>Ga0208019_1000982_pt1 | contig 15561 bp, 22 predicted proteins | sample CB_VirMetaG_5_FD_184540 | JGI IMG/M metagenome (GOLD analysis project Ga0208019, IMG submission 184540) | Freshwater to marine saline gradient viral communities from Chesapeake Bay - CB_1508_1D Viral MetaG (SPAdes) (version 4) | ecosystem: Environmental > Aquatic > Marine > Coastal | place: USA...
ACCAAGCAGCCCGTCTCTCCAACAGGCATCAAGCAGCTAGCAGCTGAAAGTGGACAAATGTCTCCTCCAGGAACTTTAATGGGTGACCTCGAATCTAGAATCAATCAACTCCGAGCGAGCGGCAAGAAGCTAGAAGATATTACAAAAGGCAAAGGAATGACTTTAGATGACTTGTTACAAGATCCAACAAGATCCGGTGGACCTTTAGATCCTAAAGTTGGAATTGTAAGAACGGCAGCTAGAGAAATTTTAGAAAAGAATCTAAAAGCGGGTAAAATTGATATTCCTGATGAAGCTGCAAAAGATGCAATTTTAAAATCCTATCAAGGTGGAACCGATCCTATTGATGTATTAAGAAAAACTTATGGAGAAGGTGTCTTAGAACAACTAGATGATATTGCAGATGAATTAAATAGAGCTAAGGATTATAAAGATATTCAAAAAATTTTACAAAGAGAAAAATTATTTGATGCTACACCTAAAAAAACTTACGGTTATGATGAAGGAGTATATTCAGATGAAGAGATGGCAAAAATTTTATCAGAAGCTTCTGAAGAACCAAAAGTCATTTCAGCTGATTCAGATGAAGGTAAAAAAATAACTGAAGCATTAATTGGTAAACCAAAAGCTAAAGTTACAGAATTATTAACTGCAGAAAAAATTATTGCCGACATGAATAAAATGGATCCTATGGATGCAATGTATGAAGCCAATAAAGTTTTAAAAAAAGAAGGTAAGTATAAAGATTTATCTGGAGATGATGTGGATAGAATTATGAAGGAAACAGAAGATAATATTTTTCAAAGAAACATCCCCGAAGAACCAGAAGAATTCGCAATAGGTGGAAGAGTTGGATTTCAAAAAGGTACACCTGCAATTTTTGATCAATTAGAAATGGATGTTCCTTATCCTTATGGTCATAGAGTTGAAATGGCAGGAGGTGGTATCACTGCATTGAAAGCTTTATTAAAATTTTTTGCAGAACAAAAAGGTAAAAAAGGTTCTGACATGTTAAAAGAAATTAATCCAAAGAGATTGGGCTTTCTTCAAAACATGTTAAGAAAATCAGATAAAGATATGTTAGATGCAAACAGACAAGAATACTTAGAAGATTTATCTGATATTATTAAATCTGATAAAAAATTATTAGATAGGATAAAAGAAATGCCAGAAGAGGCAAGAGATACTTTTTTTACAATGGCAAACGAAGGTGGCAATAGAGGTAGACTCGATGTGTATAGAGATCCTAATTTTAACATTGAAGATGCTATTTCTGAAATTGAACAAATGAAAAAGAATTTAAAATTTAAAGACGTACCTGAAAAAGAAGTTAAACGACAAATGAATGCAAGCGGCGGAGTTGCCTATTTGATGGGGCTGTAAGCTATGTCTAAATCTGAAAACGTAGCTATCTATAAATACTTAACACGCCCTGCTAGACCCGAGCTTCCAGAAGCTGGCAGCAAGAGGCTAGAGAAAGTTTTACCTACTGCTACCATTATAGAAGAACCAAAAAATTATGACTACCCTATGCCTACGTTTGAGGGTTTAGAAGATCCTAGATATATACAAACAGAATTAGCAAGCGGTGGAATAGTGGAGCGAGGAGAATTTGCTAAAGGATCAAGATTAGCAGATCAATTACCTGTGGAAGATTATATAACTATTGTTAAAGAAATGGTGGCAGATAAAAATTATGTTCCACCTGTAAATATTAATCGTAGAGAAGTTGGAAGAATACCTAACTTTGAAAAAGCAAAAGATATTGTGAAAGCAGAAATGGGTTCTGGTTTTACGCAGGCTTATGACGCAAATGTTCAAAGAAGAAAAAAATTAAAACAAAAAGCAATAAGAGAAGCTGATCCAGAAAAGAAAGCCGTTTATCTTGCTAAAGCAGCTGAAAGAAGAAGATCCGGTCGAATTGAAAAATTAGGAGGAGATATAAAAATGACTCCTGATGAAAAATTTTTAAACTTTCAACAAAGTTTAGTAACTAAACAACTTAATGAAAAAATAAGACAGAATCCTGATTTAATTTTAAAGAATGAAGCTTTGATGGATCAATTATCCACAACCGTTGATAAAGATGGAAACATTGTAAAAGTTAAACCAAGTTTAACTGACATTAAAAATAGAGGTATCTTTGAAATAGAACATCAAAGAGATATTTATAAAAAAGGAAAGATGAAAGATTTTCCTTATAATCGTAATTTAATTTTAGGTCCTTATAATAGAACAGGTGGATTTAAAGAGTCAGCTGAAAAGTTTATTGAAAAATTTCCGGATCCAGAAAATCCAAAAGTTCAAGCGATACTCAATAAAGCAGATGAATTAGGTATTACGATTAGACCAAATGTTCCTGAAGGAACATTTCCAACAAAAGCATTAGGATATAAACAAGCTGCAGACCCAGTTAAAAAATTTATTGACGTTGCAACAAAAGTTACTCCTGCATTAGCATCTAATGATTTAGGTATACCAAGTTACAAAGGCGATATTGATATGGCTAAAAGAGCTTTAGGAGTTAAAGAATTAAAATCAGAATTTTTTCCAGGATCAAAAGCAACAGGAGAATTTATTTCTGAAACTGCTTCTGATTTATTGACTAAAGGTTCTCGTACTAAAGGTCTTATAAAATTTTTAGGAGGTGCAGGAGCTGCGTATGGTGTTTACGATGCAGGTGTTGCATTTAAAGAAGGAAAGTCTGCACCTGAAATAGCATTTCGATTTGTAGGTGCGGATCCCATTTACAATATGATTAAAGAATACAATCGTCTTCCAAAAGAAGCACAAGCCATTCAGAAAAAAATAAATAAACAACAATCTTTTGATGCAGCTCAATATGATGCCATGGACGAAGGTCTGGTTGGATTAACAGGAAGACCAGATGTTACGGATGAAGAAAAAATTTATCTAGATGAACAAAAGAAAATAGTTAGAGAAAAAATACAAGCTGAAGATGCAGCAAGAGCAGAAGGAAGAATGGGACCGATTAATATGATTAAACAAAAAATGTTTGAAGTTACCGGTCAACCTTATGAAATGTCTTTTGCAAATGGTGGAAGAGTTTTTTTAAAAGAAGGAGGTAAACCTGTTAATATTGGTAGAAGAAAATTTATAAAAGGAACAGGTCAAGCGTTAACGGTTCTTGCAGCATTACCTTTTATAGGTAAATTTATTAAACCTGCAACTAAAGCTGCACCTGAAGTTATGGAAGTGATATCTAGATCAGCAGATCAAATGCCAGACTATTTAGCTAATTTAATTAATAAAATTAAAATGATGGGATCATCTAAAATTATTGGAAAGATGGATAGTCCAGATGAATTTATCAGATACGATTTAGGTGACTATGAATTATTTGAAGGTTCAGGTGGAGCAAGATTAAAACGAGTTAGAGATAGAGGCGAGTTTGGTTATGAAGAATATGAAATGCAAATTCAAAAAGATCCAGAAACGGGTGGAATTGAATATGATGAAGTTTCTGTAAGACCAGACCCTGATGGAAAAATGAAAGATGTTGATTTTGGTATTGATGACGATATTCATGCTGAAATGAAAAAGTTTGCTGATGAAGACTAATACACCTTACAAACATGGAAAAAAATCTGGTCCACCGCCAAAGAAAGGACCTCAGTCTCAGGGCTTGAATTTACAATATAATACTGTTAAAACAGTCAAACTGGAGAAAATAAATAATGGCAGACGTAGATAAGTCTCTTCCTAATGTAGAGCAAGAAATTACTGTACCTTCTGATGTTGAGATTGAAGAAGCTCAATTAGAAAAACAAGAAGAGTTAGCAGAACAAGGCGATCCTGTAGAAATACAAGAGAACGAAGATGGTTCTGTTGATATTAATTATAGTCCTGCAATTGCTTCAGTTGAAGGATCAGAAAATCATTATGACAATTTAGCAGAACATTTACCTGATGATGTATTAGGTCCATTAGGTTCTGCATTATTTCAAAATTATCAAGATTATAAAAGTTCAAGAAAAGATTGGGAAAGTTCTTACAAAACTGGTTTAGATCTGTTAGGATTTAAATATGAAAACAGGACGGAACCATTCTCGGGTGCTTCGGGTGCCACTCATCCGGTGCTTGCTGAAGCTGTTACTCAGTTTCAGGCGTTGGCATATAAAGAGTTACTCCCAGCTGATGGACCAGTTCGAACACAAATCCTCGGATTAAACACTCCAGAAAAAACTCAACAAGCATCCCGTGTAAAAGATTTCATGAATTATCAACTCATGGATCAAATGAAAGAATACGAACCTGAGTTTGATCAAATGTTATTTTATTTACCTTTAGCAGGTTCATCATTTAAAAAAGTTTATTATGATGAAGTTATGCAAAGAGCCGTGTCTAAATTTGTACCGGCTGATGATTTAATAGTTCCGTATACCGCTACATCATTAGATGATGCGGAAGCTATTATTCATCGTGTAAGAATTTCTGAAAATGAATTACGTAAACAACAAGTTGCAGGTTTCTATCGTGATATTGAATTACAACCTGGACAACTCAATGAAGATGATATTGAGAAAAAAGAACGAGAGTTAGAAGGAACATCTAAATCTGCAAGAGATGAAGATGTATTTACCTTATTAGAATGTCACGTTAATTTAGATTTGGAAGGATTTGAAGATGTCGGGCCCGATGGTGAGCCAACAGGAATTAAACTTCCATACATTGTAACGTTAGAAGAAAACTCTAGAGAAATTTTATCGATTAAAAGAAATTACGAAATTGATGATCCTAAAAAATCAAAGGTACAATACTTTGTACATTTTAAATTTTTACCAGGACTTGGTTTTTATGGTTTTGGTCTAATACACATGATTGGTGGTTTATCTAGAACTGCTACATCTGCCCTACGACAGTTACTTGATGCAGGTACTTTATCCAATTTACCTGCTGGATTTAAACAAAGAGGTATCAGAATTAGAGATGATGCGCAGGCTATACAACCTGGTGAATTTAGAGATGTTGATGCACCAGGAGGAAACATCAGAGATTCATTTATGATGTTACCATTCAAAGAGCCTTCTCAAACTCTCTTACAGCTTATGGGTGTCGTAGTAACTGCAGGTCAAAGATTTGCTTCCATAGCAGACTTGCAAGTTGGGGATGGGAATCAGCAAGCCGCGGTGGGCACGACAGTTGCGTTGCTAGAAAGAGGGAGCAGAACGATGTCTGCAATTCACAAAAGAATTTATGCAGCATTAAAAAATGAATTTAAATTATTAGCAAGAGTTTTTAAACTTTATCTACCTGCTGAGTACCCTTACGATGTAGTCGGTGGTCAAAGAATGATTAAACAAACAGACTTTGATGACCGTGTAGATATCTTGCCAGTTGCAGATCCCAATATATTTTCTCAAACACAGCGTATTTCCCTCGCACAGACGGAACTGCAATTGGCACAATCTAATCCAGGAATTCACAATATGTATAATGCTTATCGACATATGTACGAAGCATTAGGCGTAAAAGATATTGATCAAATTTTAATTCGACCACAACCCCCACAACCAAAGGACCCTGCGTTAGAACACATTGATGCTCTCGCAGGGAAACCATTCCAAGCATTTCCAGGTCAAGATCACAGAGCGCATATGACTGCGCATTTAAATTTTATGGCAACGAACATGGCTAGAAATAATCCTGTAATTATTGCTGCATTAGAAAAAAATTGTTTTGAACATATTTCTTTAATGGCTCAAGAACAAGTTGAAGTAGAATTTAGAAATGAATTACAGCAACTGGTAGCAATGCAACAAAATCCACAAGCGATGCAAGACCCACAAATGCAAATGCAAGTTAAAATGTTGTCTGAAAGAATTGAATCTAGAAAAGCAACATTGATTGCTGAGATGATGGAAGAGTTTATGAAGGAAGAAAAAGAAATTACTTCACAATTTGACAATGATCCTATTGCAAAACTAAGAGCAAGAGAATTAGATCTTAGAGCAATGGAAAACGAACGTAAAAAACAAGAAGCAGAAGAGAGATTAAATCTTGATAAGATGAAATCCATGATGAATCAAATGACCGATCAACAAAAATTAGATCAAAATGAAGAATTAGCAAATTTAAGAGCTGATACTTCAATTACAAAAACAGTTTTACAACATGAATTAAAAAATAAAGGAGGCTTTTAATGAAAAAAGCAGAAAAAAAAGTAAAAAAAGTAATGAAAGAGTTCAAAAAAGGTGAACTTAACATTGGAAAAAGCAAAAAGAAGGTGAAAAGTCGTAAACAAGCGATAGCAATTGCACTTTCTGAAGCTGGAATGAGTAAAAAAAGGAAAAAATAGATGATACCTTGGGGATTATTAGGTCAGGGACTTAAAGCTGGACTTGCAATTTACAAAAATAAGAAAAAAGCTGAGATTGCAATGTCAGAAGCTGCTATTGTTCATGCAGAAAAGATGAAAAAAGGTGAAATTGAGTACCAAGGTAAAGCTTTAGATGCTCAAAAAAACGACTGGAAGGACGAATTTATTTTATTAACACTCTCATCACCTCTGTTTTTGCTTGCATATTCTGTTTTTGCAGAAGATGAAGAGATTGGTAAAAAACTAGACTTGTATTTTGATAAATTGCAGTCTATGCCTTGGTGGATAATTTCATTATGGGTAGCTGTAGTAGGTGCCGTATATGGAATTAAAGCAACTGAGTTAAAACAATTTGGAGGTAAAAAATGATAAGAAAAATATACAATAAAATTTGCCACATCGTGTGCAAAGTGTTAAAAATTACACCATGCATTTGTAAACACGAATGCGGATGTAAAAAGGAGGCTAAAAATGAAAAAAAGTAAAAAATCATTTCCAGATTTAACTGGTGATGGAAAAGTAACTAAAGCAGATGTTTTAAAAGGTAGAGGTGTATTTGCTATGGGTGGACCAGTTGAAGTTAAAGCTGATGATTCAGTTGATACTTATGGTAATCCAAAAGGTAAAAAGAAATCTATTCAACTTAAAGGTTGGGGTAAAGCGAGACACTAATCATGGCTAAACTTTGTGCAAAAGGCAAAGCTGCAGCGAAGCGTAAATTTAAAGTTTACCCTTCAGCGTATGCTAACATGTATGCATCAGGAGTTTGTTCTGGAAAAATAACACCAGGTGGTAAAAAATCTTCTAGAACTAAAAAAGCTAAAGGTGGCATTGCAACTGGTTGTGGTAAAGTAATGTCAAACAGAAGAAAAAGAACTAAATACGTTTAATATGGGTTTACGAAAGTGGGTAGCAGAAAAATGGGTAGATATTGGAGCTCCGAAGAAGGATGGGAAATATCAACCTTGCGGAAGATCAAAAGGGAGCAAGAGGAAGTATCCAAAGTGTGTCCCTATTGCAAAAGCTCGCTCCATGAGTGCTTCACAAAAGGCGAGTGCGGTGAAACGAAAGCGCCAAGCATCGAACACTGGCCCTAAACCGACAAACGTAAAAACAATTGTTAGAAAAAAAGCTGCTGATGGTGGTTATATTGGAAGTTTTATTAAATTAGATGTAGATGGTAAAACATATGGTAATCCAAGTTATAAAAAATATTACAGAGGTATGATTTAATGACAATAATTACAAAAGGGATGGGAGCAATTATTAAAAATTTATCTAAAAAATCTCCAATTAAAAAACGTGGAATGTCGACAGAAGATAAAATTAAAACCGGTGCAGTAATTGGAACAGGAGCTGCAGTTACAGGATTAGGAGTTTTAAAAGCTAAATCTATAATGGATCAAGATTATGGCAAGACAAAAAAAGATAAAAAATAATGCAAAGAACAAGAGATAAACAACCACCTAAAACTAAAAAATATTTTAGATCAACAAAGTCCGGTGCAGGAATGACCAAAGCCGGAGTTGCAAGATACAGACGTGAAAACCCTGGATCTAAATTAAAAACAGCCGTGACTGGTAAGGTCAAACCAGGATCAAAAGCTGCCAAACGAAGAAAGTCATATTGTGCCAGAAGTGCTGGACAAATGAAACAATTTCCAAAGGCTGCGAAAGATCCTAATTCAAGACTAAGACAGGCACGTAGACGATGGAAATGTTAAATGAGTTTTGAAGAATTTATAACTAAACTTAGAAAAAATATACGAACTTCATACCAGTCTATAGGTGATACTATGGTTGCTGGTGGAGTAACAGATATGGAAAAATATAAATATCTGTTAGGTCAAGCGCATGCGCTACAATTAATCGATCAGGAAATCTCAAACCTGCTAAATCCAAAGGAGGATAAAAAAAATGAGCAACCCGACACAACAAACGTTGTCAGATTCGGACAAAGAAATACCGAAGACGAGACTAGCTCTTGATGAAAAATATCAAGAGGAAAATAAAAAAGAAGAAGTAAAACAAGATACAAGATTAGATGAAACTAATATTGGTTCTATAAAAGACCAACTACCAGAACCTTCGGGATGGAGAATGTTAGTTTTACCTTTTACACCAAAAGAAAAATCTAAAGGTGGAATTATATTTTCACAAGAATCTTTAGATAAAGCTAGAATGGTTACAAACTGTGGTTATGTAATTAAGATGGGACCTCTTTGTTATAAAGACAAAGAAAAATTTGAAACCGGTCCTTGGTGTAAAACAGGAGATTGGGTGATCTTTGCAAGATATGCAGGATCACGTTTACCAATAGAAGGCGGCGAAGTTCGTCTTCTCAACGACGACGAGGTTTTGGGTACTATTAAAGATCCAGAATCTGTGTTGCATTATATATAAACATAGGAGGAAACTATGCAAGAAGAAGCAAAAAGAGATGTTCCTATGGTTGACATTGATACTTCAGGCCCAGAGCATGAAGTTGAATTAAATGATGATCAACAAGAGAACATTGAAGATAAGTCTGATGCTACGGATAAATCATATGAAAACGAGCGTGAGACTAAGTTAGAAGAAGCTAGCTCCCAGCCACAAGAGGCGAGTAACGAGGAGCAAGAAGATAAGAAAGATGCGAAAGATTTAGAATTAGAAAACTATAGTAAAGATGTTCAAAGAAGAATTGCTAAACTCACCGGTAAATGGAGAGAAGCACAAAGACAAAGAGATGAAGCTATTGAATTTGCAAGAGCTCAAAAAGCTGAAAGAGAATCTTTGTTAAAAAAATATTCTTCTGTGGAACAAGCTGGAGTTAAAGACAGAGAAGAGAGAATCAAATCTGGTTTAATTGCAGCACAAACTAAACTTGCACAAGCTCGAGCAAACGATGATTTTGCAAGTGAAGTTGAAGCACAAAAAGAAATAGCAAGACTAGGTTATGAAGAAGCTAGACTTGCGGAAGCCAAAGCAATGGCTGAGTCAACACCAAAAGTTGAAACAAGAGATGAAATACCGTCTTATAATCAACAACCACAAAGACAACAAGCGGCTGCAGATCCAAAAGCAGAAGCTTGGGGTGCTAAAAATAAGTGGTTTGGTAGCGATACAGCTATGACTTACACGGCTTTTGACATTCATAATAAACTAGAAGCTGAAGGATATGACCCTAGTTCAGACGAATATTATGCTGAAATTGATAAAAGAATAAGACTTGAATTTCCGCATAAATTTGGTAATACTAATACCAATAATACGGCTGAATCGACTAAGCCAGTGCAAACAGTAGCGTCGGCGACGCGAAGCACAAAAGCAGGTCGCAAAACTGTCAGGCTCACCCCTTCTGAAGTTGCTATCGCCAAAAAATTAGGAGTGTCATTAGAAGATTATGCAAAACAAAAAAAACACATGAAGGAGGTTTAAGCATATGAACGAAGAAAATAACATGAAGACCCCTCGTGCGAGCCAGTCAAGATCTAACGAAGTTAGACCTCAGACTTGGACACCACCGTCATCTTTAGATGCACCACCTGCGCCAGATGGTTTTAGGCACAGATGGATAAGAACTGAAACTTTGGGCATGGACGATACAAAGAACATGTCAGGTAAGTTAAGATCTGGATGGGAACTCGTAAGAGCGGACCAATACCCAGAACATCCTTATCCACAAGTTGCGGAAGGCAAATACGCAGGAGTGATTGGAGTAGGCGGCCTAGTGCTGGCTAGGATACCAGAAGAGATCGCAAAGTCTCGAGATGCTTATTTTAAAAGGCAGACTCAAGAGAGAGACGAAGCAGTTAACAACGATCTTATGAAGGAACAGCATCCAAGTATGCCGATCAATAATGAGAGGCAGAGTCGCGTAACTTTTGGTGGTACTAAAAAATAATTTTTTAGCGATCCCAACTACCGCGATACTAAATATAAACTAAAACTAAGGAGTAAATACTATGGCTAACCAAGACGCAGCTTTCGGTTTGAGAGCTATTGGAAAAGTTGGTCAGAATAGAGACAACCAAGGTTTAAGTGAATATAGTATTGCAAGTGGTACAACTGCTGCGATTTACCAAAATGACCCTGTACAAGCATTAGCTACAGGTTACATTGGTGTGCAGAACACAACTACTGGTGCGATACTAGGTTCTTTAAACGGAGTCTTTTATACTGATCCAACAACAAGCAAGCCTACATTTGGAAATTACTGGCCTGGCGATATCAATGCGGCTGACGCAGTTGCTTTCGTTAGTGACGATCCATATGAAAGGTTTGAAATTCAAGCTAGCACAACTTTACCTATTGCCAGCATTAACGCATTAGCAGACCTTGCTACATACGTTTCTTCTGACTCTAGAATCAGTAAAGTATCTAGTGTTGAATTGAACACATCAGCAGTTTCAACAACTACTGATCAATTTAAAATCTTAGGTGTGACTAAAGATTTAGCTAACAATGAATTAGCAAACGCTACAACTTATGCAGCGAATGTTAATGTTGTTGGTGTTATCAACAATCACTTCCTAAAAAATACAACAGGCATATAAGGAGATAAATTATGGCTATAAGTAGAGGACAACTAGTTAAAGAACTAGAGCCAGGTTTAAATGCATTATTTGGCCTGGAGTATAAAAGGTATGAAAATCAGCATGCTGAAATTTTTGACACAGAAACTTCAGACAGAGCTTTCGAAGAGGAAGTAATGTTATCAGGTTTCGCAAATGCTCAAACTAAACCGGAAGGTTCAGGAGTGACATTTGACAATGCTCAAGAAACTTTCACTGCTAGATATACGCACGAGACAATTGCTCTAGCGTTTTCAATCACTGAAGAAGCGATTGAAGATAACTTGTATGACAGACTTGCGTCTAGATATACAAAAGCTTTAGCAAGATCTATGGCGAATACCAAACAAGTAAAAGCAGCAAATGTATTAAACAATGCATTTGATTCTAGCTTTGCTGGTGGTGACGGAGTTGAATTATGTTCAACTGCACACCCTATCATTGCTGGAACTTTCAGAAACGAGCTTGCAACTGCAGCTGACTTAAACGAAACTTCGTTAGAGCAGTCTTTAATTGACATTGCAGCGTTCGTAGATGAAAGAGGTCTTAAAATAGCTGCGAGAGGAATGAAATTAATTATTCCAAGTGAATTACAATTCACAGCGGAAAGATTAATGAAATCTTCTCAAAGAGTTGGTACAGCAGATAATGATATCAACGCGATCAACAGCATGGGAATGATTCCACAAGGTTATGTGGTTAACAACTTCCTAACTGATACTGACGCGTTCTTTATCAAAACTGATGTTCCTAACGGATTAAAAATGTTCGTTAGATCACCAATCAAAACAGCTATGGAAGGTGACTTCGATACTGGTAATGTTAGATACAAAGCTAGAGAGAGATATTCATTCGGATTCTCTGATCCTAGAGGTATCTTCGGTTCCCCAGGAACTGCGTAATACTTGTAATTAAAGTATTATTTTTTGAAAGGCCCCTTGATTGGGGCCTTTCTTTTTGGTAGAAAGAAAAAATGCACAGAAAGAAATTTAAGATTAGAATAAGAGCTTATGGATTTAAATCTGACTTTGAGATAGAAGCAGATGATTCTATAGAATCAGTTGAATCTGCAATCCTTGACAAAATAGGAGAAAATGCTATTGTATGGGAAGCAGATAATTTTTACGACAATCGTAAATGTTATTTAACCTATGAGGAGGTTAACGATGGCTCAAGACAACATGGTGTTGTTCGCTAGTAAAATCCAACTCGAGTCCAAATGGAATGAGTTGTTTTTGAAAAATGGCGGATTAGTAACACCAGAAATGTCAGTGCTAGGTGATGATATTAAAAAAGTTATCAGACAAATCCTAGCAAAACAAGAGAGTCCTAAGAATCCGTATGATGGTGAAATCCATCTTTACGCTGGTTAATTAGGATAGATTCTCTTAGTTTATTTAAAAAGCAGTAAAATGCTATAGGGATTTCTTGCACTTCTTAATAATTTCATATATAAATTAACCACTATACATAAATTTTCTGCATAGACGCGTATAGTCGACGGCCTAGAGACTATGTGGAAATAACTAGGAGGATAACACTATGGCACAAACTACATTCTCAGGACCAGTAAAATCTTTAAATGGTTTCATTGGTGCTGGTAAAGGTAATGTTGTAAGCATTTCAGATGCAACATTAACGGCAACTGTAGCAGATCACGCAGGAAGAGTTGTTTCACTAAACAACGCAACTTGTATTGTGACTCTACCTACAATCAGCGCTGCTGCTGATTCTTCTGTTGCGGGTCCAAACGACTACAACAGCGGAAATAACATTGGTGCAACTTTCACTTTCTTTATTGAAACTGCAGCAACTAACTTAGATATCAAAACTGATGGTACTGACAAATTTGTTGGTCAAGTATTAAATTCTAATACTAATGCAACTGCTTTCAGCACAAGATGTTTTGTACCTGCAGCTACTAATGACGTATTAACTTTAAACGGTGGTACTCAAGGTGGTAAAGTAGGTTCTGTTGTTAAGTTTACAGCTTTAGCAGATAATAAATATGCAGTTGATGGTTTATTAATTGGACCTTCAACTTCAGATGAAGCTGTTGCAACACCTTTTGCAGATAGTTAATAATTAATGGAGCCCTTCGGGGCTCCTAAAATTTTAGGAGATATTAATGGGTATGAAATCAGATGTTAAAGCTACAAGAAAAGATGCTGATGGTTTAGTATTTGCAGGACGAACAAGATTAAGAGGTATTATTCTTGGCGCACCTAATACAACAACTGCAGCGGCAGCTACATTATTAAATGGAACAACAGGATCCAATTATTTTCAAGTTGATGCACCTGCAGGTGATGTATTCGCATACAATCTTGCAGAAGATGGTATCTTATTTGAAAATGGACTTTTTGTAACTGATTTAGTTGGTACGGTAACAGTCGTATACGACAAGTAGGAGGCTAAATGGCTAACACTACTTCTGGAACAACAACTTTTGATAAAACTTTTTCTATTGATGAAATTATAGAAGAAGCTTACGAAAGAATTGGAATGCAACCTAATGCAGGTTTTAATTTAAAATCTGCAAGACGTTCTTTGAATATTATGTTTCAAGAATGGGCTAACAGAGGTTTACATTATTGGGAAGTTGCAAATAATTCAATCACATTAGTTGATGGTCAATCAACTTATACAATGTTTAGATCAACAAGTGATGGTACTTCTGATGTTACATCTGTTTATGGTGTAGATGATATTTTAGAAGCATCTTATAGAAATTCTTCATCTGTAGATTTTCCTTTGACAAAAATTAATCGATCTGAATATCAAGGACTATCTAATAAAACTGATGAAGGAACTCCAACACAATATTTTGTACAAAGATTTATAGATAGAGTTACCATAACTTTATATTTAACTCCAGGATCAACAGAAGCTGGAAACTTTATTAATTACTATTATGTAAAAAGAATTCAAGATGTTGGTGTTTACACTAACGCAACAGATGTTCCATATAGATTTGTACCTTGTATGGTTTCTGGTTTATCATATTATTTATCACAAAAATTTGCACCACAAAGAACACAAGAATTAAAGTTATTGTATGAAGATGAACTTCAAAGAGCGCTACAAGAAGACGGCTCTTCTAGCAGCTCGTATATAAGTCCGAAGGTATATTATCCAAGTGTCTAATACTGCTTCAGGAAAATTCGCAAAATTTATTTCAGACCGTTCAGGTTTGGAATTTCCATATAAAGAAATGGTCAAAGAATGGAATGGATCCAGAGTTCATATTTCTGAGTTTGAAGCCAAACATCCACAACTTGAACCTAAACCTCATACTGCAGATCCTCAAGGTTTGAGAAATGCAAGACCTGCAAGAACAGAGCCTGCTGTTTTAATTTTATTAAATCCTAATCCTTTTCAAACTATCATTTATTCTGGGACAACTTATGTAAATGTTTATTCACCTAATCATGGACGATCAACAGGAGATACAGTTAGATTTAGAGGACCTTCTAATGCAACTGGATATAATGATGTTCCAAGTTTTAATGGTATAACAGATATTTCAAACGCATCTGGTTTTTCAATTACAGTTGGTAAAATTAATGCATTAGGAAATGTTGACGATACATCAAATTACTATTATTTTATAAGCACAAACACTGCTACAAACAGTGGTATAAATGGAGGAGGAGAAGGCTGTACCGCAGGTCCAGTTACTTTATCATCATAATGACATACGCAGAATTAATTCAAAAAATTAGAGATTACACAGAAGTCGATTCCAACGTATTAACATCAACTATTATTGATGGTTTTATTGAAGATGCGGAATGGAGAATATTCAGAGACGTAGATTCTGATAATAATAGACGATATGCAACAGCAAATCTAATTGCATCACAAAGATTTATTGACATACCTGCAGATTTATTAATTGTAAGATCTGCTCAAATCGTAGATTCAGACGGTAGTTCACAACCCGATAATAGAGAGTTTTTAGAATATAGAGATACGAGTTTTATGTCTGAATATAATCCAACGGGGACAACTGGAGTACCTAAATATTATAGTATGTGGGACAAAGATACTATTGTTTTAGCTCCTAGTCCTGATGCTACTTATGAAATTCAATTAAATTATATCTTGAAAGACCCAGGTTTATCTAGTAGTAATACAACTACATACTTAAGTAAGTATTTTCCCAACGGACTTTTGTATGCATGTTTAGTAGAAGCATTTTCTTTTCTAAAGGGGCCAAATGATCTCTTGCAATTATACGAAGGAAAGTATAAACAAGTAGTTGAAGGCTTCTCTATAGAACAAATGGGAAGACGAAGACGAGATGAATATCAATCAGGTGTTCCTCGAGTCGGAGGCAAATAAGGAGATAAACTATGGCGATAACACAAGCGATTGCAAATTCTTTTAAAAAAGAATTGTTAGAAGGTCAGCATGAATTTCAATTTGGAGGAGATAAATTTAAATTGGCTCTCTATAGTTCTTCAGCTACTTTAAACTCAGCAACAACTTCATACACAACTACACAAGAAGTAGGTGATTCTGGTACTTACTCTGCAGGTGGAGGAGCATTAGTACAACCGAATCCAAGTACATCTGTTGCATCAGGTGTTGCGATTGTTGATTTTAATGATTTATCATTTACAGGTGCAACGATCACTGCAAGAGGAGCATTAATTTATAA
>Ga0208019_1000983_pt1 | contig 15524 bp, 15 predicted proteins | sample CB_VirMetaG_5_FD_184540 | JGI IMG/M metagenome (GOLD analysis project Ga0208019, IMG submission 184540) | Freshwater to marine saline gradient viral communities from Chesapeake Bay - CB_1508_1D Viral MetaG (SPAdes) (version 4) | ecosystem: Environmental > Aquatic > Marine > Coastal | place: USA...
ACTCCTGTTCCAGAGCATCACCAAGGAAGACATCACTGCTCGTGGGCGTATCACTCCTGTAGGTGCCCGTCACTTTGCTGAACGTGCTCAACGTCTCCAGAACCTGAACTCTCTTATCCAGATCAAACAAGACCCGACTGTCGGTGCCCATATCTCCGGTAAGAAGATCGCTGAACTTCTCTCCTATGAACTGGGGGAAGAGGCTCTGTACGGAGAGAACATCGCAGTCCAAGAGCAGATGGAAACCCAACAGTCTGCACAGGACAAAGAAGCAGACATGATGGAAAGAATGCAAGTAGCAGCAGAGGAAGGACTCTAACTATGGCTAAGAAGACAACGGACGATCTCACGTTCAAGGAGGCGTTCAAAATTTTCCGAAAGAAGCACGGAGGCGATGGCGGTAGGTTCAAGTGGAAGGGTAAGGTCTATACAACCGACCTTGCCAAGTCTTCCGCCCCGGCGACATCGAAACGGCCACAGGCGAGGACACCGGCCACCACCAATTCTGGTCCGTCGAAGAGGCCCTCCCTGAGAAGGACCGAGGCGAGGACACCGGCCACCACCAATTCTGGTCCGTCGAAGAGGCCCTCCCTGAAAAGCAAGGGAAGGACCGAGGCGAATATGAGGTACGGGCCTCAGCCCCAACCGAAAAAACCTAGCCGTTTTATTGGTTCTGGCTGGATTGGGACGAAAAAGACTCCTCGTAACAAGAATCCTAAATGAACTCACGCTGGCTTAAAGGACTAGCCGGAGAGGCCAAAGAGAAGCGTAGAAAAGAAATCCTCTCCTATAGAAATGCCTTCGAAGAGTTGTCTAAGTTGCTCGAAGAAGACTACGAAGAGTCTGCCCCCGACTACGATACTCCCTCTTGGAGCCATAAGCAGGCAGACGTTAATGGAGCAAATCGTAAGCTCCGTCAAATCCTAGAACTCATAAGGGTAAACAAATGACCAATCCAACTCTCCCGTCTAACGAAAAGAAATACGACCGAGACGACATCTACTTTGAAGGTGAAGGTCTCATCGTCAATGACAAGGTAGTCGTTTCTACTCAACAGGCTAACGTGGCTGATGCTACTGCTGCTCTGGCGATTACTTGGTCCTCGAATGATCCGGGTGGTACGCCTAATGGTGCTATCACTATTGCTAATGGTAGTACCATCTCCAACGCAGAGATCGCAGAACTCATGGAAGAAGTCGAGGCTGGCTTCAGTAACCTGACAACCAAGGTTAACGCCATCCTTGCCATCCTTGAGGCTCACGGCCTTATGGCTGACTCTTAATAAGGAAACACAATGAAACTCTGCCGAAGCTGTGGTGAAACACTAGAGTTGTCGGAGTTCAATAAAAACGCGCAAAGACTTGATGGTCTGCACTCGTACTGTAAGCAGTGCTCACGTAGTAAGGTCCGTAACTCGTACCAGAAGAATCACGAGCACTACTTGCAGTACAAAAGAAACTACAGCAAGACAAATCCCGAGAAGTATCGAAAGTATCGAGCGACTCGGAGAGCAAGAGAATTCTCTGCAAAACCTAGTTGGCTGACTAAAGACCACGAGGACCAAATAGATTCTCTCTACAGGCTGGCTAGGGACTTAAGTGAGTCCACAGAGATAGGTTACCACGTAGACCATATAGTCCCATTGAACAACAATCGTGTGTGCGGACTCCATGTTCCTTGGAACCTTAGAGTTATCACACAAACGGAAAACCTAACCAAAGGGAATACCCACTGCAATGACTAATGTTTTTTCCGACCAAACCACGGGTCAAGATAATGCCGATCAGACCAACCAAGATGCTAACCAAGACTGGGTTGCAAAGATCGTGTCCGAGAAGGGCGACAACTGGGGAGACCCTCAGACTCTTGCCAAAGGATACGCTTCTGCTCAGGAGTATATTCGTCAACTGGAGCAACAAACCAAGGAGCTTCGAGAAGACATGAGCAAGCAGGATTATGTCAAGGACCTTCTGGAACAGATGCGAAAGGGAGCGCCTCCCGTCAAGGATTCTATCGCATCGCATTCACAGGACGGCACGAATACCCAAGGCACGACCAGCTTTGAGGTGTCTGATATCGAAAGTCTCGTAGAAGAAACCCTGACCAAGCGTGAGAAGGAGCGTACTGCTTCGGAGAACGTCAAGGTTGCTAATGACAAACTGGTTGCAGTATTCGGTACTGAAGCCGGTGCAAAAGTCAAGGAGCGTAGCAAGGAACTGGGTATGTCTCTGGAATCTCTGGAGGCTATCGCTGCCCAATCCCCTACCGCCTTTCTTCGTCTGATTGGAGAAGAAGCAGCCAAGGATACTGGTACCGTAGTTAAAGGCACGGTCAATACTTCCGCAGGGTTTGTGAACCAGTCCGGTAAGCGTAACTTCCAATACTATCAGGATATGCGCCGCAAGGACTCCCGCACCTACTATTCGCCAAAGACGCAACAACAGATGATGGAAGATCGTCTTGCTCTTGGTGAAAAGTTCTACAACTAACTAGGAGAAACTAAATGTCTGGTATGACGACTAGCAACAGTTCTCTTCTGATTCGTGCCGAACTCTGGTCGAACGAACTGAAAGAGACTTTGCAAGATGACCTGATGGCTGTCCGCTATGTGGATATGCTGGATGGTTTCCCCGATGGTGACACCTTCACCATTCCCTCGGTGGGCGATGCCCTCGTAGATGACTACATCGAAGACCAAGCCGTCAAGTATCGTCCGATGGACACTGGCGAGTGGCAGTTCTCGATTGATGAGTACATCTCTTCGGGTACCTACGTCACCAAGAAGGCAGAGCAAGATGCTTACTACATGAGCCAGCTTGTCTCGTCTTTCGTCCCGAAGCAACGCCGTGCTATCATGGAACACTTCGAGACTACGGTGCTTGAGAAGCCGGAAGCCATCTACTCGGCCAACGGTCAAGGTGCCATCAACGGTGCCTACCATCGTATGTCGGGTGGTAACTCGGGTAAGATCGAGGTTGCTGACTTCGCCTATGCGCTCTTTGCGCTGAAGAAAGCCAACGTGCCGCAGACCAATCTGGTTGCCATCGTTGACCCCTCGGTTGAGTACACCATCAACACCCTGTCCAACCTTGTCTCGGTTGCGGATAACCCGCGCTGGGAAGGTATCGTCGCTGACGGTATTGCGACCGGAATGAAGTTCGTCAAGAACATCTACGGTTTCGATGTCTACACTTCGAACTACCTGCCCACGGTTACGGACAGTGCTCTGCCCGAGCGCGACGGCTCTACGACCAATGACTTCTCGTCCACTAACGGCAAGGCCAACTACTTCTTCTCTGCTGCGGGTGATATCCTGCCGTGGAAAGCTGCTTGGCGTCAACAGCCGGTCGTGGATACGGAGTGGAATAAAGACTATCAGCGTACTGAGTTCCTGACTACGGCTCGGTATGGCTCAAAGCTTTACCGCCCCGAGAACATGGTCACTATTGCCACCAACCCCAACGTGTAATGGAAGGAACAGACCATGGCTTGGACTAATGAAGACGGCCTTGTTGTTCGCTTCGGTACGGATCGTGCTGCTGTAAAGAACAGCGGTGTGACTGCGGAGAACGTGCATAAGACTCTTGTGCATAAATTCTCCTACGCCGATGTGGCCAACACGGATACTGCCGCCGCTGACCCGGAAGACCCGTTCATCCCGGCTGGCTCGGTAATCACTCGTGCAACCCTGTACGTGACCACTGCCTTTGTCGGCGCTACTGCTGTGCTCGATATCGGTCTTAAGGTTGCCGCAGGTACCAACACGGATGATGACGGTATCCTCTCTATCGGCATCGCTGCTATTGATGCTATCGGTGACGTTGTTCTTGGTGACGGCGCACTTGTTCTCGCTGAGACGGGTGACCTCACTGCTGTCCGATTCACTGCTGACCAGTATGTGATGACGACCTACGATACCGCTGCATTCACTGCCGGTGAAGCTACCCTCGTGATCGAATACCTCGAAATCGAGTAAACTACTAGGGGGACTCTTCGGGGTCCCCCTTCCCCCTTAGGAGAATGATATGCCAACAGTAGAACACAGTACTCTAGGTGCAGGAGAAATCCACGAACCTAAGGGAATTACCTCTGCCTCCTCCGGTCAGGTGTACATCGCTGACGGAGCTAACTCCGGCGAGTGGATCAAGGCCAATCCGGTAGGCGGTTGGAGGTACACTGACATAGGAACCGGTACTACCTTCACAGGCCCCACTACATACACCCTGATGAATGTTGCGGGTACAACTACCAGCGTATCAGACTTCACGCATAACAGCCTAGGCCGTCTCACTTACACAGGAACGTCTGGTAGACACTGCCACGCTGTTATTGATATCAGTTTCAAACATTCCACTGGTGGTGGTAACGACTGCTACTTGTCTGTCTACAAGAACGGTAGTATCCTCGGAACACCTAACGCAGAGATAGTTCGGTCTGCCAACTCCTCTAACTACGCTCACGTAGCCCTACACTTCGATGACATGGCGTCCACTAATGATTACTACGAGTGTTACCTGAAAGTAGCCTCAGGAAATATCACAGTACACCAAGCCTACATGTTTATGATGGGGATGCCGTAATGGCTATCAAGAAGACACTCCTTGAGATTGTCCAGAGTATTCTATCCGACATGGACTCCGAAGCTGTCAACTCTATTGCTGATACTGTAGAAGCAGAGCAGGTTGCCAGAGTTGTCGAGTCTGTGTACTACAACATTATCTCCACGAGAGAGATTCCTGAACACCAGCAACTCATCAAGCTGACCTCACTCTCCAACTCCTCGTACCCTACTCACTTCGTCTACCCCGATAATGTGAAGGAAGTACAGAAGGTCTGGTACGATACTTCGGATGATGACTCCTTCGAGTACACTGAGATCAAATGGAAAGACCCGGTAGAGTTCCTGTACCTGTCTGATCGTATTGAAGACGACTATGTTACTGTAGAAGACAAGTCTGCTGCTACCTCTATTCGTATCACTAACAACGCACAGCCTGAGTACTGGACCAGCTTTGACGACCAGTACCTTGTGTTCAACAGCTACGATGCTTCTACCGACACCACCCTCACTACGGCCAAGAGCAGAGCCTTCGGTACTGTCTACCCGGAGTTCTCTCTCACTGATAGCTACGTCCCCGACATTGATGGTGTGATGTTCCCCTACCTGATTGCTGAGAGCAAGTCCACCGCCTTCTCCCTCTTCAAGGGTGGTAGTGATCCCAAGGTAGAACAAGCTGCTCGTAGGCAGAAGAGCTATATTCAAAACGATATGTACAGGAACAACCGCCCTGTAAACTGGAGTACCTATGGTAGAAATTAAAGAAGAGCTTCGCGACGAGAAACCATTCTTCACGATCACCTCTCCTAAACGTAAGTCAGCCTTTCACGTGAGTAAGACCAACGATGGCTTTGTCTTCTACGAAGTTACCATGACCAAGGGTACTCTCCCCGGTAAACTCTCGGGAAGATACACCACCTGCTCCAAGGCTATCGAGGCTGTAGTGAGTTACATCGAGACTCAGCCAGAGACCAAGCAAGTAAGAGTAGACAACAACTACGCAGAGCGTCACCCGGATAAAGTCTAATGGCTCAACAGTATACTCAGAGTGCCTCTAATACTTTCGTAAGAGGTCTTATCACAGAGGCAGGAGAGCTTACGTTCCCCAAGGATGCTTCTGTTGACGAGTTGAACTGTGACCTCCGTAGGGACGGTAGCCGTAGGCGCAGGCTGGGTATCGCCTATGAAGACTCCTTCGTACTGGACGACAAGACAGTTCTTACGAATGACACCATCTCGACTCACACTTGGGAGAACGTAGGTGGTGAGGCGGGAGTAGAGTTCCTCTGCGTGCAGGTAGGCGCAAAGCTGATCTTCTTCCAGAAGGTCGGAGCTACCATCAGCACCAACAGAGTTGAGACCTCTACAGGTTCTGGCGTAGACTACGAACTTAACCTGTCTGACTACAACAGACCTGCTGGCAGTGGTGCGTCCAGGAGCAAGATTCAAGTCACCTCCATCAACGGTGGACTTATCGTAGCCTCTCCTGAGATTAATACGATCCTCATCACCAGAGATACTTCTGATGGTTCGTTCACTGTAGCTGAGATTGAATTCCTAGTCAGGGACTTTGCTTGGCAAGGAGATACCTCTGACTACCTCGAAGAGTCTGCTACGTCTACTCCCGGTATTGCCAGAGAATATGATACTGCTAACACTGGATGGGTAGGAACCAAAGGCGCTGCCGCTCTTGCTACGTACAAGGCTGCCAACTCAAACAAGTTCCCCGCCCTTACTCTTCCTTGGTATGCTGGTAAGGATAGCAGTGATGACTTCGATGAAGCAGAGTGGCAGAAGGACTTTGCCGGTAACTCTCTGATCGCCAATGGGCACTTCATCCTTGACTTGTATTCCAAGGATAGAGATACTGCCTCTGGCCTCACTGGTGTTACTACAACTACTGAGGATGCTAGGTTCTCTACAGTGACCACCTATGCAGGCAGAGTATTCTACTCCGGTATGGAGAACTCCACTGACTTCAACGGGAGCAAGATTTACTTCAGCCCCGTTCTAGTCACTGGGTTCGATGATATCGGTAAGTGCTACCAGATTAACGACCCCACCTCGGAGGTCTTCTCGGACCTGCTGGACACTGACGGTGGTTTCCTTGCAATCCCCGAAGCCTACAATGTCCAGAAGCTTCATGTCTTTGGTCCTACCCTCTACGTCTTTGCGGAGAACGGTGTATGGTCAGTGAGTGGTGTAGATGATGTCTTTAGAGCTACTGAATACTCTGTATCTAAACTTACCGAAGTGGGGCTATCCTACCCTTCAAGCTTCGTGTCTGCTAATGGTCGTCCTTACTGGTGGAGTACACGCGGTATCCATACCCTGACCGTATCTACCGAACTGAAGGTGGTTCAAGAGCAGAACATTTCTCTCCCTACCATTCAATCCTTCTGGGAAGACATCGGTGACGACGAGCGTAGTAGGTCCACTGGTATCTATGACGCCATCAACGCAAGGATCATCTGGCTCTACCCCGACATCGGAGAAGAGAACTCTAACAAGTTTAATAACCTCCTCCTTCTGGACGAATCGCTTCAAGCCTTCTTCCCTTGGAGAGTTGAGGATGCTTCTGTCTCCACCAACTACGTTATCGGTGCTTCGTTCTACGATGGTGCTGGCTTCGATGACGTTGAGTTCACTGTGGTTGACTCTAGTGGCAACGAGGTGCTGGACTCCTCAGGTAACACTGTGGTTGTCACTAGGAACGACCGTAACTACTTCTCGTCCTCAGTTAAGTTCCTAGTGAGAGATGGCGCTACTGGTAAAATCACCTTCGCAGGTTTCACTGGTACAGACTTCCTCGACTGGGGTACCACGAACTACGAGTCCTATGCAGAGACTGGTTACGATTTCCTTGGGGACTTGACTACCTTCAAGAATGCTCCGTACATCACTACCTACTGTAAAGTTACTGAGTCTGGATGGGTAGCTGACGGGAATGGGTATAATCCTATTCGAGGCTCCTCGCTCCTGATGTCTACCTTCTGGGACTTCAAGACTACAGCCTCTTCTAGCACCCAGCAAGTCTACAGGTTCAAGAGAATCCCTATCGTAGACGATACCAGCCTCTCTGTCTTTGGTTATCCTTGGACCACAGTAACTACCAGAACCAAGTGCAGAGGCAGGGGTAGAAGCATGAGAATCAGGTTCGAGAGTGAACAGGGTAAAGATTTCCACCTGCTTGGTTACGAGGTGATCGGTGCAAGAAATCCTCGCTTCTAACAGAATAAGAATCCTAGACAAGGAGCACTACTCAGTAGACTTGGAGTACACGAAAGACTTCGCAATTCTCCATCTTCCCAGAGTAGATCGTTTCAACAAGTCGGTGTACCTAGACATGAAGTCTACAATCAAAAGCATCTGGGAAAGAGTCCTGTTTCATGGGTGGACCAGTCTCTGGGTTGCTATACCAGAAACAGATGAAGCTCTGGGTAAGTTGGTGTCTCGGTTAGGGTTTGTATACTCAGGATCAGCAGACAACATGAACGTCTTTGAATACGGAGAAGTATAATGCCTCAGGCCCTGCCAGCTATCGGTGCCATCGCTACTGTCGTAGGTACTGTGGCAAGTATCAATGCTCAGAACAAAGCTTCTGCTGCTCAGCAAGAACAGCAAACCCTCACCACCCGTAGAAGCCGTAGGCAGGCCATCAGGGAGGGTCAGATTCGTAGGGCACAGGCTATCGCTTCGGCTCAGGGTGCAGGCTCCCTGCAAAGCTCAGGGGCTGCTGGAGGCATCGGAAGTATCTCCTCTCAGGTGGGTGAGACCCTAGGCTACCAGTCTCAGTATGGTGCCCTGTCTAACGTAATCACTGCACAGTCTCAGCAAGCTGCCTTCTGGGGTGACGTAGCGAGTATCGGAGGCGACCTAGTGAAGGCCTACGGCCTTCCCAAGTTCCCTGAGAAAGCCCCTAACAACCCTTCTACCAAGGCACCTGTCTCTACGCCTAGACCTCGTGCCCGTCCCCAACAGACTAACCTGTCCCCCTACTTCATGTACGAGTTATAATGGCTGAGTTCTTCGAGATCACTACACCCAAAGAAGAGCCTAAGTTCTACGAGATCGGTAGTCCTCAGACTAATACCGTACCTACGGTTACTGATGCTCTGGTGAACTACTACTCTACTGCTCTCGGTAGGGATAGTGAGAGTGTATCCAGAGATATCTCTATCGGACAGTTGCCTGTTCTTCAAGCTGACGCAGACCTTCAGGCTAACCAAGAGGAGCAGCAGAGGACTGCCTCCTACGTGGATAGTCTCATCTCTTCTGGTCTTCCTCAGGAAGAAGTTATCTTCGAGCTTGATAGAGTCAGAGAGGGTCTTCTCTTCAAAGAGCATGTAGCCCCTGATGTAGCTCTTATGCTCAGCGACTCCCCTATGGGTGTTGCCGAGAAGAGAACCTTTGAGAGGGCTATTGAAGCTGAGCGTATCATCTCTGAGAAGCAAGCCCAGAGAAGTCCCGGTACGTGGGCTAGTATTGGGTACTTCGTTGATGCTGCTATCTCTCAGTCTGTCCATAGTGCTCTCGGTCTGGCAGAAGATACCACTTTTGAAGACAACCAGACGCTTAAAGAGTTGGCTATGGAAGCCTCTATGCTCATGGTGTCGGATATTACTCCTGAAGATTTCAGGACTAGATTCTCTGATATCATGGACAGAGTAGCCGAGATGGGATTCTTCTCAGAAGAGAACCCCTTCTTCCTGAACGACTTCATCGACATGGTTAAGGAGTCCGGTGTCGGAGCTACGTCAATACTTAACGACCTGTTTCAGTTTTTAGACGTATTCGGTGTCGTAACCAGCTTCGCCGGTACTGTAGCCAAGTCCCCTAAGGTTATCGCCAAGCTTAAGAGTGGGACTGCTGCCAAGGACATTATCCTCAAGGCTGCTGACGGTCCTAATCCCTCCGCCGTGGTAGCTGAGAATACTACTCCCTCCATGTCTACTCCTGCCTCTACGGTAGAGTTCCTCACTGGCCCCGAGTTGAATGCCATGAGAGAACTGGAGGCTGGTAACAAAGCTCTGGAGATTGTCAAGTCGCATCGTCTTGGTTCCTTCGTTGATCCCAAGATTCTCGCTGAGAAGGAAGCTGAGTGGATCGCAGACATCACTAAGCAGAATGCTGCTTACAATAGGAATGCTCTGGACTACAAAGTAGAAGTAGGCTTCGGTGGTCGTATCGTAGGTAACGCCTACTTGGGTACATCCAAGGGTGCCCCCTATAAGACTATAGACGCTGCCACCAAGCTTGCTGAGTCTGTGGGCGGAGAAGTAGTTGGTACTCTCTACGAGGGTAAGACTGCCTACGTTGTCCGCAAGGGATACGATATTCCTACCTCTGGTCTTGCTGATGAGCTTGACCCCAGTGATATCGCTCGTGGTTTCCTTCACGAGATCATGTCCACCACGGCTAGAACCTCAGAGAATCTGGATGCTCTCCTCAAGAGAGGGGAGATGTCTCACTCTAAGATCGTCAGTGAGTTGTCCACTCGTTGGAGGAAGGCCATTCGGTCTACCCCTAAGGATGAGCTTGCAGATACCGTAGCTCTGGTAAAAGACTTCAGAGATGACCCTCTTCTGAACAAGAGAACTGAAGCCCTGACTGACCTTGAGTTCAGTGCTGAGTACTTCAAGAGATACCATAAGGACCCGTCCCCCAAGACCGTAGAGTTCTATAGAACACTGAGAGACATCTCTGATCTGGACTACTACCTCACAGCAGACTCCATGATTAAGGAGGCGGTGAACCGTGGGGAGACCATGGTGAAGCTGAATGGTGTCTATACTCGTGCCCGTAAGGTAGCCCCAGATAATCCTGATGAACCTGTCTGGAACAACATCACCAACCGTGTACAGAAGTGGAGTGACATTGATCCTGACAAGGCCGTAGTCTATGAGATCGCCGACCTGTACGATATTCCCGGCACTGGTAAGGTACGCTTCGTAGTAGGAGACACCTTCACCACTCGGAGACTGTACCATACGGACGTTCTTCCCTACAACTTCGGTGGACACCGTATCTATGATGAGCCTCTGGACTTCTTCATCAAGCAAGAGAACTCCCTCAAGCTTGCTGATGGTACTCTGGCTCCTGCTCGTCCTGTCACCTTCATGGCTGTACGTACCGAGAAGGAAGCAGGGCTGGTAGCTAAGCAGTTCAATACGATTGTTGACGCGGCTAACTCTGGCGCTAAGAACATTGACGAGATTGTCCGTAGGAATAATGACTGGAACTTGGACATTGAGTCCTTTGATGACTTCAAGAACTTTGCTTCTGAGCGTGGACTAGACATCACCAAGAAGGTAGAGCACGTAGGGGATGGTGACCCTATCTCAACCTTCGGAGGTAAGACTACCTACGGAGATGCTTTCAGACAACAGCTTAACGTCTCGAAGAAGAGAGGAGTCCGTCCTCTGGTAGGCTTTGGTGGTAGAGAGTTGAAGACCCTTGACCCAGTAAAGGCTGTGAACAGAGGCTTCGTCAGGTCTGCTCATAAGTTTGCTGACCAAGCTTATCTCCACAACGCTATCACTGGATGGATCAAGGCTGCTGAGAAAGGTGGAGCAATCACTAACGCAGCAGACATTCAGCACCTAGCTCCGAAGCAGAGAATGCTGGAGGCTAAGCTGTCCAGTGTTACGTCTCTGGGTAAAGCTCTTGAGTCTGAGAGATTCACCATCAAGCACAGACTGATGGCTACCTCTGCACAGGTACAGGCTGAGCGTAGAACTATCAAGGCTTGGGCTGACTGGGCCTATAGCAACAACTACCAGAAGCTTGCCAAGTCTCTTGATTGGGCTAGGACCTCTGATCCTGCTGGGTTTATCAGGGCTATGGCTTTCCACACCAAGCTCGGTATGTTTGCTATTGACCAAGTGTACGTGCAGGCGTCTCAGCTTATCTCTACGATGGGTATTGTCTCTGGTTCTATCGGACCGCACAGAGCCATGAGGGGTATGCTTGGTGTCATGCCTATGCGTCTTGCTCTGGTGGAGAAGATTCCTCCTGCTGCCCTTAAGCGTATCGCCAAGATTCAGGCTCCGTTCACTGGTGTGTCTGCCGAGGACTTCATTCAACTGAGGAACTGGCTCAAGTCTACTGGTCGTCTGAACATTGGCGGCTCTCTGGTGGAGATCAACAACGATGTAGCTTTCCTCGGTAACAGGTTCATGGATGCAGGACAGGTCTTCTTCAAAGAGGGGGAGACTATTGCTCGTGTTGGTGCTGCTTTCCTTAACCTAGTAGAACGTAGAATCAAGTACGGTGCAGAGGATATCTTCGATGACGCTGTGACCAGAAAGATGATTCACCGTCAGGACGTCCTCACTGCCTCGATGACTTCAGCTTCTGCTGCTCCTTGGCAGAGATCACTCCTTGCAGTACCTCTCCAGTTCACCACCTTCCATGTCCGAATGGTGGAACAGATTTTCACTAAAGAGATTCTTACTCCCTCGGAAAGAGTATCTCTTGCACTGATGCACGTCTTCGCCTTCGGTGCTGCTGCCGTACCGGGTATTGGGTATCTTCAAGACAAGCTAGCCTATGAGGGAGCCGTAGACCCTAGCACTGGACTTTATGATCTGGTCAGGTACGGTGCTCTGGATGCTGCCCTTGAAACTCTCAGTGGAGAAGAGACTGCACTGTCCGCTCGTCTGGCTGTGGGTGAAGGTGTTACCGATCTCTTCCGTAACCTTGTGCTCGGTGATGAGACTCTTCTTGAGGTCGCTGTTGGTCCCGGTGGTGGAATTATCTGGGACTCTTTGACTGCTGTTGCTGCCATGGGTAAGGTCTTCAAGGGAGAGTACGACTACGTAGAGGCAGATGTCAACAGGCTTGCCCGTATCGTACACTCTTACGACAAGGGGTATCAGATGTGGACTGCCCTCAGGCTTGGTGAGGTTACCTCCCGAAAGACTGGGGATGTTACTCTGTCTGATATGTCTACCGTAGACTCGTACCTGAATGCTCTCGGTATCCCTCTTAGGGAGAGAGAAGAACTCTGGGCTAATGTAACATTCATGCAGCAAGACGATAGGCACTTCGAAAAGATGATGAAGGAGATGCGTAGAATGTCTAACGTGGCTAAGGGTCACATCAGAGACCAAGACTACGAAGCTGCTGCCAGTGTGATGGAAGACATTGCTGCTCAGATCGGACTGCTTACTCCTGCTGAGAGGGAGAAGGCTTGGAGGCGGTTGGACCAACCTGAGCTTCCCAAGTCTGTGATTATGAATCTTGTCAAGCGCGGTAATTTGGACGTCGCTGCTCGTCTAGAAAGGATGATTGAATAATGGCTACTCTTGCTCCTATGGTAGATAGTGGAATCGCTGTCAGCCAACCCATCGCTCCTGTGAGTAATGTTGGAACTGCTCTGGCTAGTATCTTCACCTCCACTCTCAAGGGACCACAGGATGCTCCTCAACCTACCGAGAAAGAGAAGGAGGGGGCTGCTCTTAGTCCCTTCGTGAAGAGACTAGACGAACTCAAGAACATGAACCTCACCCCTGACCAGTACACGGCGTCTGTCCGTAAGGTGGTAAGGGATCAATTAGTTCTTACTCCTGAGTACCGCGATGGTGTCTTCAAGATTGCGGGAGAGGGCTATGGTTTCACTACTGAACCTGTCCCTACGGCTGCTGTAGATGCTCTCACTGAGGGACTCAATAAACACTTGACCACTCCTCAAGGTCAATTAGACCTAATGTCTGCTGCTAGGTCTAAGGATGGCCAATTCGATGAGGTCGCTACGCGAGAAGAACTTCTGTCTCTTTACTACAAGAGTAAGTCAGAAGAGGTCAAACTGGAGAAATCGAACAGAGAACTCCAGATAGTCAAGAACGATGCCGAGATGTACAAGACCAAGAGTAACGAGAAGTTCTCTATTCTTGTTGTCTCTTGGCAAGATGAGTCTCAGGCTATCGTAGACAATCTGATTACTAACGCAGACGAGATGTCTGACCCCAAGACGCAGCTAGAGTTCCTAACTAATGCCCGATACGCTATGGAGTCTAACTTCCGTAGCAAAGCTAATGCTGCTGGTATTGACCCTGAGGTGACTAGGGAACGTCTGAAGGAAGCCCTTGCTCCTATTGATAGTCTTATCCAGACTGCCAAGAGCAACGCTGAGAATGCTGGGGTAGCCCTTGCAGCTTTGAAGAACGCCGTCGAGTATGATCTTACTAAAGAACTCCTTGAAGCAAACGCAATGTTTGGAGACCCCAAGTTTAAGGAAATCGTCTTCAGTCTCTTTGCTGAAGCGAACAAGGATGACTTTGCCAAGTCTCTTCAAGCCATCAAAGACAGGGGTGTGGCAGGACTCCTTGACACCTTCTCGCTTATCCCTAACATTCCTAATACGCCTAAGGAGAGTATCGACAACAGCGGTACTCTTGCCAATCCTGAGGCTGTCACTAACGTCAAGGATATGGAGAAGAACTCTCCGGGTTTCATCAAGGACTCGATGACTACCTCCTCCAAGATCATCATGGACTCCGACCCTCAGAAGCATGGAGAGCTCATTCTCCAAGAGTTCGCAAACGTCTACGTAAACTCAGAAGCTCTGACTACTCCTTTGGGCAACAATGCTCTTAAACTTGTTCTGTCTCCTGCGAACATCAGAAAGATTGCTGCTACGGTTAAGCAGGGTGGGGAGAACGGGGTTGATCTAAAGAATACGTTCACTGCCTTTATCTCTCAGCAGATCAAGAAGAACAAACTCATTCTTGACGGCAGTCCTAGCGGACCGGTGGGCTACGGCTATATAATTGAGAATGGAGTTGTGAAAATAACACTAAGGGGTAAGGTTGTTGATGACCCTACCTCTCTTGGCCATCCCCTCTTTGTCCGTAAGACAGACTCTGAGACGCCTGAAAGTATGCTCCATGCAGCTAACAACATCAACACTCTTATGTCTGCTGTGGCTAGGGTCGTAAGCGATAAGACCATTCCTCTGGATAACAAAGGTACTGAGGGTGATATCCTTGAGTACTTGCTTGACAGTGGTGCAGTTACTGGTGGAGGTGGTAACACTGAACTCGGTGGTTCTGCTGGCGCTGATACTCTGGCCAACCTAGTGGACAGGACTGAAGGTGGTGGGGATTATTCCACTCTCTTCGGATTCTCTAACCGTCCCGGTGGCGCCTTCGAGGGTGTAGACATAAGCACTATGTCTCTTGATGAACTGAGAGCCTTCTCTTCTGGAGAGTACGCAGACTGGACAAAGGGTCAGCTTGGGTATGTGGCTACCCCAATGGGCAGGTACCAGTTTGTAGGTACTACCATGGATCAGGTAGCCAAGGAGATGGGTCTAGCTGGTAACACTGTCTTCACCCCTGAGGTACAGGATGCCATGTTCCACCACCTAGCCAAGAAGGTGCTCTCTGGTGCTACCAGTCCTGAGGCTAAGCGTGCTGCTATGCGTGGTACTTGGGAAGGATTCAAGAGTGTCTCTGACTCTGAGCTAGATGCTGCTATCGCTAAGTTCGAGGGGACTGAACCTCCTTCGTACACCGAGCTTCAGAAGAATATGAGGACTGATGTACGCACCTCGACCAGACCTCAGGGTAGAGGACAGGGTACCGCTAGTGCTGTGTCCACCTCCCCTAGGCCGATGCCCCGTGAGAGCGTTGCCGTTGACTCAGGGAGTGGGGTAGAAGGTACCTCAGGTAGGGGGGCCAGCCAACAGGCAACCAAGGGCCTCTCTGAGCGTACAGTAGCCATGCTTACGAAGGTCGGTATTGATCCTGCTGGAGTGAAACAGTTCGCCAGTGAGGAAGAACTCAAGGCTGCTGTCTCCAAGGGAGAGGTGTCTGAAGGAGATTATGTTGCTGTCGGACAAGAGGTGTTTCAGCTATGAGCTTCGTACTAGGAAGTAGATCACTAAGCCGTCTGGAGGGAGTACACCCTGATCTGGTGAAGGTAGTCCTCAGGGCTATTCAGATTACCAAGGTAGACTTCA
>Ga0208019_1000984_pt1 | contig 15510 bp, 11 predicted proteins | sample CB_VirMetaG_5_FD_184540 | JGI IMG/M metagenome (GOLD analysis project Ga0208019, IMG submission 184540) | Freshwater to marine saline gradient viral communities from Chesapeake Bay - CB_1508_1D Viral MetaG (SPAdes) (version 4) | ecosystem: Environmental > Aquatic > Marine > Coastal | place: USA...
GGGAGATCCGTAAAAAGAAAACGGACGAGTTCAAACCCATCCGTAATAACTTCTGCAACTGGTGCGGATATAAGAAGCTCTGTCCTGAGTTCAACGATCAGATGGTCGTGAACAAGAGGATCGAGTGCTTAAAAGAGGATAGAAAGAAAAGCAAGTAATCCTATCAGGATATACATTCCAAAGTAGCCAATAAAGAATATTCCTGATATCACACCAGCTAGAGGACCTAGTGCGTCAATAAGCACTGATAGGTGGGCTACATCAAGTATTTCGTTTCGGTCGTGATTTGTCATTGGTGATTAATGGATGATAGAGTTCAATGTCTATGGTTTCAAAGAAATTAGTGATTTGATCTTCTGAGTACCTACACTTCTTATGAAGGTAATTATATAGACTAGTCTTCTTTACAGTCTTTTGTTTACTCAATGATTCAAGTATCTTTATTTGAAAGTGCTTAATAAACTTCTCAGAATACTTGTATCTCCATTTCTCTACGAAATCAGCATGTAAAGTATGGTTGATTAGATCTATAAAATCTATTAGGTCGGATTCTTCACTCAAGCTTATATCCTCATATATACTATAAGAGGTGACAGATTGAAGTTTTCAAAAGAAGCTGTGGATTTTCTTAGTAATATCGGACCAGATATGAGGAAGATCATTACCCCGATAACGAATAACCCCAGCAGCATGGCTCCCGGAGATATTCTACTGTTTACTTATAAAATGCCGGGGGCTGTAGGAGTGACCAGCGGTGAGGAGCGAGTATTCATGGTCTTGAGGGGAAGAAGGGGTCCCGGAATATTCAAAAGCACCAGAGGCAATACTTTGGTCATGGGTGTTAAGCTAGATACTAATAGGGCTTCTATCCAAGTTATAATAGAAAACCTATATAATAAGAGGAGGAAAGCTTCTTATTACGGCAAAATTATGAAGGCGTTAGAAGCTCTAATCGGCAAAGACTCATTCAGAACCTACAACATTCAAGGAATGGGAAATAATTTACACAAGGTAAACATCCGTGGCTAGTGCAGAAGAAGAGTACCAACAGTTCATCCAGATTCGTGCGGAGCTAGAAGCTTCAAACGACACCTTAAGGAATATGAACCGTCAGCTAAAAGATTTAGCAGGCGTAGGTAAGCTTATAAAAAGCATAGATGGGGAGATATCAAAGAGCTTCAAAGAGGCTCAAGAGTTCCAAAAGAAATCACTAGGCTTAGGAACTAATATCAACAGTTTCTCCAATAAATTTTCAAAAGGCGTAGACTCTCTAAGTTCTAGCCTGACTGGTTATGGAACTGCTCTGAAAGTTAACTTTGATCTATACGCAGCAGGACTAAGAGATAATAGTACGGGTATGGCTCGGTTAGCTGCCTTCACCAAAATGACTGGCGGCAATTCTGCTGCTCTAGCTAAGTCTTTGGGAAAAAGCATATCAGGTATGCAGTTCTCCGCAGAACAGCAGGACGAACTAGCTAACAGAACAGTAGAACTATCTCAAAGATTTGGTGTCAGCACTGATCAGTTAGTAGGTGCGATTAAATCATTAGCAGGACAATTAGATAACCTTAAGGCTTTGGGGCTAGGCGACCAAGCAATAGAAGCGTCCCAGAGGCTATCCGCTGCTTTAGGACCAGCGATGGCAGAGGTAGGCCCACAACTACTAGCTTCCTTCTCCAAAGGAAACTCGATGGTTCAGGCAACCTTGCTAGGGATTACAAATGAGCGTCGAGCATTCCTAGCTGGATCTGCGGAAGCGGGTCTTAAGATGGTAGCTAAGGCTGGAGAGAACGCAGAGAATATCATTAACAGATATATTAATTCTGGAATGGACCCCGCGTTCGCCTTAGAGAAAGCATCGCAAGTATATGGTCAGGAGCTTGTTAAGGCATACAATGCAAACCAAGAGCTAAGGAAGCAAGCAGAGAGGGCGGGCTTTAAATCTATAGAAGCATATCTAAAATCAACTGAGGCTACTAAAAAAGTAAACGAAGATTTTGCTAACACTATAGAAAGTATTAGAAATAGAATATTCGCTCCAATACAATACGCAACCACAATGCTGATGAGGTTCATCACGGCATTCCTGAATCTACCTATCATTGGTGATTTGACAGTGCTTGTTGGACAAGTAGTTACATCTATTACAGCATTAGGTGTAGGTATTCTAGGAGTAATAGCTGGATTTAGAAAACTAGTTAGTGGAATTGTTAAGCTAATTAATACCTTGACTGAAAGCGTACTCTCTACAAAAAAATCAGAAAGTAGTAGAGATCGTTTGAAGCAATCTATTGATAAGCTTAAAGCGGCTTTGGAGTCTAAGCGCAATCCTATAGATCCTACTACAGGAACTCGTCAAAGTATGAATCCAACAAATGCTGCCGACCAAAGAAGAAGCCAAGACATACAAAGAACAGCAAACCAGCAACGAGCATTACAGGTAGCTAAGATTGGAGCCATCGCAACATCGTTAGGTATGATCGCAAGCGTGTTCGGTGACAACTTACCAGAATGGGCACAGACAAGTATTTCATATGCAACGACAGCAGCAACACTTGTTACTGCGGTTAGCGGGTTGAGTGGGATATTTGGAGGCGGCGGCTTAGGTGCTGGACTAGGTAAAGTATTTTCTAAAATACCCGGTTTAGGTAAACTGCTTGGTGGAGGAACTGCTGCCGCTGCCGCTATTCCAGCCGCTCCAGTTGCTCCTGTCGGAGGTGGCGGTTTAGGGGCGATGGGTAAGGGATTCAAAGTCTTCGGGGAAGCACTAAAAGGCTTCGTAGGAGGCATGGGTAAAGCAATCGCAGAGGCGTTTAAGTTCATAGGCAAAGGCATTTCATACCTAGGAAACCCTGCCGTAATGAAGGGTGCTGTATCCATGATTCTACTAGCTACGGCATTAGTTCCTTTAGCTGGAGCACTAAACCTTATGAAAGGTATTAAGATGGCTACAGTAATGGCTTTGGGAGGAGCACTACTCGTATTAGGTGCTGCGGCTCTAGGGTTTGGATTGTTAATGAAGTCTGGAGTCGGTGCTGTTGCAATATTCTTAGGTGCTGCCGCTATAGCTGCTTTAGGTGCAGCACTCATACCATTAGCTTATGCTGCAACCTTAGCTTCTCCCGGTCTTGAATCACTAGCTGATGTATTGTACCTAATTAATCCATCAGCCGCTCTAGGCATGTTGATGTTAGGCCCTGCTTTAGTAGGCATCGCAGCAGGGCTCGTAGCACTAACAGCAGGATCCATGTTCGCAAAGATCTCTGCATTCTTCGGTGCTGATCCATTTGAAGCTTTATACAGACTAGGCGAGGCGGCAACTCCCATAATTGAGTTAGCTAATTCTTTAGGTTTAATCCCTAAAGCAACAGCGCCTATTGCGGAAGCTTTTGAGTCCCTTAATGATATTAGATTAGATGGTTTCAAAAAACAGGTTGATGATATTGATTTAGATGCTTTTGCTGAATCCCTAAAAGGCTTGGACCGGAGGACATTGTTTAGTAAAATGATGGGTTTAAAGATGGGTGCTGCTGAGGCGATGGTGGAATCTGATGGGTTTAAAGGAACCATTTCTAGAAAAAATGCTCTTGGACAAACTGTAAACGATCAATACGATTTTGACCATGTGAATTCTGCTGCACAGGCAGAGAATGTAAAGGCAGCTATGGCTCAATTAGAGATGGCAAAACAAACTGAAAGCAAAAGAGATGATGAGTCTGCCAAAGATAGATTGCGTATGCAGTTGCAGGTATACAATGCGATGGTAAGAATAGAACAGTATTTAGCACAAGGGAATGATCAGAGAGAGGTAGGAAACCAAACTCGTTACCGCCAACTAGAAGATGGTGCTAGAGACAGAACTAGACCTACAGCATATGCCTCTGGCCGAGTAACTCCAGACGAGGCTTTATAAAATGAAGATACTAACAAAAGACCAAAAGGGTGAGACTGATCACCATATTGATTTTAGACTACTAGAACAGAGGTCTAGATTAGAATTTAATTACCCAAGAGATGCAGCAGCAGGCGATGCGTTCGTAGCTGTATTCTTGCCTTTTTACGAAAACCCCATAATAGCAGAAAGTAAATCAGCTAACTACGCAGAGTACGATGTCTTAGGAAGATCATCATCACTGTTTGCATATACAAGCTCAAAGGCTAGAAAGTTTAAGGTCGATCTTCAATATACTCTACCTCATCTGTTGCAGATGGATATGACGCAATCTCGGTTCAAGAACTATTTCACAACTACCGAAGACGCTAAGAATGAGTTCTTTGATATAGGAAAACCTACCACAGTTCCACAGACACAAGCGCAAAAGCTCTTTGAAGAGTATAGCCAAATATTTACTGATGTTAATGATGTATCGAAGCTATTGTTTTCGGTAGAAGAGTTTCCTGCCCAGACAATAAAGTGCATAGATACTTTGCTGTTTTTCGTAAATGTGCTCAGGAGTTCTGTATACAACAACGCAATTAACCCTCTGCAAGGACCACCGTTAGTTAGACTTACACACGGATCCATGTATCAAAGCATTCCATGCATTGTACGCAACTACGATATAAGTGTTGATGAGCAAGCTGGATACCATGTCGAAACCTTAACTCCAAACAGAATTAAAGTTTCAATAGAACTAAACGAAGTTAGGGCCGGAAACTTCGGATACTTCGAGAAAGCTACTGGAGTATCTAGAGACAACTTAGCGGGCTGGGAGTCAGTTATTGGCGAGCCTTACTCAATTGATTCAGGAGTGCTGTGATGAGAATAAATAAATCAAAAGGAGGCAGAGAGCAAGCGGGTCTTATTGAGATCAAGCACAAAGGTAGGATACTAAAGACCAGCGTAGGATCTACGCCTTACGAGAGAGCCTTCTGCGGACTTAGAGGAAACATAGGTCGCTATAATAGGGTAGGCAAAATACCTGTTGGGTACGACAGTAGGCCCGACCTGATAGCTAATCTTTTCTTTGGATCACCCTCTAACTGGTGGATTCTTTGTGAGAAGAATAACTACTTTGATGTCTTTGAGAACATCAACATAGGAGATAGAATCAACATACCAAAACTTAGATGAATGTTCCCACTATCAATGTCGTAATGTCTTTTGAGCCCCGAGATCTGTTTCAGTTCTTGGATAGTAAGACATTGGATATTTTTAAGGAATCAGCGAAAGGTGTGAGCAGTAGAAAAACTAGGTTCTTCAATAATGGCCCTGCATCGAACTTCTTGTCACTAACTCATAGCTTTGGATTTGGAAATGGTGATAGTCCTAGACTAGAGCTTGAGTTCATTGATCCACAAGAGACTTTTGAGAAGAGCATGGCTACCTTCACAACGGACGGCATGTTATCTCCAGAGTCTAGCTTAGTAAGCTTTCAAGTAAAAAAGCTACAGGACAAGGTGAGAGCCGCTGAAGATCTTTTATATCAAAAGGAGCAGGAGCTAATTAAGGCTCAAGAAGAAGAGAGGAACGCAACCAACCCTACAAAATTTGGACCTAGAATAAAAGCCTTAAAAGAAGAGAAAGAAGACATAGAGGCTGCTTTGGAACAAGCAGAAGATGAGTTAGATGCTGCTGTAGATGATGGCGGTTGGTTTGATATGGGAATGGATGCTGATGATATTGCTGGAGAAGATAACAAGGTCAATGAAGCAATAAAGGAATACAACCAAAACCTATTATCAAGAAGTGTATGGATATCTTATGGGGTAGGAGATTATTTAGAAAACTGGTGCCCTCCTATGGTATTCAACCAAGCCATTGGTGCAGAGTACGATATAGGATCAGGACAGCCTAGAAAGCTTAAACTAATTTACGACGGTGCGGACACTAAACCGGGAGGTAGCACCGTTAATATATTAAATAAATTAGGATACAAAGTTCTTTGCACAGGAGAGTCTGATAGAATTTTCAGTGCAGAGAGTATGGCTGCAAGAAAAGATTTCTACGATAAGCTACAACCAGCCGACCAGCAGATAAGTATACCATACTTCAAAGACAAACTTGGCTATAGCATTCATGATGTAATTACTCAAGTGTTGACTCGCTTCCTACAAAACGCTACAGGCAAAACTAATGTACTTGTGCTTCTGCCTGACCTAGATAAAGTTCTCAGCAAAATGCTATCAGAAAAATATGACGGTAGTTTGTGGGAAAACGCGGCGGACTGGATAGATGATTTTACCGGAGGAAATGAAGAGGTAATTGATACTGTTAATTATCTAGAGGCAGCGAGACAATTATTCTCTGAGCTTGGAATGAAAATGGTTGAATCATTAGGTGCAGGAGTTCAGAGTGTAAACAATGACATCTTCAGCGAACTAGAGGATGAGGTAACAAACCCAACACAGCTTCTAGAATACTTAGAAAAAAAGCACATAACTGTTGCACTGTCTACAAACATAAAAACAGAAAGCTTCGCAGAAGCTTTGAAAAAAGTATTTAATGCTATAAAGAATGAGGCTGAAGCGGCTTTTGGTGAAGGGACGAATGTAGAAGATTTCGAGATGGTTGAGCATGTAGTTAATGATTATGTTGTCCTAAGCTCATTAGCAAGAAAAGGTCTGATTCCAGATACAGGAAGTCCTCTATATGTTGTTGGAACTAGATCGTTTGTCGAAGACTTCCTATATGGTCAAGTTGCGTTTAAAACTGAAGATGGAAAGCTTAGTAACTTTAATCAGATCAAAGGAAAGACTACAGAGGACGCAGCGGTTCCGCCTCACATAGATTCTGAATTAAATAGTAGAGTTAGCCCTCTTGATATACTAAAAGGCTTGGACTCACAGCATATAAAAAATATGGCATTCTATGTGGACCCATCCTTAGCTTTTAGTCCTTTTGGGTTTAACGCAGTAGCACAAACCGATATTCAAGTTGAGTTAGATGAATCTCTAGCTAACAAGTGGACGATGCCTATTTTCTCGCTAGGCACTAGAAACGGTAATGTTATGGAACTGAAACTAGATATGAACGCGGGGTATCTAACCTCTCTATCTCAAACAAGTTTCTCTAAGGATACATATAACACTAAGATTCAGGGTATACTAGAAGATGATAGCGCAAAAAAGAATGTTATTGATGTTCTTAATGGCATAGACGCTTTAGACTTTCAGCTTTTAGGACAGCAAATAGAATCAGGTAACGGTGGCGCAGAGTTTGATAAATTTAAAAAGTATGTTGATCCTTTTAGGGGTCAGGGAGGATTCTGGTGGTGGTCAAACGATAGAGAAGACTCAGAAACCTTTGACGCTGTTTTAGAAATATTTGAAGAAGTTAATGAGACTTTTGCTGAGGAGCTTAAGAAAGCGGGCGACGAAGATGCCAGCGACAGCGAATTCTACAAAGGCATGTATGCAGCCTTCACTGGTTTCATAAATGAGTATCCAAGAATGGATCTTCAACGAAAGACGGGATCGGATGGAGCTACAACGATCAGCACACTGGCAGCCATGAAGAAGTTCTTAAAAAGATTAGCAATTGTCGGAACAGTAAAGACGATTCCTTTATTCCAACTATCTTCTAGTAAAAGAACAATCAACAAAACTTGTTATGTATATGCTAGAGAGCCCAGATTCCAAGGAGTAAATTTTGGCCCAGATGCAGACAACACTCCCCCATTCTATATTGGAGTATATACTATAACAGGATTTAGACACAGTATATCAGGCAACAACGCTTATTCTGAGTTTCAACTAGCGAGAGACGGAGCATAAAATGAGAATAAAAGTAGGATATGTTACCTCAAATGCTGACATTAAAAGAAGCGGATCTTTTAATGTTACTTTTGATTTGAATGACCCCAAGACAGGAAACGCCAAGCCAGAAACGGTGCGTTATGTTAGTCCTTATGGAAGCGATGCTGCTGGTTGGATCGCAATCCCACAAAAGGGTAGCTATGTCTTAGTTGGATATGCTGGGTCAGAAGACTTATCAAACGGCCAGCTAGGAGGGTATTTTTATCTAGGATCTCTATATGGAGGTTTAGATGGGACTACTGCTTGGGAATCTGATACTGAGGGAACCGATGGCGTTGAGCAACCTCCTGTAGATACAGCCAATTCTGGTCCCGGAATTCAAGGAGATACTGGAGGCCAAGTAGCCAAGATAAAAAACAAGAGTGTGTGGCCTAAAGAATTTAGCCAAGAGCTTTATGAGGCGAAGGGCATCATTCCAGAGAAGGTTGGATTCACATCCACGCACGGTGACGCTTTTACTATAAACAACAGATTCAGAGTTGGTGGTGAGGGAGAGTTTACTGACCACAGAATCGAGATGCGTAGCGGCGCAGGGAAAAAGATTAAATGTGTAGATACCCCTTCAATTGATGCAATCATTATTGAGAACGAGCATAAGGGTAAGGATAAGTTTGTTTGGCAGACTAGTGAAAACGATTTCTACGCAGAGGGCGAGGTTCACCTAAGAACGCACGGGCCTATCAAGCAGTGGACCTCTGAATCTTTTATTCGCCATTGGGTGCAAGAGGGACAGAACATCGAGATCGTCAACGAGTCCACAGGATCGCGTAGGCCGGGATCTGGAGGCAAGCAGCCTCAAAGTGCTGCTGGGGGTCTAGATGAGGCTGATGGCGGCAGATACGGCCAAATAGGGCCAGAGGACTATGGTTGTGTGATCATCGAGTCCAAGCACAACAATATCATCATACGAGGGCTTGAAGACGACTCCTGTATCCGCGTGCTGACGCCCGGATCTAATGGTAAAGTTTTGGTTGATAGTGGAGGTACTATCGACCTCAGAGCTTCAAAAAAGATTTCATTAACATCTGATATAATAGAATTATCCGCAGATCAGGTAGATATTAATGGGAGCACAATTGTAGATATTGATGCTACAAGAATTGATCTAAACTAAGGAGAATATTATGGCATCGTGGGATTATGCAAAAGCAGCTTCAGTCATAACGACATCACCAACACCTATTCTGGACGCACTAGAGGTTCAGTTTGGCGTGCCTACATGCGTCATTGATTTTGGAAAAGATGCTTTGTCCGCATTCCCATCTCCTGTTTTGGATTCACTAAATAGTGGGATCGCAGCAGGCAAGAAAACAGCCAATGCTCTAGTGAAGGATGTTACTCAGAAACTATTCTTCGATACTGGCATTGTAGAGTATGACACTAACTTAGGAAAATTAGTGTTCGTGTCTCAATCTAGTAAGTTTGGTATAGAAGAAGGCTCAAGCCAAGCTGCTGAAAACATGAAAGGGCTAGGCAAGGTTTTAGGCTTCGGAGCACAGGCATATTTAACAGCACAAAACATATCTGAGCAGTTCGATGATATTAGTAACTGTATAAATAAGTTTTCTTCATTCCTAGGATTACAGAAAGGCATATCAGCAAATGCTCAGGACCTAGTAGGATTTACTGCAACCGACCCTGACGGTAATGATGTAGAATTCTTCCCACCACCTCCAGCCGCGCAAGCAGCAAGTGAGGTATTTGAGGAGAATAGAGCTACGCTAGAAAACGCAATAGGCTTTAGTGAGAAATGCACACAGCAACAACAAAAGATCAGGGAGATTCTTAAAGCTCGTAGGTTAGATCCAGAGAATAATCCAGAACCCGTCTTTGATGCTAGAGCAGTAAACCGCGATCCCAACAGCCCATTCTTCGGACTAACACTTCAAGAGGCACTAGATGGTAGAACAACCTTTACCTTGCTGACCGATCTAGATGAGGTAGAAGACTTACAGGACAGACCTGAGATTATTTATGCTGAGGGTCAGAAACCTCCTGTTGCGCGTAAGGGTGTCTTCCTTTATTCACAGAACGGTATATATTACGATATCAACTATGGAGGACTGGACATACCAGATGGCTGTGTCGAGTCTATAGTTAGTGCAGTATACTTTGATGAGAATGGCGATCCGTATTCTCCAGAGGAAATCCCTGACGCAGCAGTAAAGTGGATGTTAAATTATAACCCTAACCTAGGCGGTAAGGGTAAGATGATTGATCTGAAAACATTCAATGAGTATGCTAACACAATTTTCGATGTTACATATATAAACGAGTCTGCGAACATGCAGGAGTATTATAACGAAGATCACTTCCTACAAGTTCTGATTGATCAACGCAATAGAGAGATATATGATCTGTCCTCCTATGTCGGCCAACTTCTAGATAACAGCTACACCGAAGACTCTGCTGAGGTCGTTAACGCAAGGGAGACTCTTTATTCTAAAATCGCTGCACATGACGGAAAGATTAAGAGAAGAAAAAAACAGATAGAAGTTGTTGTAACCCTAACCCCTGATGGAAGAACTCCACGACCGGGAGAAATACCAATCAACGATCTAACATCTCTAGATGATACAAAGATAGGTATTGCAAAAAGAGCACAAGAAGATATTATGTTCAGTCCCGGAGAGGTGTCTGGAATAGTATTACCTATCTGTCCAAAATTCATATCAGTAGAATTAGAGAAAGAGAAGTTTGCTTATACTGATATCATGGTTCCCGATGTAGGTGTTGGACAAATCATAACTTCTGATCCCGATTACACTGGAACATCTGGGACAGTGCTAGGGTTGCAGGACGCAATCAGCACTAGCGGTCTTGTTGCAATCTATAACTTCTTAGACGCAGACTTGGTAAACCCTGACTCGTCAGAATATCTAGCTATTAACTGTGCAGTCTCCTCCGTGTCAGAGAAGCCCGCCAAACTAGTAGCTTCTTCAGTAGACTCCCTGTTTCCTTCAGGGATCGGCATTCCATACTTTAGAGGAATATGTAACTTCTTCTCTGGAACTGATGGAAACTCAAAAGCTGCTGAGTATTCAACGAACGATGAGTACCTGTTTAGTCCATACAGACCTTATGGCTACGCAGAAATAAAGACAGGCTTTGATGATATGGATAGCCTGTTCTACAAGCGTACAGGCATGTCATTTGAAACTTGGGTGCATGTTCCTGATTTATTAACAGAAAATGGTGCGGGGTGGGCTGCTGATCAAAGCACTTCCTCACTAACAAGAGTAGTTCTTGGTTGTGAGAACCGTGGAGGAACAGACGATACGGATGGAATAAACACTTACCCAACCCCAGCCGCAACAAAAGGAGTCCTCATAGGATTCACTAGAGATCGTAGACTGGTTGCAGGAAGTGTGCCTTCAAACAATCCTTCTGATAACGCTATTGCAGACGGGATTCATTTCGGCATATTCCCAACACAAAGCTATAGCACAAGCGGTATAGGTTTTATCGGTAAGGGCCGAGATCCAAAAGATTGTGAGTACGGAATAGAGCACAAGATTAGTGGATATCACGGAACTTCAGTAGATACAACCTCTACTGTAAATAGTGTATCATTTAACGATGTTACTGGGGCGTTTATGTTAGCGACCGTGACAGTCGATTATACAAACGACGAAGTTAGTATATATCTAAATGGTAACAAAATGACCACCTCTGGGGCAGAGGATACTTTCGGAGTAGTCGGTCCCCCAAACATTCCATCTAAACTCGATGCATCTAGCTTCCGCTACGACATTACGCATGACGATCTCCCAGAGGTGGCCCCCAGATTCCCAAGATTTAGAGTCGGTCAAAAAGACTTCTGGTACTGGAATGGCCCAAACGCTGCTGATAGGAATAGAGTAAACATAACTCCTTTTATCATTGGAGGAGGCTATTCTGATGGCATGGATTCAAAAGGAACAGACTGGTATCAGGCTGGCACAAATGTCGGAATGAACTTCATGGGTGGAGAGTGGGGCGGCAAAAAAAGCGGCCTACACGGGTATGTTGGAAGTGTTAAGTTTTATAACAGACCTCTAAGTCAGACTGAGGTGGAACAGAATTATAAAGCCCAAAGAGGCTTCTTTGAAAACATTAGAATCTGATGGCTACTACTACAACATTCAATAAATATGGACGAGAGGTATCTATCTCTGTACAGAAGGCGGTCAAATCTCAATACCGCAAGAAGTCGGGGCTGGCTTATCCTGTACCAGCCTCGCTAAATTCTGTAGCCACAGACAATTATTTGCAAGCTAACAAATCACCTAGTTATTTCTCCAAGTCTTACGGAATCAGCTTAATTAGGAACAACTTAAGGCAGTTGTTACTAACAGAGCGTGGAGAGAGGGTCATGCTTCCCAACTTCGGAGTGAGTCTCAGAAAGTACCTATTCGAGCCTATGGACGAGACGACCTTCATCATGATTAGGCAGGAAATCACCCAGTCTCTAGAAGACTACTTCCCTTTAGGAAGGCTACTAAAAATAAGCGTAGTTGGGGGTGCAGATAACAACGATCACGCAATAAAAATATCTCTAACAATACAATTGTTGGATTCATCCCTAGATACTTTTGAGGCCAGCGTAGAGGTTAAATAATGTCATTCTCAGGAACAACAGATTCAGATTTCATGAAACTTGCTGTCATCCCAGACAGGAAGAAGCAGCAGTATATTAACTTCGCTGGTAACGATTTCTACACGATTAGACAAGATCTGATTAACTATGTAAAAGCAGTCTACCCTACTGATTATCAAAACTTTGCGGAGTCTGATTTAGGTATGATGCTTATCGAACTAGTTGCCTACATGGGGACAGTCTCCTCTCTAAAGGCAGACATGCTTGCAAACGAAAACTATCTTAGAACTGTTAAGACTAGAAACAACCTTAAGAAGCTTTTGGAGCTTATAGGTATTGACCTTCGTGGTCCTTTAGCAGCCATAGGTGGGGCAAGAATAGAGGCAACCTCGAACCCCATCGCATCGGACTTCCCAATAACATTTCAACCAAGCTCTAGAGTATTCTCAATAATCTCAAAAGAAGATGGCGCTCCAGTAAACTATACATTGTATAAAGTAGAGAATAACTTAATCAAGGACCTAGACTCATTAGATGCAACTATTGTATTAGAAGGATCTGAGGCCGATAATGCAGCTAGTTCTTTGTTTACTAACCTAACACTTATAGAAGGTGCCTTGGTCACTCAGAATGGCACCTTCGACGCCACTGAGGGCAACAAAACAATCACCCTGACTGACTCTCCAATTGTTGATGGAAGCGTCCAAGTGTATGTTGATGCTGGTGTAGGCGATCCTGCAACAGGTATATACGAACAAGTTGAAAGGCTTTATTCAGCATCGGGTGCCACGGACAAAGTTTTTCAAGTTGCATACGACGATGATTATGCAGCAACAATAATATTTGGTGATAACTTTGTAGGATTAGCTCCTCCTCCTAACGCTCAATTTACTGTAGCATATCGCGTTGGTGGAGGCAGTAGAGGCAATTTACCATCTGAAGCAATCAATGTTTCACTTACAGCCGATACTGATACCGGGGGAACTTTAAAGTTTACTGTAGAAAACCGCACACCTATCACAGGAGGAGCAGAAGCAGAGACAGCCGAACACGCCAAGAAGTATGCTCCCTTAAACTTCAGAAGACAAGACAGAATAGTAACTCTTGAAGATTACATCGCATTCGGCAACTCATTTAGATCTAGACAAGGCACTTTAGGTAAAACAACAGCAGTTGTTCGAGATGCCTACAGTTCTGCAAATGTTATAGATGTGTATACGCTTGAGCGAGCTTCTCAAACTAAATTACAAAAAGCATCCATCACCTTCAAGAAACAATTATTAGAAGAGATAAACGAGAAGAAGATGATCACTGACGAAGTTGTGGTGGTTGATGGCCTTATCAGAACTCTTGATTTAATAATTACAGTTAGAGTAGATAAGGAAATACAGGACATCAAGGGAGAGATCGAGCAAGAAGTTGGAGATGTAATTCTAAACTACTTTGATGTCGATAACACCGACTTCGGAAGACCCTTCGTATCCGCTGATCTTAGCAAGGAAATATTCAAGCTCCCCAATGTTAGATTCGCTACAGTCGATAATACTGATCCAATTATTGATGTAGACTTCAATGAAATTATTCAACTTAATAACTTCATTATCAAAACGGTATTAGTCTAATGACCAGAAGATATACAAAATCTAGCCAAATTAACGATCTAGGACAAACAAAGAGCAATATTGTATCTGTTGTGTCTACGGGTAGGTCGTTTGAAAACTATGAATCTGGTCAGAAATACTTTAAAAGAAACTATATAGACGCTCTTAAAAAGATAATCCCTGAAGTATATTTCAATGATGAAATAGCTTTGACAGGTAAGCATGTTAGCTACCCAAACCAAATCATAAACTCACATATCCTTGCAGTAAAAAACATCTCCACAACCCTTCCAGTGTCCGCCCTCGCAGGAGATGTGAGTCTATCGTCCATAGATACCCCTGAAGGTTTTGCTAGATTCTTTTACAAGCAAACTGTTCCAAACATCATAACTCCTGACGATTTTGAGAGAAACATTTTAGCACCTCTTGGAGTATATTATAAAGATTACGATTCCAGCGCAAGCTTCCTTACTGGAATAAACCTACAACTGGCTAAGTTTCCTGTGCCTACTACTGGCCCACACACAAGCCTTATTGATAATACTAGAACATCAGGAGTATATGCTTCAGATAGTAGCGGAACTCACAAGTACCTCATTGATAATTTAGGATGGCTTTATTTCCTAAACCGCGAAGGTCCCGCAGTAGGGGTATACGATCCATCAAATGCTGTAGCAGAACTCGTAGCAACAAACCTCTGGAGAGGAAGACCCATAGAGTTCGTTGATTGCATAAACATATTCCAAGAGTATTTGTGGAGGCATCAAGCTACTTTTGCGTTATCTGATAACATAATCCCAACAGAATATGTATCTTCAATAAGTATAGAGAATTCGATTTACACCAGTGGAACTCAACTACTTGATCGTCTAAAAACCTTAAACGAAGTTGTATACTCTCCCCACTTTTTAGATTCATCAGATCACAAAGTTAGGGATACATTTACCACTTACTTCAATGGTGGAGGAATAATTGACGAAGAAGAGGCAGATGGACCTCTTGTAAAATTCTTCCAAGCCATGTCGTTCAGTATAGCCGACAGGATTACAGAAGACAACGAACTTTCCATACTATACGATATAGGAAAATGTCCTGATCAGTATTTAGAACTTCTTGCAGAGCTAATTGGTTGGAGATTGATTGGTACTGATCCCGATAAGTGGAGAGTACAGCTTCGTAACGCAGTAGAAGTTTATAAGAAGAAGGGTACAAAATCATCCATTCAAACTCTTCTTGATTTAATCTTCTCTCAAGGTGTATTTAATGTTGTTGATGGAGAGAAGATATTTGAGCTTTGGGAATCGTATCTTCCTGATATGATTTTCTACACGCTTGCCACAAAGTCTGAAGCACTAAAAGACTCTAAAACATACACCCCAGAACTCGCTAAACAGTTTGGTGTAACTAGGTATTCAAATGAGAGTTTAGAAGAGAATATAAAACTTCTAGTAGACAAGATTATATTTGATCTAATGCTAGAGTTCCCTGATTCGTTCTTCTTAGGAAACAAGCCTTACCCAACTCCAAAGCTTACGGTCCTACCAACTAACAGAGAGGTATTTGGAAGGGATG
>Ga0208019_1000986_pt1 | contig 15502 bp, 40 predicted proteins | sample CB_VirMetaG_5_FD_184540 | JGI IMG/M metagenome (GOLD analysis project Ga0208019, IMG submission 184540) | Freshwater to marine saline gradient viral communities from Chesapeake Bay - CB_1508_1D Viral MetaG (SPAdes) (version 4) | ecosystem: Environmental > Aquatic > Marine > Coastal | place: USA...
GTTGATGTACTTGATAGCGGTAATTATAGTTCTTATGCACTACCTCTAACTGGTGGTACATTAAGTGGCGCTCTTAGCATTGGCGCAGATATTAGTAGCGTTGATAATGTTTATTCTGACGAATGGTTTAGAAATAATACTTCTGGTAAAGGTCTATATAACCAGGCAACTGGTAACCATTGGTATTCTGATTCTGCAAACTATTGGAACGTTGGTTCTGGTGGCAATAGCACCACTATCGGTATCAGACTCAGAGCTGGATATGGTGGAACTATCCAAGGATGGCTCTACACTGATACCACTGGATTTGGTTTACTATCTGCAGACGGTTCATGGTCTGTAAAATGTACCAATAGTGACACTGAAATTAGCAATGACATTAGAACCACCAATAGACTTCTAATTGGAGGAAACTACAGTAATAACGCATACAACTCTGTATCTTCCACTAGATTGTTCTTCGGTGGTGGTGACAGCGATGCTAACGGTAATTACTTCATCGGAACCAACTTAAACAACGTAAATGGTAACTACACCAAACTTGATATAAGATGGCACACTGGTATCCGTATGGGTGCTCAATCTCTCTATGGTGGAATTCGTATCTTCGCTGATGAAGATGTAGGTACAGAATATTGGAGATTTGCTTATAATACTTCTGGTTACACTTATAAGCAAGCTTGGCAATTAACAAACAACACTGGTTATTATTCTAGCACTAACAGTTGGCACATTGAACCAAATACTCTGACTAATTATGGTTCCATGAATATTCGTGGATCTAGAGGTGGTTGGTATGGTATTAGTTTCCATGAGGCTTCGAATGATCCACACCTGATGTTTGACAATGCTGGTACTGGTCGTGGTGGATTATATTGGGAAGACACTGCTACTTGGGGTATATTTTGGGATAACTCAAGTAGATGTCTTGCAGTCAATGGATCTACAACATCATCATCTTATGCATTATATGTCTCTGGTAACATCTATGCAACTGGTACTATTACCGCTGCTTCTGATGTTAGACTCAAGAAGAATATTGAAACAATTGACGGTGCTCTAGATAAGGTTCTAAATCTCCGTGGTGTTACCTATGAGTGGAATAATCTTTACAAGGGTCGTCAGACTGGAACAAAACTTGGTCTAATTGCACAAGAAGTTAATGAAGTTGTTCCTGAAGTTGTTACTTATGATGGAGACAATGATGAATATTCACTAGAATATGGAAACCTGACTGCACTATTGATTGAAGCAGTTAAAGAACAAAATCAACTTATAAATACCATGAGACAAGAAATCAACGATTTAAAAGCTAAATTAGGAGAGTGAAATGGCACTAATTAGAGACTTTGATATCCCTAAAACTGGAGTCACCATTGCAAATGCATATCATTTAATCAGTGATGTGAAAACAACCAAAAGGATGAAAGATATTAAGCCACCAGCAGATTCCTCCAGAGAGGATGGATTAACTGCTGGTGATCTTGGGGATGAAATTAATTGGAAAGCGGGATATATTGGTAATATTACTGTTCTGGTATATGCTTCAAAACAGGCAAGAGACGAAGGAAAGGAAGCAATTGGCGGTTTTTCCGAAAGTCCGACAGATGCAGATACATCTGCATTATTAGAACATAATGATGGTATCAAATTTATGATTGATCCTGCGAGTGATCAAAGCATCCTTGCACAGGCTTATACACACTTAAAATCTCTTCCGTATTATGCTGATGCGGAAGAAGTATAAATACTTCAAACCTTAGTTTCTAGGGGGTATCATGTCACAGGAAATTGGAGTTGGTGGTGGTGGAAACATCATGCGCCAAGATCAAAATGTTACAGCTAACACTACATTATTAGCCAACCAAAACTATATGAGTATTGGTCCCGTGCAGATCAATTCTGGCGTCACTGTCACAGTTCCTTCAGGAACAACTTGGGTAGTAGTTTAATTAAAAATTATGTCACAAAGTAGTATTCTTAAAGTAAACGATATTCAGGATCTTGATGGAAACAGCCTACTTGGTGGCGGTACTCCAGCAGGAACTGTATTCTTTTACACATCTTCTAGCACTCCATCAGGATACCTGACCTGTAATGGTGCTTCGGTGTCAACAACAACTTATGCAAGTTTATTTGCTGCCATTGGATATACCTATGGTGGATCTGGTAGTTCATTTAATGTACCCGATCTTCGTGGTGAGTTTGTTAGAGGTTGGGATGATGGTAGAGGTGTAGACTCTGGTAGAGCAATTGGTTCTTTCCAGGATCATAACTTTACCTCTCACCGCCATAATTTTAATGCTGGATCTTCTGAAAATGGCGGTGGTCGTGACTGTGGTTGCTATCCACGTACAGACTGCACCGACCTAAGAGGTAACGTAAGAGCTGATAGTTTGGCTAACACTGGTGGCAATGAAACCAGACCAAGAAACTATGCTCTACATGCAATCATTAAATTCTGAGGAAAGATAAATGAGCGTAATTAAGGTAACATCTATTGTTGATTTTGATGGAAACGACCTACTCGGCGGATTAACTGCTGCTGGTCTTATTTACATGTATGCTGGCAGCACTGCTCCAACAAATTTTTTGAAATGTAACGGTGCATCATTGTCAACATCAACTTATGCCAATTTATTTGGTGCAATTGGTTATACCTATGGTGGTTCTGGATCAAACTTTAACGTTCCTGATTTGAGAGGATATTTTGTTAGGGGTTGGGATGATGGTAGAGGCGTAGATAGTTCTAGAACGATCGGATCATCACAAGCCGATGCTTATCAGTCTCACAGACACTCTCTTCAACGTGGAACTTCCGAGAATGGTTGCTGTAGAGATGATGGCGGTGCTCCTCAGGTAGATTGTAGTAATCTTTGCGGCATGTCTGGTTCTGTTATGAACGATACTGGTGACAACGAGACAAAACCAAGAAACCGTGCAATGATGTTTATCATTTCATACTAAATAACACTACCTAGGGTCGAATCATGAGCGTTTTAAAAGTAAGAGCACTAACTGACTTAAATGGCGATGCACTTCAAGGAAGTGATGTTCCTGCAGGTGCTATTTGCTGGTTTCCTGCAAATACAATTCCTGATGGATTTCTAAAAGCAAATGGTGCTAATGTTTCCAGAACAACTTATGCAGCATTATTTGCCACTTTGGGGACTGCGTATGGATCAGGTGATGGAAGCACCACGTTCACATTGCCTGACTACCGTGGGGAATTCTTCCGTGGATGGGACAATGGTAGAGGAGTGGATAGTGGTAGAAGTATAAATACATCACAGGGTCAAGAAATTGCCTCTCACAACCATAGAATTAGATTAGGTTCTGTTGAAAATGGTGGTAGTCGTGACTGCGGCTGTTATCCACAAATTGACAACAGTAATTATTGTGGAGCATGTGGAGAGGGTTGTGTAAGTTACTCTGGTGGTAATGAAACAAGACCTAAAAATTATGCAATGTTAGCACTAATTAAATTCTAAAAATGGCAAAAGCATACACATACGACTCAGCTACTAAAAAATTCCTCACATCTATTGATGTTGCCACTGGCAAGGCTGGTGAATATATTCTTCCACCGAATTCAACGATGGTTGCGCCACCGCCAACAGTAACTGCTGGCAAAGAATTATACTGGCAAGAGACTCCTGCTGGTGAAGGAACGGCAGCATCATCTCAATGGTCTGAAAGAGATATTGTTGTTGAAGAAGAACCTGCAGATGAAGATCCTACTGTTGTTATTGACGGTATGACAAAAATCCCTGAATTTAGATTAAGAGCTAAAGTTCAGGAATTACTAGAAAGAACTGATTGGACACAACTTGCAGACTATCCAGGAACTGCAGAACAGCAAGCAGCTTGGGCATCTTATAGAGCTGCTGTTAGAGCACTTCCAAGCACAGACGGATGGCCCGATAGTCCAAATTGGCCCACCCCACCAGAACAGCTTGCTGGTGTAAGATTTGAGCAGGCTGAAAGAGAATATCTAAGCGGAACATTTACCAATTGGGATTCTATCAGCAGAGATGCTTCGATTCTACCTAACAGCTGGGAAAGAAATTAATTAGTATACTTTATTTGGATTGATAACATGAAAACAATTTATAACTACCATCCTCAGTATGGTTATTTCATGGCTTCATCTGAAGCAGATGAGTCACCTTTAGAACCAGGAGTGTATTTGATTCCTGGTTATGCAACAGAAATTGCTCCACCTGAGGATGTCGCCAAAGATAGGATTGCAATTTTTGATCCAGAATCAAATGAATGGTTTGTAACCAAAGATTATCGTGGAACATACTACAGTAAGTATGAACCATGGAGTGAGAAAATTGATAATCATGATCCACAATTTAGACCTGACATGAAGGACTATGCCTTAGGGCCTATTCCTGAAACAAAATACATGCAAGACGTTTTCTTTAATGAAGATACACAAGCATGGGAAATTGTTGATACTCTAACTGATGACAGAGAACCTGACGAAAGAATTGCATTTGTCAGAGAGTTTGTAAATCAATTAGACTTAATGGGTATTAGTATTGATGAACTAAAAGATCTATTAGATAGACTATAAAAAAAGCCCCTCAGAAGAGGGGCTTTGCTTTACCAACGGTAGTCATCTAGGTTTTTAACTGTAACACTGACATCTTCGTCTCCTTCAAGCTTTAGAATGTTGTGCCAATCGATCTGTTGAGGATCGAGATCATCATATACATCTAAATCAAGAACAATTCGATACCGAGTCTTCTGGATAATGGCTGACATGATGGTAACCTTGTGACTTACCCTTATATAGTATCAGACTCCTCCTCAAATGTCAACCCCAGTCCTTCAAGGGCTTCTTGTTGCAGAAGATACAGCTTGAGGTAGCTCTTTGCTGCGTTGAGAATTTCCTCGGGTTCCATTTGTTCTATAAGTCTTGCTTGAGACTCATAATGAAACTGTCTGCTCATCTTCTGAAGCTTGATGGTATCTGGGTTCATGGGTTGACACGCTCCTTAAAGTGTGGTATCATGTGGATGTCCGCAACATAGCATATGGATGGATTTGTGTCAAGTGACGGATGGGCTGCTGTGCCCTATGGTAATCAGTACATGATTATCTATGGTGGAAGGCAGATTTCTGTGCATAAAACCTTAGAAAAAGCTAAAGAAGCTATCAAACAGAATAGATCCAAGATCAAACAAAAAGGTCAACGACGGGTCAGCAGAGCAGCCAAGATCAAAGGTCTTGAGGAGTTTATGTCCTGATGGATATTAATGCTCTGATGATTGAGGCAATTTTGCATCCAATTAAGCAGAAGACTGTGATGAAGATCTATAAGAATCTTCATTGCAAGGGAAATCTTAATTTGATTAAGGATGCAATTCCTGAGGTACTGATTTGGGCAACGTTTGAAAAGACGTTTACCACATGCCTTGGATATGCTTTGCAAGAAATTGCTGAGACTTGTGGAAATGATGTCAAAAACACTGACAAAAAACAACGTAAGATCCTCGGCATTGATCTTCGCATCAATGAAGAATGGGAAGGTCAACTGAAAGCAAACAAGAACACCCAAACAGGAACACACAAAGGTGACTCAATCCAAAAACTTCTCAATACAACCAAATCAAATGGAACTAAGCCCTTCTTTGCAGTTGCATTTGGTGATTCATTTGACTACGAAAGCGGTGGAATTCGCCAAATCGGTGGCGAAGCTTTTTGGTCGTGGATCGGTATAGATTACACACAACTTCGTGATATAATTGTCAGCGTATCAAGAGAGACAGCAGATGAAGTCAAACATGCTTATGGATATGTTTTACGGTGATGAAGATTATTCTAATCACAATGTAAAACAATTCGTCGTAACTCCAACCACTATACAAACTGTCAGAGACTTTATCGAAACCTGGCACTATTCACACAATGTCAATGGATTGCGTGTGTCTAATGCATTCTCTCTTATGGCAGACAATAATATTATTGGTGGTATGATTTATGGCTCTCTGGGCATGGCAAATGTCTGGAAGAAGTATGTTTCATCTGAGGATAAGATCGTAGAACTTCGTAGACTCTGCTGCATTGACAAGACCCCAAGGAATACTGAAAGTTATTTCATTGGTAAGACTCTGCGGTGGATGAAGAAGAACACTAACTACGAAACTGTAATCTCTTATGCAGACAGTTTCCATGGTCACTGTGGTACAATCTACAAAGCGTCTAACTTTGAATACCATGGCATGACTGCCAAGGGAAGACTGATTGAATACAACGGTAGAACATACCACGATAAATCAATCAGGACATATCATGAGAACAAATTTGGTGTGAAGAAATTAAAACCATTTGCACAGAACCTCAAGGATGCACTAGAGCGTGGTGATGCCAAGTATGTTGACACACCAGGCAAACACATCTACATTTACAGACTGAAACGTTAATCTTAAGGCAATTAGTTGCTTTTTTAATTTACCCTTAAATACCTGTATAACGGTATCGTACCAAACAAAGCTTATGGAAAACGAATGTCCAGATACCAAGTTCAACCGTGGACTTGATTTGTTTATTGAATCTGTTTTGAAACCTGACGTTGAACTGAGGCAATGTGCTCACAATCAAAAGTGTTATCATGAACTGATGTACATTCGTTCTTATGTTCTAGATTATCTTGGAACTTTACGGAGAGATGTATGAGTACATACTATTATGCATTATACACAGTCTTCGCTGTTCTTGTAGTTCTTGTTGCATTAGATCCAAACTTTGCAAGGCTGATTGATTTGTTTGCAAAAATCGTTAGTATTAATTGTACAAGAGCATATATGCTTATCTGGCTGCATCCTAAAAATCCTTATTTTAGATGGAAAGTCTGGCGTAGATCAGTAAAGATGGAAAAAGAACTAAAACAAATGATCGAAGAGGGAAAACTATGACCAGTTATCAAATGTTACTTGATTCTATTTGTTCCGATCTTTTCAAAGTTTGGCAAGATGGTTGCAATCAAGAATCCTGGGATGAACCTAGTGCCAAACAAATGGCAAAGCAGATCATCAAAAACGTTGAATCATTTAAAGTGATGCAACAAGATGTCTAAAAGAAAAACCGCCTGGAGATGGTGGGCAAAAGCACTAGGAGAAAAGGCAAGTAAAGATGACAAAGAATCGGACAGCGTTGCTGGTATACGGACTGTTATATTTCTCACTTATCTTATCACTAACTGTTTCATTGTTGCAGGAGTAATTAGGCATTGGAATGATGAGCCACCAACAAACTACTACATCGTACCCATATCATGTCCTGGATCCAACAACTCCATGGTATGAGTGGTTATGCTACTGTGAGATCTGTCACCAATTAAATGTCCCAGGTCAACCAAAATGGCAAAGGTTTGCCGCATACAGAAATTATCTTAAATCGGTAGGTGTACTATGAAACAAGATCCTTATTGGTTTTTAAACAAGTGGGGAGTTCGAGATGATTCTATGGCATCAAGGATCGACAGACTTGAAGAGAAGATTGATCATCTTATCCAAGAGAACATCGGAACAACCAATGCTTTGTATGAACTTGAAAACAAACTTGACATGCTGAGTTCTTGTCAGTATAATATGCTCAGTTCAGAGAAAATCTACGATGTATGAAGAACTAAACTGCTTCGAGGAAGCACTCAAACACTTTGGAACCAGAGTCGATGTCATCATTGCTATGGAAATGTCTCGTAGGATTACGCCTGAAGAATCTTATCAAGATATTAAAGCAGAACTCAAAGAATTGAAAAAGTGTCGTAAACAATTTAAAGAAAACCAGACATGCTAAGACTACTGAAACAACTTAACTATCAAGAACCATTCATCTCTGAATATCAAAATGGCAAAATTGATGTCTATTTTGATGAGGAGTGGCAAGCTTATAAGCTGACTGTTGGTGGTAAGGAGTGGATGTCTTATGACATTAAGGGTCATACACAGGCATTTGAATTCTATTCACATTACAATCTAGCCAAAGGTCATTGTATTTGCACTGGCATGGGATTTGGTGTCAGAGAATCTTGGTTGCTGAGAAATCCAGATGTGACCAAGGTAACTGTGATTGAGAAGAATCCTGAAGTCATAGAATACCATGAATACAACAAGTCTCCCTTCTTGAAGCATGTTGAAGTCATCAATGATGATGCTTCAACGTATAAAGGTTCTTGTGATACGCTTCTTTTGGATCACTATGAATCGAGCGATCCTCATGAAGTTCTGGCAGATGCAAGTAGAATTGTTCAAAATATTGAACATGATACTTTGTGGATCTGGCCCTTGGAGGCAATTGTTACATCTGCAAGGCGTCGTAGATTGGATCGTTCTAACGTAAAGGTCTTTAATGATGAGACCTTTATTTCAAGGATGGAAGTCTATGAGAACTTAAAGCAGATTTATGAACTTGATACATTACCAGAACTATCGGAGGGAGACCTTGATTTGTTCTGCTTCATGTATCATTCTAAGTTGTACAGTGACTACAAACGTTTATTCTTGATCAATCATCCAATTCTTTATAGGATTTAACATGAGCACCGATCCCCTGAGTTCTGATTTTTCTTACAGGAAGTACTCTCTTCAACAACTTGATAACTGGGTGAATGATGCCCTGAATTGTGAGGATCTTACTCCAAAAGACATTTATGACACCATTGTAAAATGTGTGGAAGAAAGTGTAGATCATCATAGAAAGTATCTTGATAAGTCTACCAGTGTTCTTTCTCTTTTGAGAGGTCATCGTGAGTTTGAGATTGATACTACTCTAGATGATGTTGTGGGAGAAAGAGATTATTATGATGGTTGGGATTCTGACCACGATCCAATGAAAAAGCAAGTGGATTTGCATAAGGATCAGTATGAAGAAATACTGAAGTTCTATCGTCCTAAGACCCATCAGGAAATGCTTAATGATGGGTGGGAGATGACTGACGATGGGTTTTGGTATAAAGATTAAGAAACGTAACACCAAATCTAAAGGAATATAGTTGGTTTCACATGCTATGATAGATAGTGATGTATTATTAGCATATCCTAACATCGAGGTGCAAATGCCCATCACAGACGAAGAATGGAATGAGATGAATGCTATCAGGCAGGCAATCAAGGATCATCCAGCATCTGTCCATCCTGATAAGATGGAGAGGTTCACAGAGCTTTTCGTTCGATCTCTTGGGACTGCTTCGGATGAACGGGTGCTTGACAAACCATTCTTCCCGTGATACCATTAGCTAGTCGCATTCAATTCCATGCATGATTCTTCACTAGACGAGTTCTGCCACCACGAAGCAGAACGGTATGCTATGCTTCTTGAGGAAGCCGCAGCTAAGGTTGAGGTGACCGTTGACTACTACATTGAGGAGTTCCTTCTTGACGATGACATCGACTGTAATGGTTAAGCCCAAATCTCGTCGGGCTAAAAACAAGTTTGCAAACATGCTGAAAGGTAATCCTGTCGTCATTGTTGACAGAGATACTCCAGTCATGATGCACCTGAAAGCTCAAACCAATGACTACTGGTTCTGGGTTGACAAGATTAACGACTCTCACTGGGAGATCGTTAAATAGTTTTTGTTCCCTTATCATTTTAAATTCAACCAAAAATGAAATTTCTCTACCTCGTCAACTACTGGGTTCCATTCCCCTCTTCAGAGTATGGCGGCGTTGTTTGTGTCATCGCAGAGCACGATGACGAGTGTTATGATCTTGTAGTTCGGTGGGATAATGAATACTATCCTGAGTATTATCCACTGGCTATGGAAAGCATTCAAAAAGCACCCAAATTCCCGCTCGCGGATGAGGAAGAGAGCCGTGTCGTTGATGCATTCACCACCTAAAAACAAAGAACCCATGGAAGATCTAACCAGCTACGTCACAGAATGCCTTGAGTGGGCACAAGGGAGAATGGTCGATCTTATGACTGAAGATAGGGTTGATGATGCTCTCGCATTGGGCGAAGAGTTCCTTGCCTGGGCAGATGAATCTGAAGACATGGTTTATTGTTCTCCAGACTTCTCTACTTTCTACGACAGTTAAATACACACACATTGGGTGGTAGTCACATTGACTCCCACCTTTTATAATATTTGGTTTAAATTTATGGATAGATTTATTTGGACAAAGGACAATTCATTAGATACTACATTCTGTAAGTATTTGATTGAAAAGTTTCAAAGGGACAATAGGAAAAGTGCTGGTGTTGTAGGTGCTGGCATTATTGATCCAAAGATTAAACAATCCACAGATTTGAATATTAGTGGAATTGATGATTGGGAGGAGGAAGACAGGAAACTAACCACCATATTGTACAAGGATTTGGATGAATATCTAAAATATCTTAAGAGTATGAATTGTGGGGAGTATATGAGACCTTTTCCAAGAAGAGAATCTCCACTTGATGATGGTCATCAGATTCAAGAAACCCTCCCTGGTGGATTCTTCGATTGGCACAACGATTTCAATTATGGTAGACGGAGATTGAATCGTTCTTTAACTTACATCTGGTATCTCAATGATATTGCTGAAGATGGTTACACTGAGTTCTACGATGGAACAAAGATCCAACCAGTAGCAGGTAGACTGCTATTCTTCCCAGCAACCTGGACACATGTTCATCGAGGTTATCCACCAAAATCAGAAGTCAAATATATTTGCACTGGTTGGCTGTCCACGGCACTCAAGAAGTGACAGTTTTTGAAGTGGCACATAAGTGGTTGTCAAGCTGATTGCAATCCCCTATATTGACTTCAGTTCAAACAAAGCCAATGGGCACTCGTTCTCGCATCGGTTACGAACTTCCTGACCACAGTGTAGTCTCTGTGTACTGCCACTGGGATGGTGCTCCTTACAACAACGGTAAGACCCTCGTAGAGCACTACCAGAGCCGCCAGGACGTGCAGGAACTCATTGATGGGGGTTCTATGTCTTCTCTTCGTACAACCCACCTGTGGGTCACCGCAGCGGTGCGTGACGAAGATGGTAAGATTGTGGAGAAACCCAACGGTGAATGGGTGATGTCTCCTACCCGTGATCCTCAACCCCTCTACCACACCGAACGTGGTGAGAAATTGAATGTTGATCACACCAGTTTTGACAAATTTGTCTCTGGTGATTGGGGCGAAGAGTATTCTTACCTCTATGACCTGAACGGCAACTGGAAAGCTTACAAAATTAACTGGGGTGCCGTAGAAAGGGTTGACATCCCTGGCTATGTGACCCTATAATATCGACATGGGAACGGCAGCGCCCTAAAGACTCCATCCTCTGTTCTTCATTTACTGATTCTTTACCATGCGTACCTTCACTTTCTCTGGTTCCAGCGCCATCGTTGACAACGGTATCACTGTGACCGACAACCGTGCTAACATCACCTTCACTGGTGGTCGTGAGTATGTGTATGAAGTCACCGATGCCTCTGCATTCACCATGCAGCTTGAGGGTGAGATTGCTGATGAAAACGGTTCTGTGGGTCGTTTTGTCAACACTGCTCTCAAGAACGAGCTGCTGAAGCCCGTCACTGTTTGATTTGACTCTCTCTGGGGAGCATTTTGCTCCCCTTCCCAAATCTTTTCCGCATTGCCATGAACAGCAATCAACTTAAAGCGGAGATGAAGCGCATTCAAACCGTATTGAAGCGCAATCTTTCCGCAGCCGACCGTGAAATGCTTGAGGAAGACTACGAAGATCTTCGTCAAGAACTGATTGAAATTACCCAATACTGACAAATGACTCCCAGCATCTACACCGACAAAATGAACATCGAAGAAATGAACGAATTTCTGTACCGCGATGAAGTTCAAGATCTTCTTGAAACCGATGATTCTATGTGGGATCTGAACATGGACGACGAATCCCATGATTTTGATGCATACCTTGAGTCCAACTACGAATACTGATGTGACAGTTTGAAGACTGTCCACTGACCCTTGACCTCCCTGGTCAGGGGTCTTATATTATGTGGGTACTCAAGGGATCCTCCCATGGATTTCACCGACTTCAAGGTACACAAAATGAACACCACTCTGATTGCCGAACGAGTCCTAGACCACACCGAGATGCTTTGTGAAGCATTGCGTCAGAATTACATTGATTATTCTGTTCGTGGTCACTATGCTTCTCTCAAGACTGGTGAGAACACTGATTATCATGAGCGTTGCATTGCTGAACTGAAGCAAGGTGACGTTCCTGTTAAGTTCACCATCGAAAGTGGTCGCAAATACCACAAAATTGTCTTCACTGATGGTGGTGGACAGCGTTCTGTTCATGCTTTTGTAGACAAGAACACTGGGGAAGTGTACAAGTCTGCTTCCTGGAAGTCTCCTGCCAAAGGTGTTCGCTATGATCTGCGTCTTATTAAAGACCGTGAATGGCTCCTAGAACACGCCGATTGGTCTGGTGGCTACCTTTACGCCTAAAGACTTGACAAAGGGGCTTCTAGCCCCTTACAATGCCCTTATACGCAATCAAACTGATGGCACTTCCATTCACTGAGCACAATCCTGATGGTCGTGGTGACTTCTTCTCCAATGTTGTCCTGAAACCACCACACACCAACCTTGACAGCAATCCCTGGATCTACTATTCTTGGGACATGGAACGCTTCACCAACCTGATGCGTATCCAAGGCAAACAACTTCCTGATTTCATCAAATGAAGTCCTATCCCCTCGGCATCGACAACCCCATCGCAATCCGCCAGGTTTATGGCAGCACTCGCTGGGCACTGTACTGGAAGGATGACTGGCAGAAGCTGGTCACTGTCCCTAATCAGTTCACTGCCTACGATGTGCGTCGTGCAATCCTACAAGCAATGGGTTACAACTGATGTACACACTCAAGATTCTTGCTCCTGCATTACTCTCTCTGTGTGCTTCTAATTTTGTAGAAGGGCAGGGGGAGTATTGTAATCTTGACCAACCACAACCAAATGTGGTAAAATACTATCAACCTGGCAAATCTTGCTACGTTAACGGAACATTCTATCGCAATTGTGAGGAGGCTAATGGCACTTTCTGAATCTGTTGAAGCTAGTCTGCGGGAAGCAGAAGCATCTTTGCGTAATGCATTGGCTTATGCTGCTCGTCAAGAGAAACCATTTGTAGCAAAGCACATCGCTGACATGGTGATGCAAATTGACAATCTTATCAGCACTGATGCATTGATTGATAAGATCGAGAACCGCAAGGATGGTGATAGTGGATTCTTCGGTACATTCTTTGGTGGTGAATCATGACTGACGAACAAATTACAATGCTTCGTAATCTCATTCAAGATGAGATTGAAGTCGCTGGTGTTGATGGATTTGAACACGGCGTATGGGGTTATATGGATAAACAATTAAACAAAAATTGGAAAGAGTTTCAGGAGAGTTTTACCAAATGAGTATTCCACATTTCAAATCTGGTCATGACTGGGAAGCATTTACCAGTATCTTTGATCAACAATGGCATTGTAAGCGAGCACTGCTGAATCGTGTCAAAGATGACATGTTCCCTGGTTATGAGTGGCACTCACTCACACCAAAGTCCATGGAAGTTATCAATGACATCGTAACAAATCTCTTGTATGATGTAGAGCGTGAGTTCAAAGAAACTCACCAGGACTATAAGACTTCGGATGATGAACTCTTCATTCCATATCGTTCTTTCAAGGAGAATGTAGCAGAAGCACTCAAAGAGGCAATGCCGTGTGCTCTCGAAAAACATAATCAGGAAGTTCTTGCTAAACTTGAATGTCCTCCTTGTGATACACTGGCTTGTGTTGATCATTTGACTGATGAATGATGACTATTAAAGTAACCCAAGATGACGAGAACAAGTTCACAATCGAGTGGGACGAAAACGACCCGCAAGAAAGCATCTTCAACACCTGGAAGGAAAAAGACTTCATCAACGCAATTGAAGACTACCTCAAGACTTTCAAAAAACCTGGAGAAGCTGACTACTACGACAAAAAGATCGGAGAGTCTATCGAAGCAATGCAAGAAGAACTCCAAAACATCAACACCGAAATCAACCACCTCAGCGAAGCCACGAAAACAGACTGGCAAGACTTCTGGGGTGAGAAATGATCTAAAAGTCTTAAAATCAAGGAAATTGGATATGTTTCCCCATTATCCAACATTCCCCTATTTCCTTGATGATCAGACAGAAAACAAAAAATGTTGGTTTACCTGTGAGGAACATGCCCGAAAGTACATCGAACGCTACAAACCAGAGTACAAGCTTTATTGTTACACTGGAGCAGGATCCAGAAAATCCTGAAGGTCTTATCATGCCAATTCCTGATGAACTCTTTGATCTTCTGGGTTGGACAGTGGATGACATCCTGGAATGGGATGTGCAAGACGACAGAATCATCCTGAAGAGAGTAGAACAATGAAAGACTACCTTGAAACGTTGAAGAAACGCGGACAGCTTATCATCTTATGCGGAAACGTCCTACTCACTGCTCTGAATTTGATCGTTGTCTCACATAAGCTTGACAATATGAATCAACAGATGATATTATATTGTCGTACCATTGATTTCACTGACACTATTTGTGCAGAACAATGACCATCTCCAGAGAACAACTGATTGACGCACTTTATCATGAGTATGTTTTTCTCTGCCATGATGATTTTGACCCTGATGTAGACGCTACACCAGAAGAATACCTTGACATGCTCAAGGAATTATCCTATGATGAGCTTGTAGAAGAAACCAGCACTGACGACATCTTCACCCTTGATGATTTTATGCGAGCATACTCATGACTTACGAAGCAACTGTACAATTCAAATTCGACGCAACCTTCACCCATACCTATGGATCTTTTTTGGATGCTGATGACTACATCCCAGAAGAGCATTACCTGATCACAGCACCAGCATCAGACCTCAACTGCAAGCAGTATTTCAGGTTATTTGAGAAATTCCTGCTATGTGTAGGCATGGATCCCGCATCTATTCGCTCTAGTGCTATGTCGTTGGTATTCAATGACTGTGTGCGTGAGGAAGATCAGCGTAAGGTCTGTAAAGAGTATGAACTGACCATGGATGAAGATCTCCATGCCAAGTATCAAGAATGGAAGAAACTTGATGCAGCATTTGAACACCACAAAGAGAATGTTGTGAGTGAACCCAAGATCAAAGAAGAATGGGCACATCCTGAGTCTGGTATCTACAAGCATCGACAACAGTACACTGAAGAAGAAATGAACGCAATGTGCGAACGTGCGGCAACCGAAAACGATAAAGACAAGTGTCGTGAGTACAATCTGCGTGAGGCAGAGTATTATAACAAACGTGCTAAAATAGATTTACAACAGCAAAAGAATCTGATAGGTAAGATTGATGAACTTTGAGGTAGGAGACAGAGTACGCTACATTGGTTGTACACAGGAACAAATCAATTGGGGGAACAATGATAGACCTTATATGTGTATCATTGATCACATCTATACTGTTTCCAATGTAGAAGTACACACGTCTCATACCAAGAT
>Ga0208019_1000988_pt1 | contig 15463 bp, 5 predicted proteins | sample CB_VirMetaG_5_FD_184540 | JGI IMG/M metagenome (GOLD analysis project Ga0208019, IMG submission 184540) | Freshwater to marine saline gradient viral communities from Chesapeake Bay - CB_1508_1D Viral MetaG (SPAdes) (version 4) | ecosystem: Environmental > Aquatic > Marine > Coastal | place: USA...
TGCTTCAACATTCACACCGATGTCAGCTTCCTTTAGGATGGTAGCATCGTATGCTTCAACATTCACACCGATGTCAGCTTCCTTTAGGATGGTAGCATCAGCTGGTTCGTACACGCCGACATGATCATGATTACCTTGAGCAACTTGTGCTGCACCTGTACCGATATCACCGTTTGAATCCAGGTTTTCGTAAGTAACATCTGACGCAGTTATATATCCCTCAGTAGAATGGTCTCCCCATCCATAGGCAGTTTCTCCATGGCTAATGAATAACTCATTAATAGGAGTCACTCTGACCATAATAGTCCCATTGGCTGCTTGGCCATGAATAACAAATGCTATAGGAAGAACCATTCCAGAAGTAGGTTCTTCATTAGTTAGAGTTCCAGCAGAGCTATTACTTACATATAATACATCACCATCGTCCCAACCAATAGTAGATATACTTCGTACCTTGCCCATTGGAGTGACTTTGCCATCAGTGCCATCAGCAATAGCCTCAGTTGTTATACCAAGCACATACTTAGTATACGATGGGTCGGTAGACATCGGAGCTATAGTTATTCTACCACTTGCTCCCAGGGTCCCTGTGGCCATGACCACGGTACCATCTGCTATTTCTACTCCAGTATTATTTCTACAATGGATATGTAACTCTTGGCCAACTTGTAGAACAGCGTCATTCTGTATTACGTCTATAGTTTCTTCGTCTGCATTCCATGATATAGTACCTTGAGTGCCTGAACCACCCGTAAGTTGTACCGATCCAAAAGTAGGAGTTCCATCTGCACTTACATCTTGGTCTATTAGGTCTAAAGTTGACTTATTAGAGTGAGTATGTTGAGCAGATGTATTAGCTGTTACTTCATCTTGTATGCTAGTTAGAGTTGAAGTTAGGTCAGTTATTGCACTTATTGGATGTTGATCAGCCGAGTCTCTATTTAATAGTAGAGTATGATCTCTAGTACCTACGCCACTAACACCAACTGACGTAACTGAAATAGTAGGAGTAGTAACTGTAACATAAACTTCGCTCATGCCTGGTCCACCCTATTAGTAGTGTTTTCTTTTATACGAATCCTGGCCATGTCTATTATATAAGTTTTTCCATCATCTTTTATATAATACGATGATATATAAGCAGGGCCCGCCGTTAGAGCTAAAGTCTTATCGTCCTCTATAAAACCGGTAGCTATTCCAGAAATAGCATCTGTTACAGGTATTGAGACTTCTAGGTCGGAGGTAGTAGAGTCTAGAGAGTATTTTATTGCTATATAGACGGCCCAGTCAGTTATGTCAACTGGATCGCTATTTTCATCGGCAAAAGTAAATGTAAAGGGATACGTGTTGCCGCGTACTATATCTGTAAAAGTTTCTCCTGAGAAACCATTTATCCCTATCATTTTATGCTCCTAAAAACTCTATTAAAAATTTACCGGCTGTATATGCTGCAGCAGTTCCAGCCGCTCCACTTACTAGATAGAGATACTCATCAACCGCAGGTAATACTGGTATAGCTATCTGTGTGGCTGCAGCAGCAGCGGCCGCGCTACCTTTAGCATATAGTTCTGTTTCGTCAAGGGCTTCTATTCCCCCATCAAACTCACCGGTACCCTCTACCGCAGAGTATAAGTCAATATCAGTGACTCCACCTGCCGGTGTCTCTAGGCAAGTTATCTGACCCCAGAATATAGTTCCACACTTAGCTTCTGTTACCTGGCCAATATGAGACACACCTGAGTTACCAATTATATCAAGGTCAGTTGTAGCAGATTGTGTACCAGTGAGGTCTAGAAAAATTGTGGTTTTGTAGATATCGCCCTGCTTAACTATGGACGACTTATAGACAGTACCAGTTCCAGCAAAGCCAGCGCCAGGAGTTAAAGTGTTAGTAGAGTCTGTTACCAGACTACCTACAGTAGCTACGAGTCCGTCTACAGTTGCGACATTTGCTTTGACTGCTTTTATTAGTCTACTGAACTCATTATCGCTTACTGCTGACCTAGATAATACATTTACAGTTGTCATATGTGCCTCTTTAATTTAGATTCTATTTCGTTATTAATTATACACTAGATAACAGGTTATAGGTACTTAATTTTTTAGTTTATTTCTCGCCCGTACTCTGTTTTTGAAGGCTTCATTGACTGCGCCGCTGACCTCCTAAGCTTTGGCCAAGTTAAATACGATTGTCTGTATCTTGGATTCCCACGTTCTACTCTTGCGTTATATTCTTCCATAAGTTTAAGAATTTTTTCCATCTGCGCAGGCGTTCTCTTGTCAGGATCAGTTAGCATAAACTTACGATATCTACGAAGAATCTTGGCTCTGTCAGCAGTATAGTCTTTAACTACTAATTGGTCATTGTAAATCTGCTCCTGTATTGACGCCAATCTTTCTGGATTAAAAGATGCCATTATAAGAGCCATCTCACCCAGAGAAGCTTTTGCTTGATCTGGGCCAAAGAACTTTGGAGCCCCAGACATAGTGGTGTATCCCTCAGTACCTAGTCTAATACCCTTAGCTACACCACCAGCTATAGACGGCGCGGCTTTCTCGAATGCTTTAAGATATTCTCCATAAGCCAAATGATCTATAGCTGCAATCTCATCTTTGACTACATTTAATGGCGCGCCGCCTAAAGCTATTATGCTATCTTTGGATATAGGTGAATTAAATGCCATGGAGCCTTTTAGGCTTAATCCTAATACAGAGCCAGCTAGACCATGACGCGCAGTTTTCTCTGCAAATTGACCCATATTTTCTTCTGCCCACTGGTAAAGCGCTTCTTCTGGGTCGTCACCATCTTTACCCAAAGCTTCTAGTAAAGCTTTACCAACGCCCTTAGCTATCCAGAATGCAGGAAATGCACCTGCACCTGCTAGGAGAGTAGGCGTCATCATAGTCATACCTACTTTGCCCCAGGACTTATACTTGAATCCCATTTCCATAGCATTAAGTAAGTAATTATGCTGGAACTTCATAAAGGTGTAAGGTAAGTCTAAAGCCGGCCATTTTTGTACAGCATAAGGTTTGGCAGCTTTTCCATAGATACCATGAGCTCTATCTGATGTATGAGCCGCCAAATCAAGAAGCTGATCCATAGATAAGTTCTTATTATTTGGATTAGCTTTATGCGCTTGATAAGCTGCATATATAGTCATAGCCCTGTTTGCACGCTCGGCCCCTGCAAAGAAATACATAGCAGTTTGCATAAGTTTATTGAATGCATTTGGCCATGAGCCTTGAATAGCTCTTACTGCTTCAATATTAAAGTGTGGCGCATCAAGACCGCGCCTTGTAATTTCTTTGAATACATCATAGTCTTCTTTAATATCAAAGTCAACCCAAGATGTAACAGCACGGCCAGCTGCTTTAGTATTCTCAGAAATTTGGTACCATATTTCATCGCGTAACTTCTTGGACATACCTCGTTCTTCGATACTAGCAAACCTGTACGCAGCGTACTTAGCTGCAGCAGATACTACGTTACCGTATGCCTTAGCAATACTAGTACCAGAATGCGCTGCTATAGTAGCAGGGACAGCTGTAAGCATATTAGTCATATTAACTACTGCTGACGCAGGTCTAAACCCAAGGTACTTAAGAACAGCTATAGCTTTACCATACCCAATAACTCTGTCCCATTTGGTTGTCGGTCGGAGTATACTTTTAATATAAGTTCTAGCATCCGAATACAAATTAGCCTGTGTAACAGGATCTATACGGCGCTTAGCTACTTCAGCTTTATAGCCTTTCTCAGTTCCATCTGGATTCTCAGCCATATACTCAGCCATTGTATAATCACGACCAGTAAGAGCATAAAGCATATTCTGAGCAGTTTGTCTCTTAGATATGCCTGCCGCTACTTGCTGAGTATGAGATACCGCAGCCTTAACTACATCCGTCTCATAACCAGTAGTATATTTCTCAGACCGCTGTCTACGGTTTGAAATATTTCCTTTTTCTTTATATAGATCAGATATCGCCTTTACTAAGAGCTTATTGAGTTGCTCCATTTCTTTCTGATTACCCTCCGACTCAGCTATCTCCATAGCCTTTGTAAGAAGAGCATCTATATTCTGAATCTGTGCGGCCGAGTCGTATACTTCTGCGGCGAGTGACTTAGTAGGTTGTAACTCTACTAGCTCCCAACCTTGTTTTTGAAGCGCCTGAATCTCACGAGCAGCTGGTAACTTGTCAGAAATACCTGTTAGTACCTTATCCAGAAGTTTACTTGTTAATAAATTCTTCGGTATATAACCGTCAAATGTGATTAAGTGCTCTTGGCCATCCTTGGTTAATCTTGCAAAATACTTAGCTTTCTTACGTACTCTAGGCATATATGTGCCTTCCAGATCACCACTAGCTGTTATGGCGTCACTTAGTGTTAACTTACCGCCCGACAATGTTGGTACGTCAAGTCCAGAAGCAAGAGCCACATCTATTTGCTTTTGCAGGTCTTTATTCTGCGCTGCAAGTGACCTTGCCATTACACCTCTAAACTCAGCTATAAATATACGAGCATTTCTAGATAACTTTGGCTGACCAGGATGATCGTCACCAAGCCATGCTTCCTCATGGGCTATGAGAGATTCAGAGGCATCTTCACGCTTTACGCGTCTATCCACTTCTATGTCATTAGGATCCATAACTACCCAATGACCAGTTTTCTTATCCAGCTTGAGATAAAAGCCCTTACCGGTCGCGTCTACTTTACGTATATACCTCGCTGCTTCCTCGTAAGCTTCTGGTTCTTGTCTCTTAAACTGATTTGCAAACTCTGGAAAGTCACCTTCAATTTCTTTCTGAATAAGATACTTAACCTCAGACTCATTAACAGCGTGTTTTACTATACGCTCAAACGCTGGGTCTCTCTTCGAGTAGTATTCCGGTGAGCTAAGCCATCGCTCAAATACATTTGTAACTTGCTGATTTTCGTCTCTGACAAATATACCATTAAATTCCTTAAGCTTCTCAAGATCCTTTTTTCGCTGAGGATCTTTAGTATGCTTAATCATTTTTTCTATGGTTTCAGCTTGAATAGCTTCTACAAACTCTTCGTCAGTCATTTCTGGGGACCTACCTAATGCATCACCAAGTAGATCCATGGCCTCTTGGTCTGCTTTGCTAAGTGGGCCTTGAGTTTTACCTTCTTTGACAGAGAACTTAGGCATCCCCTCACTCAATGCCTTATTCTTCATTTGAGTAGTAATCGGTAAAGATAGCACATTTTTTGATACGTCAAGTTTAGAATTATCTATTAACTCTAGAGTATTTGATGTGTTCTTTGTCTGAAGACTTGCTAGCTCCTGCTCGGCTTCTACTTTAGAGTCAAAACCGAAAGTAGGTTGTCCATTTACGGCAATAGTATATCCTTTGCCACGTTCAATAGGATCTGTTATATTACTAACTTCTACTTTAGCGTTCCCCCACTTTTTCTTATTAAATTCTTTATTTAGCATTGAAGGTAACATTTTATCATAAAAACTAGACATTCCTTCATTTACCCACACTAGTTGTTCACCTGGGTATTCTTTAAAACCTACTTCTTGGTTTGCTACTTTTTCCGCAAATTCAGGTCCATACATAGCTCTAATTTGCGATATAGTTTTATTTGCGTCAGTAGCGACTTCATCGTAAACAGTGTGTATTTCTATATCGTATTTGTTTTCTTTAACTTCTGTAACATAAACAGTATCTACATCTATCAGTTCTCCAATATCGTATCTATCAGACTGGTGCTTGCCAGTTGTCCATGCGACCTTATCAAATCCATTCTCAGCGGCGTACCTTACCATGCGTTTTACTGCTAAAAGTGGCCATGATTTTTTGAATGGAGCATTAGGGACTCTAGTAGCTCCTAATGTTAGTTCTTTAGTTATTTCTTTAAGCCGTTTATGCGCTTCATCACGTCTAACTGTATCAGAAGTAGACAAGACTTCAGCTTGTAGTCTTTCTTTTTCAGATAATAATGATTTTCTATTAAAGTTTTTATTTCGGTAACCTTGCTGCCGTCCGCCTTGATGCCAGTCACTTTGTATCTCTTCAAGAAATAAAACTTTGTTACCATTTATATCAGTTCGTTCATTAAATCTTATATGAACTAACGGATTAGCTATCTCAGGCCAGTGATCATGCGTATAAGTGTCAGAACTTGCAGTACGTTTTTCAGGTAAAGTTAAAATTAACTCTTTATAGTTCTTTCCTCCAGAAAGCTGATAGGAGTTATATCTAGTAGCACCGTCATCCAAACTAGGTACTGTCTGCATTTTATCATTTAACTTATCTAATTGGTCTTGCAAGTCTTCATAATCTTTAATCTCTTTATTAAACTGTTTTAAATCCTCTGAACTCAACTTACTAAACGCGTTTTCTCCTGAGGGATCGAATAATATAATAGTTCCATTGCTCTCCTCAGCTTCAATCTTATACCTATATTTATCCCAAAGAACGCTACTTAGATAGTAAAACACTTCCTCTTGTTTGTCTCTTAGCGATCTATATTTGTCATATAGCTCTTTTAGTGCGTTATCTTTTACAACTTCTTTAATCTGTACGTCGTTAGCGCTAATAAAACTCTCTAAATCCTCTTTACTTACTTTACCCTGCTGTTCGTTAAGCCATTCTTCTAGCCCTATCCAGTCAAGTTCTTCTTGTTTTATTCCAGGCTGATTCTTAATCATACCCAGCCATTGGTTTGGAGTAGCTATTTTCTGTTTAAAACTAGCGACCGTCCGTTTAAGTGCTGAGTACCATTTTTCAGCTAAAGGTTTGTCTAGCCACGACATTCTAGCGTCCATAGCTTCTTTACGCATAGCCAGCATTGTTTCGTAATTAGAAATATTACTCTTCAATTGCTTAGCTACCATTTGCCCCATGTCATAGGCAGTTAACTTATTAATGCCTATTTTATACAGAAGCTGACGAATCGCAGAAACTATTTGTTTGTACCACGTTAGATCAGCATTAGCTTGATCTTGCAGGTAGTACATCAAAGCTTCTTCATTTATTAATTCTGTACTTCCATTTGGATTAGATCTTAGAGCTTTTCGTATAGCAGCTTTAACTGCGCGTTGGTCTTTTATAGATCCTTTACCATTAGCTATTTCTGCCATTCTGGCCAAGAAGCTTTTATAAGTGCTCTCGAATGATGGGTCATTAGCCAGAAGATAATGACCGCCCTCATGTACGACCAGAGGATAAATCTCGTCTGTACTGGTTATAGAATCTTCTACCAGATAGATCTTGCCTTGATGGTAAACACCAGCTAATTGATCGCCCTCATTGAATAATGGAATGCTTCCTTTGCCCAGTTTAACTTTAATAGATTCCCACGAAACTACATTTATAACTCTTGAGGCATTGGAACCAAAGAGCTTCCTAACTGTTGCTTCTATAGTACTCTTGGGGACTGTCTTACTTGGCTCCTCACTAGCGCTGTATTTTGAATCAGTTAACTTAATAGTAAGTCCCTGCTTCTTAAGGACTTCTGGTAATTTTGCTAACCTTTCTTCATCTGACATAGGCATTCTGCGCGCTGTGTCTTCTGCCATTATTTCCCCGTGAAGAGCTTTGTATAGCTTATAACCCATATACTGGCTGACTAGCAACCGTTTACTAAAATCCTTGTCAAGAAAATTAGCGGTGCCTAGTTCTTCTAAATCCTTAGCCAACTGTTCTGCAGCAAATAAATCAGATTGGGCCTCATTAGTAACTCTTCTGAGTTCGCGTTCCATTACGTCAGGCGCTAAATTATTTCGCGAATTCCAAGTTTTATAAGAAACTGCGCTGTCTAGAAATGCCCCTGCGAACCCTAAATCTTTATACTTTTTCTGTAGTGCGGCGCTAGCCGTACGGAACTCGCCTTTAGGGTAAGCATTTTCGTAAACCTCAGCTAGATCAATAAGTGTATTATAGTCTTCTACAGATACTTCATTAAAAAATTGTAAACTATTTCTTGCACGTGCTAGCGTTTTTTGTAGCCTAGCTTTGTCTCTAGTAGCTTTTTCAGTTAACTCAGTTATGAGAGCGTCAATTAGTTTAGTAGGGGCCTCTAATGCATAAGCATCAGTACTCTTAGTACTTCCGCCTTTAGGCCAGTCTTCATGGGCTTGAATAGCATGCTGTATTTCATGTATTATTGTCTTTTCAGTATCCCATGAACGAGATACTAATATTGTGTTATTTCTAGGTATATATCTACCGGTAGCGCCACCTATATACTCTTTAGCTACAAATGCAATTCTTGCGCTCTTTAAAAAGGGGTACGCTTTAAATAGTTTCTCATGAGAAATAATATCAGATAACGCATAATATGAACCAGACCCACTATCTAAAACTCTACTTCCTAGCTTAGTAAGCCACATTTCTTGATCATTTATTTCCATGACCCACTGTGGAACTTCTCTAGAACCTATGTTAAACCATCCTGTCTGATCGTATATTGTCTCAGTTGTTTCATTCCGTATAGCTAATACCATAGCTTGAACTAACTTGGCCTGCTGTTGTTTTGTTAGCTTAGCTTTTTTGCCTATCCATGACGCCTTAGGTTGATCTTTTGGCAGACCCGTTAAAGAATCAAGATTATGTACTTTCGTTATGCGTTCCTGCACTTTAATATACGCGTCACGTAATTCCTTATCTTCAGCAGTCATTACATCTTTGCCAATACCAAAATGGTCTACTGTATTCCATATGGTCCAAGCATCTTTAGGAGACAAATCGGCTACTAGCGCATCGGCTTCCTCCTCAGTTGCCGTCATACCAATAGCTAAACGTAATTCCTGAAGTTTCTTAAGTGAAGGCCTAAATTGTTCGGTTCTCTTATCTTGCTCTAATTTTTGCTTTTTATTAGCCTGATCAACACTATTCGTCTTTTTATTAGACTTCGTTTTGGCCAATTTAGATGCGTTTATGCGAGTAAGAGCCTTTTCGTACTTCTTTATATTATTCTGTAACTTGTCTACTTCTTTAGTTAGCCTCTCAAGATCTCTAGTCTCTTTAACAGATAGTTTCTTATGACGCTTAAGAAGACGCAGCGTATCAGATTTATAATTGAAGACCTCTTTAGCCTGCTTTAGATAAGCTATAACGTCAGATTTAAGTATATCTAATTCTGTGAGAGACAGTTTTTCTATATCGGGTGTAGCGGATGCTGGCTTCTTAGGTTCAGGCGTCTTAGGTTCAGGCGTCTTAGGTTCAGGCGTCTTAGGTTCAGGCTTCTTAGGCTCAGGCTTCTTAGGCTCAGGCTTCTTAGGTTCAGGCTTCTTAGGCTCAGGCAAAGATTGCTGTTTAGCTTTAGCTTGACCATTAGTAGTACGAGCCTCAAGAGCATCTCGCTCCTTAATAGCTTTATTAAGTTTTCCTGCCGCTGTGGCTATAGCGTTCTTACTAGCGCCCTCTTCTTTGAGTTTGTTAAGGGCGTTAGTAAGACGTGTCACTCTACCCCTGGCTATACCAAGTTCACGTTTAGTTGGTGTTTCTACCTTTTGCTCTGTAACTGGTTGTTTTGGCTCAGGTTTCTTCGTTTTAGATGGAGTTTCTACCTTTGGCTTAGTAACTGGTTGTTTTTTCTTAGCTTTTTTCTTTATGTCAGCTACTAACTCTTGCTCACCTTCTACCGGTTGTCTTTTAACTGGTTGTTTTGACTCAGGTTTTTTCGTTTCCTCTTTTCGCTCAGCCAGAGGTATATCTTTATGACCCCGTACTTCCTGAAAGCGCTCTACTAGACCTTTAGTTGGCGCTGTTTGATTTACTAATTCAGCTATACGTATTTGTGCTTCCAGCATATTCTGGGAGCGCTCTTCCAATGGTATTTGGTCAATAAGCTCTGATACTTCCTGAGGTGACATCTCTACGCCCTCAGTTATAAACTTTAGCAGAAATGCTCTGCGCTTCTTAGAGGGCCTTGGTTTATTTTCGTTCTCTGCCAATTGGTTAAGCGTAGGTAGTAAGCCCCTTGCTCTAGACTCTGCAGTATTATATAACTCAGGATTAGAAGCTTCTTTGGGCTGTATAGGAGTTTGAACTTGCTCACTCTTTGTTAGCGCGCCTTTCTTATAAGTACTAGCTAATGCATGAGCATTGGTTAATTCTTGTTCAGTTAATTGTTCGCTTACACCTCTAACTACCAGATGAGAATTTAGTTTTAATAGCCTACTAGCACCATCCAAATGCTTCTTATAATCTGGATGATCTATAACGCTTCTAAGTACATCTGTATCTTTATTAAGAGCATTTTGAAGATCAGAATTTTTTAGTAGTTCTATCTCATACAGTATACTCTCAGTAGACCGCTGATTAAGCGGTATTTCAGCTGCTCTACGTAAAAACTTAACTCGTTGAACCGGAAGATCTTTACGTACTTTAGCTGCACGTATAGTTTTCTTTTCAGCTAGTAATAGCGCTTCTTCACGTTCTAATTGTTTTATGTATCTTCTTAAATTGCGTAATTGTTTATCAGAGTCGTCCTTTAAGTTTTTAGCCTCAGATATAGAAGACCAATAAAAGTCGGGCTCCGGAGTAGGCTCCTCAGCAACAGGCTCCTGAGTAGGCTCAGATGTATCTACGTTGTTATCTATATAGCCAATAGCGTCGTTCATCACCTCATTAGCTGCGTCCCAGTCTGCTTGCGTAACTGGAGTCCCATCCTCTTTATAACCCCACGGAGCTTCTTGCGCAGGCTCCTCAGCAACAGGCTCCTCAGCAACAGGCTCCTCAGCTAACTCCGCGTCAATAGCTTCTTGCACATCAGCAGGAATTTCTTCGTCAGGAGCTGCAGCTTGAATAGGCGTAGGCTCTTTAGTTTCTGCGTCAATGGCTTCCTGAACTTCGGCCGGGATTTCTTCATCAGGATCTGAAGCTTGAGTAGGTATAGCTACAGGTTCTTCAGGAGTTTCTTGACGACGTTGTATTTCTTGTTCTACGTCATATCTAAGTTCTTCATCTTTTTTACGAGTAGATATCTGGAGTAATTGTAGCGCTCTAATTAAGTCTTCAATAGAATACTTCTTAAGACCTGGAGTGCGGTAAACTTCATCCAGAAAAGTTTTATCTTCTTCTGTAAGGGCATCAGGTTCCAGGCCTACTGAATAAGTTGGATTACCTTCTGCGTCTACTCCAGTTGGTTCAAGAACTTCACCTTCTGGTGTAGGAGGCGGAGGAGCTGGTATATCAGGTTTAGCTGACCCAGGTGCTTGCTTTAATGTTTTGCTCCTGAAACCCGCTAATGCAGCTTTTATGCCTTCTTTTATAGGGCCCTCAGGAGTAGCATCTAATAGAGCTTGATACTCATCTATAGACTCTTTAGCTAGCCTATCTTGCTCAAATAACGTATCTATATCACTAGGAGTTAGATTGTACGAAGCTAGTACTTCTGGACTTTGCTGAATTTGTCTTAACTGTGCGTCTGTAAGTTTTTCTTTCAGGACCCGCAAATTTTTTCGTTTCGTTGCTGCATCTACACTAGCTTGTATGTCCTCCAGTGAAGACCCTATAGTCGGAGTAGAAGACGAATAAGCTACACCGCCAAAACCGCCACCCGCTATACCACCTGCTGCGGCGCCGCCTATTCCTTCCTCAAGTACACCTTCATAAATATCTTGTGTCGGATCAGCATAGTATTTAGTAGCTATATTCTCAGATAACCGTTCACCGGCACTTTGTAGACCTTCAGTTGGCGTCTCAGAGATAGCACCTTTAAGAGCCGCAGTGGCCCTATTTTTGGCGTTACCCATTACTATGTCACCGATATATCGGTCACCAGCAAAACCTAGTACTGAGTCTATAAGAGCAGCAGCAGCAGCGCTTTGTGAGCCAGCTTGATGCGCTAACATTTGACGTGCGGCTATATCTCGCTGTTCTGGAGTTAAGTCAGTACTAATCTGGGTAAGGGCTTCTTGGTACTTAGGACTCTTAATTATCTTATCATAGGGCATTTCCATAATAGCAGTTTGCATGCTATTATATGCCATACCAGCGCCTATAGTTCCTTCAGATATGGCGCCAGCTTTTCCTGCCATAGACGCGGCTTCTCTAGCAGCTCGTCTTTTAGCAACGGTCTTAGGAACTTTAAGTGCAGCTTGGCGTGCTAAAGCAGCTTTACCTACAGATTTAGCTCCTAAGCCTATAGGACCTATTGGAGCTAGTGTAAGAGGTAACGACTCGACAGCTGCAGGCATGGTTTTACGTATGAAGCTACTAGGACTCTCAAATGCATCGCCAAGATGGTATTTGCCTTCCTCGTCTTTAGTAACGTACTCTTTTTGTGCAGCAGTTTGTGTGCTTGGTGAATACTCTTTAGATAATTTTTCTCGACGAGCTTGGAGGGCAGATCTAGCTGGATCGAATACTTTTTCAGCCAGAAATTTGGTTACTGTATTAGGACCCGTCTGGTTCTGGAAAGCTAAAGTATTTGTTAGCTGTTGGCCTAAACCAAGAGCTACCTCTGCCGGTGATACTGTTGTACCAATATTTAAAGCGGTAACAGTATCTCCCAGCGCTGACTTATTTTGGCCTTCTCTTGGCGTAGCGTTTTGAAAATCTTTTTCCCACTGAGCTTTAATTTGCTTCTGGCGGTTTGGATCAAGCTTCCTATATCTTTCGTCAGCTTCGATCTCTGTCCATGGTTTAAATTCCATTTTATCTCCTATTTATAATTGTGATCCGAGCCAATCCTCTCCTACAATTGTTTCTGGCTTAGGCTTAGGCTTAGGCTTAGGCTTGTCAGGATTTTCCATACCCATAAGTTGTCTATAAGCCTCTTCGGCTTGCTCTTTAGTAGCTCCTGGTGATGCGCCTATAAAGTCTGTTATAAATTTAGTCTTATGCTTAAGGGCCTCAAGATCAAGTTTTGCTTGATCTCTTGGAGACATAGTGGCTGGCGTATTAAATGCTTGCCAATTACGCAGGGCCTCTGGATCATTAGGATTATTATAATACTTCATGAATGCCTGGTTCCGATCTTGCTGTATCCGATTAGGTAACTGCTGCTGGTCTCTAGCAATCTCCGCGGACTTAGTCTGCTCATTTAACTGAGCTATGCGAGCTTCATTTAACGCTTGGTCTGATTTAAGTTTAGCTTCTTCTATAGCTTTAGAGCTCTTTGCTATGTCCATAGTGTTAGCTAGTTTTTGCGCTTCCAGAGAATTCTGTGCAGTATTCTGAGCCTTAGACGCTTCCAGTTGATCGTAAGCTAATCTATTAGCCATCTGACCTTGCTCGGCTTGTCGCTGAGCGTTAAACGCTGCTATGCTAGCCTGCTTATTAGTGGCCTCAATGGCAGAACTCTGTCTTTGCGCTTTCATCTCCCTATTGTACCTAAGCATATCGCCCATTGTTTTAGGTGGCGCTATTTGTGCAGGAGCGCTAGACTGCTGTACTGGAACTCTAGTAACATTTTGCTGTGCATTATATCTATTTATTTGAGCTGTAGGCCTAACTGGAGTTTGTGCAAATGCTTCTCTATTTGCCTGTGGCACACTAGGATCAAATTGTACAGCGTAGCCGCCCACTTTTACAGGACTATTAGAACGTAGAGCCTGTCTAGAACCCTGTTTCCATTTTTGTTCATCTTGTTGGCCAATCATATTGTCCTCTTACTGGAAGGAGTTAACGGATGTAGAAACTATGCTATTCAAGCTAGACAACGCGGCAGACGCTGTTTTACCATAGGCATCGGCAGCGGCGGCAAGAGCAGTTGCATCCACTTGTGCAGACCTGACACTCTTGTCGCCACGATGCTGATAAATATTAAATCTAGTGTCCATTTCAGCCAGTTTAGATTTAAGAACTAGCTCATCTCTACCTTGTCTAGCTCTGTACCAATCTGCTGCAGCAGACATCATTCTAGCTCTATTATCGTCTACAGTATTAGCTACTTTAACAGCGTCACCTGGAGCCATAGCTACAGCTTTAATATAATCAGCAGCTGCAGCCATAGCCATCTGACGGGATTTTAAAGATTCTTCTATGGCGAATTTTATAGTCTCAATTTCTATTTCTAATTGCTTAGACGCTATATTAGTAGAGAGCTCGCTAGTCTTACCAGTTTGGTCGAATAGTGATTCTTTTAATAATTGTGTCATAGCGCCAGCGGGTATAAAATAACCCTTAGATGCAAATCCAGTAGCTATTTGACTCTGCGTCCTACGACCATCTGATATTATGCGCTCTCTAGCGCGTTGCCAAACTTGATCTTCTATATCTGCGTTTATACCAGTGCCACCATTGGTTATTGTATTAACTAACCATGTGGTAGCTTCATCAAATGAGTCATTAGCTAATGGATAATAAGTATCAAAGAAATCAGCAAGTTCGTCATGTAACAATCGTACAATTTCTGCTACTCTTGCTTCATATGTAGATAATGAATCTGAGACTTCAGGTATGTCAGGCTCTACTGCAGTGGGCACAAAACCTGATAGGTCTGATGGAGGCACAAAATAAGCTCCGCCATTTACAGCAACTAAGTCTTTTGCGGCCTCATCTACAGAATCAGTAAAAGTAGACGCAGTGTCCATCGCTGCAGATATTATAGCATTAACTAATTCTTCGGGAGTCATTATATTCTCCTAGACAGAGTTACAGGAGTGAATGTTATTGAATCTAATTCAAAAGTATCATCGGTTATTAGCGTAAAATTAAAATAATTTCCTCGTAAACCTCGACCAACGTCTACTCTGTTATTTTTTATAGCGTCGCTATTACTTCTAGCTTCGTAAGTATATGTAGTTTCATCAGCGTCAACCTTTAAGAAAATTTTATTTATAGAGCTAACTCCTAAATATACATTTTGTACAGTTTTCCTATTTGTTATTCCAAAATTAGATCTACCAAATTCTACTAAGCTATTAATTGGGCTTCCTTCGTCAGTAGAGCCATCTAATTTATAAATACCGTCCTCAGCAATTCCATAGCATACTCCATCCTTCTCAAAGAACGATACAAAACCATAATTTTCGTACTGACTAGAAGCATTATTTGTCAGATTCACAACCCATACTCTAGATTCTGAATTAAACGCAGGCTGATCTTCTATTGTTGCTAAGCTATTGAATATACTAACTAAATTCTCATTATAAGCTAAACTTAAAGACCCTACTACAGTATATGTGTCAGTTAGCTCTAATTCAGCTAAAATAGCTTGTATCTGCTCTCTAATTCCAGTTATAGTATCAACTACCTGGCCCTCTTCGTTTAAGATAATTAGATGATCTAATAAAGTAGTTAAAGAAGCAGAACTCGTTATCCAAGTAGATAATGGAGCAATTAATGGGCCTAAACCTGCGCTCCCGAGTGAAATAAAATTTGGTAAATTTGAAGAACCAAACCCATAGCTCCCTTCTCCACCAATAGCGGTGAATGTAGGTAGATAGGCGTCGCCGTCTCCTGGTGAACTTTTATGCATTATTCCAGTTGAGTACATGCCTTGTAGATAAGCAAAACCGTATTCTAACGCGGG
>Ga0208019_1000989_pt1 | contig 15449 bp, 25 predicted proteins | sample CB_VirMetaG_5_FD_184540 | JGI IMG/M metagenome (GOLD analysis project Ga0208019, IMG submission 184540) | Freshwater to marine saline gradient viral communities from Chesapeake Bay - CB_1508_1D Viral MetaG (SPAdes) (version 4) | ecosystem: Environmental > Aquatic > Marine > Coastal | place: USA...
GTTCATAATGCACTCGCATATCTTCTACGATTCAGCGGATCTTTTGCCCCAGTTAAAATCGTGTCTTCTCGTCCATATCTGTTCAACATCAGTCTTCTGATTCTGCGGAGTCTTTCCTCCTCCGTCAGTTTATCGGCCTTGGTGGTACTTGTTTCAATATCCGCAAAAGGATCATCGTTTCCTGTGAAACCCTTAGCATCCAGATTTGCCGATGGCATTGGAGTTGTTGTCGAAGAATATGTGTCTTCATCCTTGTCCAAGGACTGATCAAACTTCTGTGCAAAATCAATATTCCAATTGGCATAATCTTCTGGGATCTGCTCAATCCCCTTGACCTCTTTTGCTAAACTGGCTTCTAGTCCCTTGACCTCTTTGTCTACGGTTGCTTCGTATCCCTTGACTTCTGTCTGAATGGAAGACTCTAAGCCTTTGGTTTCTGTGGCAATTGATCCTTCTACCCCTTTGGTGATATTTGATGCTTCCTGTTCTAAAGCAGGGTTGCTTTGACCTCCGGTTAAATAGTCTCCTACAATAATTGCATTCGTTTGCGTGGCACTTGCAGCATCGATCAGTGCCTGTTGTCCTGCTCCTCCAGATTCAATCACCTGAGCTTGAACTGCTGATCCTGCATCAACTACTGCTTCTTGAACGGTAGCGGCATTGACCTTGGTTAAGTCCTGATCCAGATTCGGGGTAGGGATGTTGATACTCGGTGTGGAGATATTGATGCTTGGGCTACCCTTGCCACCGGAACTTCCTTGGTATGGGTTTGAATCCTGGCCTGCTACATTAATCGAAGGAGTGACCCCAGTTGCCGGTGTCCCTGTCTTTTCTTGTTCGAAACTTTTGATTGTATTGTAAATCCCCTCGTTATATTCACCTGTCGGTGTGGTCGCTAAATCCCGTAATTGTTGTTCCGTATAATTTTTGCTTGAATCGTAAGTCCTTCCATACCCAACAGGGAAATACTTCGTTGCCATTACGTTGCTCCTATAAAAAATTGTGAACCCACTTGCTGACCCCCTTGGCGTTTCAGAAATTTATTCACTCGTTCAAAATCAGACTCCGGCTTGCGGAAAGTTCCATAGAAAAACGGTAGTTTCACTGACTGTGCTACGGACTTTGCTACTTTGTAGAGTTCAAAGGCTGTTCTCGTTTTTCTGTGCTCCGGATGGACGTAGACATAGTATTCATAAAGAGCAACATCCTTGGTGTACCAGTGGCTTTCGACTCTAAGACCCATGTGTCCCAAGAGTTTTCCCTCTTCGGTCTTCTTCAGAACAATGTGGTGCTGAATACTGTCGGTTAGAAACGAAATACATTTCTCTTCATCCATCTTTCCGAAGGGAGCCATTTCGACATACATGTTCCGGAGATCTGCCATCAAGGCATCTACATCGGCTAGAGTGCATTTTTCAATCATCGGATGGCTGAAGGACTCCGGACGGTAGAAGTCAGAATGCTTTGCTGATAGTTTCTGCGAACTCCCTGTTTCCTCGGATCTCGTTCCACTTCAATCTGTTTCAATAAGGACGGAAGCATCTCGTTGATCTGGTCTAGCTCTGCGCCACTCTGTTGCATCGTGGTCTGGTACTGCTGAAGAGTCGGTTCGTATGCCTTGTAATTGGCCTGGAGACCCTCGTAGGTCGATAACAGTGCGTTGTAAGCATCCAGACGGGCCTGAGTCCTTTCCGCTTGAAAAGCATCGTAGGCACTCCGAACCTGGGGTTCAAAAGCAACTGCTTCATCGTAGGCACTTCGATACTGAGGATAGTCCTGCTGGTACGACTGCTGTGCCGAAAGTCCTTGTTGCCGGACTGTTTCAAAACGTTGTCTCAGTTCCTCCACACGGGAGACGGGGTTGTATCCTCTGGCCATGCTCTCCAATGGTTGAAAGGGTCAAAAGTGCGATCTGACAAAGATCCCTCGGCTACCTCTGCTCTGGGTCTCCAGGTCCGAACTGTTGCATACCGAAGAGATTGAACGGCATAACGGGTGGCGGACATCAGGTCATCATTCTTTCTGACAATCTTTCCGTCCTTGCGGTGATAGATTCTGTATTCCTTGTACCAATCCTGCAAATGATCGAAGACCTTCAACCGTCCTGTTTGAAACCTTGTGATCATTGCCATGATTCCTGGTTCGACAGCAATTCCGCCTTCCGGATTGTGAAAGTGGGAACCCAAGAAATTGACTCCGGCCCTGCGATACTGATCGGCTAAGGCGTGTCCACTGCCCTTGTCATGAATCGAACCGTCATGAGGCCAAGCTACCGGAATCCAGTTCCCTCGGAGTTTGATCGCTTCGGCATGCTGCAACATTGCTGCACCGGACTGACAGTAGCTGTCATAGAGATAAGCCGTGTCCGTGTCACGGTCCCAGGCTACCCAGATTGCTGCAGTCGGATGGTCGAAACCGAAGTCGATTCCACAGATCCTCGGCCAGTGTTCCGGAATTTCAAAGGCTCTGACTGAAAAGGATTCCTCTGCAATCGGAAAGACTTGTCCGCTTCCAAGTACCGGAATTCCCTTGGATCTCATTTGACGCTCATGCAACGGTAACGCTGAGAGAATCTCCTGTTTTACATCCTCAGATAGATGCGGAGCATCGTCCCAGGAAGCGGTCACCAGTTGCTGCGAAGGCTTTCGATCATTCAAAAAATTCTGAACTACTCCGGTAACTCCCCGTTCCGGTGTGAACGTCAGATAGACCGGACCTCCGTTCTTCAGTGATGCACGAAGTGATTGAGAGTAAATGTCCTGTGGTGGTTCCTCGTCCATCCAAACTACGTCTACGGCTACTCCCATCCAGGCAGAAGCACCACTGTCATATGATTTGAACTGGAGTCTGCTCTTTCCATTGACATGTTTGATCAGCACCATCCCGATGCCGTTGGGAACCCCAGGGTTTCTTTCTGTCGATAGAATCAATTCTCTCGGTATCGCTGCCGTTCCCTGTGCATCCGGATCTCCTGGGGTTCCGAGAAGTTCACACTGAACAATGTCTCTCGTTGCATAGTGACTCTGTCCTGCGGCCCAGGCTTGAATCGGTCTGTCGAACCTCCAGCCATCCCACCACTCCGGATACAGTCCCGTTAGATGATACGCCATCTCTGCTGCACCACAGAACGTTTTCCCGACCTTGTTTCCAGCCATCAGACAACGTTGCCGTGCCTGATTCCCAGAATCGTCCCTGCTCCGGTGAAACTCCGCCTGATACCGATACGGTTCGTAAGATAATAGCTTGTTGAACTTCTTGGCTTCCTCGTACTCCTTCCGGAGTTCCAGAGCCTCAACTACTATTTTTTCTTTTTCAAGCATTTACCGGCTGCTCTACATTTACTCGGTGAAGGACAGGTACTACAGACCTTGAAACTCTTCTTTTTCCCGTATTGGTTGGCCATCATTTCTTTTTGCTCCCTGGCATGACAGACCGTTCTGTGTATCCCATTTCCTTATTTGTCAGCAGTGTCGCTTTTCGTACAATCTCACGCCCTCTAGGACTGACAATACTGTATAAAGTGTCCGGCAAGTTTTTGGCGAATTTTTCAAAGTTTTTGTGATAACGATCTTCCCAAGCATCACGTTTTTGTTCTCTCGTCCTTTTGGGTCTGATTGGCATGACTATCTCCTTTTAGATTTGTTTCGTTTGGCAGTCTTTGCTGCTTGTTTAAACGCCTTGTCTGTAGGTGCTCCCTTCTCTCCTTTCTTCCTCATGGGCTTCCCAGATTTTCGTTTCTTGTGAATGTTGTGATAGAGTCCGTGCTTCGATCCCTTGTGCATCGTTGTTCCTTGTTGAATTAAGAACTTCTAACATCCCCACATCTTCCGACTCCAGTAGTTCGCTGAAGTCCGATCCGATTTTCCCTTGATTCCACCACTACGAGCACAGTAGCTTTTCTTCCGATCTGGCTGGTCCTTTTTAATCGACATCTTCGGATCTCCGAAACGGACCTTGATCACATTGCCTTTATCGTTCTTCACGTAGACTGCGAACTTCTTCTTTTCCTTCGGTGTCCGAAACGGTTTGTTCAGACTGACCTTTTTCCCCTGGTACTCTGCCACTCCAGCATCTCCGATAACGTTCACAAAGAATTCGATAACTACAGTCATTACAAAATTTGAAGAGACGCACCTTACAATTCCTTGCTATTGTTTATCGGTTTGCCCATGGACCTCCAACAGATTCGCTCTGCCGAAAAGATGGCTCGACTACCGAGTGCGGACCGTGGTGTCCAACAAAGTCCATGAACGTTTACGTCTCTACAATCTCTGCATCCTCTATCGAGGACAGTCCGAGTAACTTCTCGGCTAACTCGTTGCCTAACTTCTTCCTCGCTTCCTCTTCAATCTCCTTCGGTGACCTCTTGATCACTTCCTGAGTGATGTGCGATTCGGTCTTCGGCTTGAACCCTGCTCGGTCCAATAGGTCTCTGGTTGCATTGAAACGAGTCTTCTCATCTTCTGCAGTGAACGCCAGATCAACCATGTTCTGTAACGCATCCACCGCAATCTCTCCGAGATTCGCTCGGACCTGCAGTTCCACCAGTTCCCCATATTTCCTGTTCATCTCACGGATTGTATTGGCCGGAAGTCCGGACTTGTCCGATAACTTCTTGACTGTCAAACCTGCCGCTTTGCCCTGAGACCAGAGAGCACCCATCGGAGCACACTGAATCTTTCCGAACTTCTCCTTGATCTCAATGTCTCTTTGCTTGACTCGGTGTCTGGGGTCTTTCATGTTTCTCCTTTTGATTAATTTATATCAGTTTTGATCAGACCGTCTAGTAAAAATTCCCCCGTGTGGGGGAAGGGGATGACCTACCACAGACCAAGGGCCGATTTTGTGACCCCCCATACCTTTTGAACCGAGGAGAAAACGAGGACCAAATCGGTGGTTTAATTGCGATTCAGTGTTTTACTATCATCGATATGTTCACTAATTGATGGTATAGAACTCATGGAACAGGAACAGTAGTCAATGAAATCAGTGACTTATAAATTTTGATAAATTATCAGTGATAAAAAACGGAAGCAATCGGGAGGTACTGGGAGGCATCGGGCAAGCTCAAGAGGTCGGATTTTGTTCCGGAAAATTGCTTTATCAAACCTACTTCAAACCTGATTCCCAAACTATCATTCCAACAAATCGTATATGATATACGATATAACCTGAGCAAATGCCTGGACCTTGAGCAAAAGACCAAAAAAAAATGATCAAAAGTGATCAAAAAATACTTGTGTTCCATAATGACACGTTGTAGGATGGTTTTACTGATTCAATTCTGATCAGTGATTATTACCTTATATATACGAGGACAAGATGACCAAGCTCAAAGGCAAAATGATCGACCGAGTTGTAGAAGTACTGACCACTAATGATCCAATACTCGAAAGCCTACGACAAAATGATCAGGACAAGTTGGAGAGAATGATTTCAATGTATTCAGAGAAAAAACTTCTCGCATTGATTCCAGAAAACGAGCGAACCCATTACCAGAAATACATGTAATTCAATCAGCCCAGGCAACTGGGCTTTCTACCTTATTCATACGAGGACAAAATGACGCTAGTAGATCAGATGATTAATGAAGTCGATGTGATTGGTTATGGTTCCAGTTCTGCCAATCCCTATGGAAACGAGAAAATTGTGATTGCTTACAACGGCACAGACTACGAGGAAAGAGCAGACGACCAATGGACAATGATTATCTATAGTTCACCAAGTGAATACGAAATCAGAGGAATAACAGAAGAACTAGCCCGAACACTATTAGACTAAAGAGGAAACAATGGAAGTATACAACAAAAACAAGGGAAGATCAGAAAGAGCAAAACTTATTGAATGTCCAAGATGCAAAGGTTTCGGAGGAACCTTTCAAGACAACGGAGAAAACTGCTCTTTCTGCAATGGGTACGGGAACTTGTGGTGCAGTAATTCTGGCTGGTTACGAGCAAAATATTCCAAACACTCTTTTTTATACTGAGGAACAAATGAGACTTTTTACAGTAGCTATTCAAAGGAAACCGTTTTCCAGGACTACCAGGATCTTAGTTTATGTAAACGAAAACCAAACGATTTGGAAATTCACGTTGTCAAACAAGTTTAGAGAAATCAGATCAATAGTTTATCACGGAACAAATCCAGACGGATTTGCAAAACATCATTTTCCATCTTTTTTCTGAGGAAACCAATGGCAGTAGATCTGACAAAAAGAGAACTAAACGTCTCCCAGGACAAAAAACTGGATATCGTAGCTTTTTTAAAAGTGCTTGCGGAGCACTTGGAAACAGATGACGAGTGGACCTATGCAGGGAAAGTCTTTGCAGTAGAACTAGCAAAGTTCCGAAAGATTCAAAGACTGCAAAGAAACTTATTTGATATTGAAACAGATGACCGAACACCTGATCTATCGGAGGTAATGTGAGCGGATACTACATCTACAAGTTTCGTTTCGGGAAACCTCATATTCTGTGCAGATCCGGATTGACTAAAGAAGAAGCCGTGGCTTTCTGCAAATCGGAGCCGATTCGATACGACAAACAAGGAGAACCCGTTTGGTTCTATGGGTTTTCAGAAACTAAATTAAAAAACTTTAATACATGAGAACCAAATGAGTAAGCAACTAATCAAATTATTGGCAGAAACTGGAAATACGAAACTGGACAAGACCAGGACTGATCAGATCCTGATTGCCGGATTATCCCTAGCTCCTGCCATGGAATCGGGAACTGAGCTTTGTCCTAGTCGATCAGAAGGATGTACTTCGGTCTGCTTGTTTGACCAGGGGAGAGGAAAATTTTCTAACGTGAGGCAAGCAAGGATTAAGAAAGCTCAATTGTTTTTAGAGAACAGAAGACTGTTCTTGAGCACTCTTGAGTCAGAGCTTGATGCCATTGAAAGGAAAGCAGAGAAACAAGGGAAAACTCCTTTTGTTCGTTTAAACGTTCTTTCGGATGTTGCCTGGGAGCTAGTAGCACCTAGTTTATTTAAACGAAAGATCAGGTTCTACGATTACACAAAACGGTTTGATCGAGTGGACCGATATTTAACAGGAAAGTTCCCTTGGAACTACGATTTGATCTTTTCAAGATCAGAGGAAAACGAGAGCTTCTGTTTAGATGTTTTGTCTTCTGGCGGAGTAGTAAACGTAGTTTGGAGAACGAGAGAAAGTATTCCTGATACTTGGTTTGGCTATCACGTGATTAAAGAACAAGACGACACAGACGTTTGGTGGCTAGGAAAAGTCTCACAAGTAGGCGGAGCATTCGCCAAGGGATCTGCAAAACTAGATCAAACTGGTTTTGTCTTATGAGAGTCGTGACCGTTTCCTGGAAAGCAGGGAAATTTATCGTCACTGATCAAAACGTTGTCATATGGTCCGGACCTCCGGAGCTATGGCATTTTCTGCAAAGTGCTATTCATGACGCTGGTATTCGTTTTACTGACCAGGTTGCGATGCAAGAGTATTTGAAACACTATCCCAATTAATCAACAGAACCTCCTTCGGGAGGTTTTTTCATTTGAGGTACTTATGAATGAAGAAAATTTTTCCATTGGTTGTACTGGTGACGTAGTAGCTGGTGATCGAATTTTATTCAAAGAAGCTACTTTCACAGGTTCTTACCACAAGCCAAGATTTGCCGGATACCGTACAATTGCTGCGAAGGTTTTGAAAGATAGCTACGGGAAACAGAGAGCACAGCACACGTTTACTTTGCAAGTGATTGACTCCGAAGGAACAGAACCAATTGAATCAGGCAAGATTATTAAACGAAAGGGAAGGAACGTTTACAAACAAGGGACCAAAAGGGAACCATGGCCTAATGAAGACCAAAGATCTTTTGCCTTAGATGAAAAACATGTCAGAGGATTCAATGCTAAGAACGATATGCTTTTTGATAAATATCTTTGTTACCGTGACTGTTGCCTTGATCCGGAACCTCTTTCGTTTGATGAATGGTTAAACCGATAAACTTTAATCTTTTGAGGAACTATGAGAAATAAAAACTGGAATAAAACAGTATACGGCAAACGAGTTGAAACCCCAGAAAAGGGAATCACGTTGTTTAGGCATAGAGATAAAAAAAAGATAATTAGATCTTTTAGTTATGCAACCGGTGGTTATGGGAATACTGTGACCTTTCCAGATAAAAATGGGAAATTGATTACCATCATTCCGTTAGGACTACCAACTAACGATAATTCAAAAGATCCGCTTGGAATAATTTTAACTGAAAGAGATGCCGAAAGGCTAGGAATTACCATAATAGAAGATTGATCTAATCCTGGGCAAGTTCTCCGGAGCTTGTCCTTTTTTTTGTGCTTTGTTCCTCGAAACTATCATCTATCGATTCTCAGATCTCCCGTCAGTCTGTTTTTCTGTTTCAAGACTAGTCCAGTATACCTTCGGAAAATCTTCTGATCTCAACAGATCTGAACATAATTGTAATTTTGATTGCAATTTGCAGTTTTGAAACCGATTTGACCAGTTCGATCTTGTATTTCGTTTGCATTCGGTTTGATTCTGATCCGCTCAGGACCGCAAAAATTCTCACTTCCGCTCAGGACCGCAAAAATTATGGCTAAAAAACCTTTGATTGCTTCAACCGACTGTCTACAGACCATGACCGATGAAGATTTCTTCGGAGACAAAAGTCCTGGGGAATGGTTACGTGGAATTAGAACAGAACTCGGATTCACGCAGCAGGAACTATCAGACGTACTCGGTTATACCAGAGTAAACATTACCTTGTTTGAATCCGGACAGAACCCTGTTCCACATACAGTGAAGACTACAATGTTGCTCATGAGGATGATGTATCATCAGGGATCTTTGGACATGAGACTTTTTGTTTCTCCTCCGAAACTTCACGATGCTTTGATCCAAGAAGCTACGGCTGATCGACCAAATGTGAGACTGTGATTTTTTTTGATCAAAAGTGATTGACAGAACTCCGGTTTCCATGGTATCTTCCAGATCAGCACGGTTCGGAAAAAAGAACTTTACTTACTGTAGTACTGTATTAGTACTGTATAGAGAGTGAAAATTACCGGAAAAACACGGTAAAATTGCCTTATTGTCATTATCTTTGATGACACTTAATTTGGTCAAATCGCTAGAACCCTGATGTTTACTGGGTTTGCTTATTGTCTTCATGGCATTAACTGTCTAATGACACTAATGACACTTAGCGATATAACCACGGGATGCTCGTTTCCCACCTAAGATCATCGACTCTTCAATCAATCCTGTTTCCAGTAACTGTAGTACCAGTTGCTCCCGATATCCCTTCGGGAGATGTGGTGTTGCTCTCGCAAGGTCTCGGTTACTGATTCCATCCGGTTTCTCAGAGATCTTCTGATAGATCTTGTTGATCCTCTGTTCATGTCTGGTTTCTCCCATTTCACCGGATGCTCGTTGACTTGCATTCCGACACAGATAGTTCGTTAGTTCCACGGACCACTGCATGTGCTCTTCGGTGACATTCGGTAGTTGATACTGATACCCACTGATAGCGACCAGAAGTGCCGCTTTGCGACACATATCGTTTGCTCTCTTCCAGAGGTCTCTAGCCTTGTTTACCGGATTCTGTGATTCTTCCTTCCAATGCTTCTGTGCTTCCCGTAACACCTCGTTTGCTGCTTCTGTAGCCGTAATCACCTGGGGCATTGGAATCGTAGCATCTTCTCCCATCGAAACCCTCGGCAGAGAATAAAGTCTCTTCAGTTGTTGTACCATCGATTGATTCAAAACAGGTTCCAGTACGTTCTGCTCTTCCGGTGATTCCTCTCGGTTTTCAAAGATCCAGAATCGATTCAGAAATCCATTTGATATCAGATCCCCGTTCATTAGCGGCCAGAACTGTTCTGGAGTCGATGTCCCATAGATCGTTACATGAGGCTGATGAATCACTTTCCGTCCTCCATCCGTCTTTGTCCAACCGCTTCTGTACGTTCCGTCAGAAAGGCCATAAAGTTTCATCAATAGTTCCAGAATTCCAACGAGATACGGAGAACTACTACTCAACTGAGTTCGTTTCAGAAACTTTCCGAATTCATCTAACAGAAAAAGTAATTGTGGCTGATTCGATAACTGATCGACTACTCCGGCATCACTACTGATTTCATCTCCAGCAATCACCGAATCTGCTCCAGCAGCAACGAGATATCTATCGATCATTCTCCGACCATGTTCCTTTCCGGCAGCAGTCGGTGCTACAGACAAACAATAGATATTTGCTCTCATGCCGGACTGTGACTTGATTCGTTGTCCGACTAAAGAACTGATGATTACCGAAGCTGCAGAGATCGATAACAACTTCTGTCGTTTGTAGCCACTGTCACAGATCATTTCAGCGAGTTCTCCCAAAAATCCTGGAGGATAGTCCAGTTCTGGAACCACTACTTCCACTTCTGCTGGAAATATTTCCTCTTCTACTTCTGGTCTCTGAATTCCCTGTCTCTTTAGAAATTCGATTGCTCTTTGATCTCGGAGATCGTTACTCGACATCGTGCCTTCCCTTTGTCCATGGGTTTTCGGATTACTTCCAGTTCATCGATCTGACTATCGTTGACAAACAGATGTCCCTCCAGAACATCCAAAATCGCTTTGACTCGGTTATCGATATCAAATGACCTACGATCACCAGGAATCAGTTCTATGTGGATTCTGAGACGTTCTGTGGGGAAGGACGGGAGATTGAGATAAACCGCTTTCATCTCGATGAGAACTCGTTCCATTGAGTCCTTAAACTCCCGTCCTTTTTTTGACAGATAAACCGATCTACTACGGAAGGAACTCCGGTAGTAGGTGTTTACCGAGGGAGGAAAAGGTAGTTCAAAACTCAGGTTCATCGTCATCAGTATCCATCACCGGAACCTGTGACAGTTTCTCCTTGTATTTGAGCACTTCGATGAATCCGTTCTGGTTCAATCCGAGTTCGACTGCTACGGTTCTGTTCAATAGATCATCCGTATTACTGAACGATCCTTGCAGACCACTACAACGGGCTAGTCTTCCCAGTTTCTTCTGAGCACTCTGACGAGTGGTTTCAGATGCATGCCCGATGTTGAAATTGTCCCAGACATGTCCATGATCGTTCGCTAACTTCATGTTCAGCATCCAGCCACCGGACTTCGTTGGTTTGCTACCGATGTATTGAATCTCGACCATATGCTCTCCAGGGGGCAACGGAGAGGTCTGAATCATTTCTTTCGGGTATTCGATTTCAATTGAAAATCCTAAGTCCATAGATTTCTCCTAATAACCTTGTTGTGAAATCAAATCGTCAACCTCAATGGAATCTTGAGGCACGTTTGCAACCAAGTACCAATCATCTGGTTTTTGTGCTGGCAACCCAACACTATCACCATGTTGATATTCGCTCGTCCACCAGAGAGTACCGTCATCACATAAAGCAAAGACTGATAAGCACTCTTGATGACCACTCTGGTGGTTCGTACTGATCTGTACGATCTTTCTCATTGATCTCCTAGAAATGGCTGAACACTTTGGTCCAGAAGTTAATGGAATTGATGATTGCTGGAGTCAGTAGCAAAAAAGCTAGTGAGGCCAACGTGAGGAAAACAGAAAATCGAAGTGTTGCATCCATTGCTACTCCATGTGTGGGAGACAGGGTCATCGTAGAGAAATGCGGAACTCTCGTATTGATTAACCAGTAATGAATTCGGGCCATTTATTTAGGGAGGAAGGCCCACTGGCTATACCCTGTCTGATTAGTCTGCTAAGTTTCGTTCTTGGTCCCAGGTGTTAAAGGCAATGACATAACGTTCTGCAGCTTCCACTAGATCAGCCGGAACCGAGTCCCTTCTGTCTTCCTGGAGTAATCGCAGATACACCTGCCAAGTCATCACCGTATAAAGATTCTGAATCTCCTGGAGAGAGACTCCGACTTTTCTTTCCATGATCATGTCTTCTAAATATCCTTCGATCATTTGATCCTCCGAACTGCTTCATTTCTGTGTTCCCAGAGAAGTCTCATTGCTTCTTCTTCTGTTTCGATCTTGTCTCCCAATTTAATACCCGTAGAAGGCTCTTCTCCATTAATCGAAACAAACCACTTCCTTCCGTATCCTTGGATCGCAGAACCAATGCTGTCTGGGCAATCTACTGAAAAAAGACTATGTTGGGTTCGACCACTGTTGTAGACCAGTGTCTTCATGTAGTAATCGTCATCTGCATAGTGCGGAAAATAAGACATGTGGTTCTTCTTCATCGTTTCACTCCATTTCTCGGCATCGGAGGACCGGCACTGATTGGCATAGAAGCATTCCCATCGTCATCCATGTCTCCAGCTAGACCCAGAATGCTCTGGTAGCAGTATCTTCGGGCATACGTAATTGCTGAACCGTCTCCCTGGGGATCATCCTTGTGAGTCGGTAACGAATACTCTGATACGATCCATTGACCTGATGAATGAGACAGTCTGGAGACTAATTTAGAACTCGTTGGATGCTGCTGAAGAGACAGCCCATGTTTAGCGAGTACCGGAGTTGCTGCTTTTAAAAGTGCGGACAGAGAAGTAAAACTGTTTCTGAAATGGGGATTGGTTCCGTCTTTTTCTACGAGAGCACTCATCTCTTCTTTGACCTTGGCTAGTGCCTTGTCGAGTTCCTGGGTATCCAGTGAAGTCGTTAATTCTTCTGTGATCTTCAAAATGTTTTCACTCATATCTTTCCTTGAGAAGTCGGTGACAGAAAAGGAGAACGGAATTCGCTAGACGATAGTTTTTTAAATGAATTTGACTTTGTGCGATCTGGAAGGCTTCCAGTAGTTCTTCATCGTCCCAATCTACTTCCATCTTCTCCGGTATTAACGAGAGATCAGAGGCTTTGAGTGTCTCCATGACCATTTCCTCCATATAGTTCGGTCCTTTCATCAGTGATTTTGCTTTATCCAGGGTCATCATTACTGCTCCATCGTAATAGGTGAGTGACAGAAACCGACTGATAGCTTCGTAATCTTTCCTCCTTTCTTCAGATAGTTTTGAATTTGATCCTTAAAATCCGAGGACTCTACGGAAGAGTCTGTCGGTTCCAGATCGATGAAATGTCTTTTCTGTAAACGGGTCCAAGGGCTGCTAAAGAAGTCATTGCTCTCCGGTTCAAAGATGATGTCGGATTCCGGAGCATTGAAGAGTTTCCTCTGGTTACGAATGTTCTCCACATCCTTGAAGCATCGATCACACAGATAACTCCGTGACTTCGGAGACAGTAGTTTCTGGTTACACCGAGTACACTCCCTGTTCTTTGTCATGTTCTTCTTCATGAACTCAGCGTACTTTTTCGACTTTCGTGCAGAGATTCCTTTCTCTTTACATTTGCGAGAACAATAGATCTGAGCCGGATTCTTCCGAACAAAGGTGAAACTGCATTCCTTGTAGCCACAGGGCATCGTGGGCCACTGTTTCTGATTCTGCTCAGTCTGTTGTCGGATTCTGCACAGTTCGCTACAGAACTTGTGTGCTCTGCTTCTCGGAACGAATTTGTTATTGCACTGGACACATTTGACTTTTTCTCGGACCTTGAACTCCTCGGCTCTTTTCTTTTTCAGTTCTACATTCCGATCTTTTGAATTCAGTTTCTTAGCGACTCCCTGACAGACATGAGAGCAGTACTTGTTCTGTGAGGAACGTGCTTCAAATTCCTTGTTACAGATCAAACAGTTCTTCTTGTACGTCTGACAGCTATACCGTGATCGACTGAGACATCGGCTGTTGCAGAACTTCCGGTGATTGTTCCCTCCGGTCTCAAATTCTCTCTTACAAAATTGACAAATTTTGATCATGACAACTCCATTACGTCCTCATGGTAACCCTGGCTATAGATCTCTCCAGAGAGATACTGTTTGTATAATTCGACTGCTTGATTGATCTTGAATTCTGCGTTGTGCATCAGTTCATCGGATAGTTTGTACAGAGCTACGTTGTAGGGTGCTGTGTTTTCGACAACTAAAAATAAAAACTCTGGATAGTGACCGGAAACAGATTGATAGGCTCTTCGATACCAGTTTGCCTGGATGTCGTATTGATACCGTGTGACTGCTTTTTTGAATCCGTAGGGTGAAGCATCCTGAGCACTTTTCAGATCCACAACGAGATGCTGTCCCTCGTCACTGTAATCAAGTCTCGCTTTTGCTCGGATACCGTTTTCTTCCCAGGTGATCACCTGTTCTACTTCTGCATTCGGAATAATTCTCCAGAACTCAGGATGTCTGAAAACAGACTCGGTCATCAGAACCACGTCTTCGTAATCTTCCTTCTTCAAAACAGTCCTCTTTTCTTCTGCTACAAACTGATCGTATTCCTCCCGTCCTGCCTTGGTTCTCCTGTCCACATTGGGCGCTATCACGTACTTGTCACCGAAAGATTTACCAGCTAACCGAAGTTCAATGGAATCGTGGATCGCTACTCCCTTTGCCATCGCTGGAGACGGATCTGACGGAGTAGAGAGGTAATGGTTCAGAGACTTGTTCAGTCTCTTGATCAAAGACGCATTCAGTCCATCTAGTTCACAGTATTCTTCAAAGGACATCCGAGAGGATCTCGGTTTGATCTTTGTGTTCCGGAGGATTTCTGCAGTGGGGATTAAATGGGGGGATCTATCGTGAGTCTGGATACTCTTGATTTGACCATTACTGATCATTCTCCGGATCTGATCGACACTGACCCCAAGAGCCTTTGCGGCCTGAGTGGTGTTTAAAAGGTTGGTATCTTGCATTTCACTCCATGTTATAACCGTTAACGATCAACTGTTTGATTACGGTGATCAGGTTTTCTCACACATTCAGAGAGGATGCAACAATAAAATGATCAGTTCATTAGAAAAATTAAGAAACTGGCAACAACAGGGAGGTTATAGTCAGCAACAAATTGCAGATTCTATTGGATGGGACAGGTCAAAGGTCAGCAGGGTTCTTCAAGGAAAACAGCATGATAGCTTGTTGTACATGGGAGCACAGATCGCTAAAGCCTTTGATTTGGAAGAAGACTGGTTGATCGAAAAAAGTGATCAGGAATCAATCAGAGATGACAACTATCGGCTGATCCGAAAGTTCGATACCGAAGCTAGTGGAGGAGCAGGAACGCTGACTACCGATGAAAACGGAGAAACGATCTCTGTGATTACGGAGTGGCTACCGAAGCTACCAGATCAGAACTTAGCCTTCATTACCGTAGTCGGTGACAGCATGAGTCCTTTGATGGGTTCCGGAGATACGATTCTCGTTCATATGAACAGTGGCTTTCTCGGTGACGGAGTCTATGTTCTGAGACTTTGGGAATCACTACATGTCAAACGAGTGCAACGGGTAGCTCAGGATGAATACCGGATTGTTTCTGATAATCCGATCTACAAAGATCTCACGATTACGGCTGATGATAGTGACGGGTTCATTATTGTTGGAAGAGTAGTCAGATTGGTGAAAG
>Ga0208019_1000991_pt1 | contig 15424 bp, 22 predicted proteins | sample CB_VirMetaG_5_FD_184540 | JGI IMG/M metagenome (GOLD analysis project Ga0208019, IMG submission 184540) | Freshwater to marine saline gradient viral communities from Chesapeake Bay - CB_1508_1D Viral MetaG (SPAdes) (version 4) | ecosystem: Environmental > Aquatic > Marine > Coastal | place: USA...
CGGCGGCATCGTGCAGTTTCCATTTCAGACGCGACTGCCGACGGTGGTCGTAAGACAGACGGTTCGCATGGTTGCCACAAGCCAAAATGTTCCGATTCCGTGGGAAAATCTAAACGAGGATGGCGTGGTGCTATCGCAACAGATCGCGGTCAAAAGCACATCTGTGGACGCATCCGGCAAAGCGACCTACGCGATTGTGGCGGTCAGGGCAGTGCGAATCAAGACAAGCACGAGTCTGAATACCCAGCGGCTGACTGGTTCTGATTCCAGCGGCAGCGCGACGGATCGAAGGGTGTATGCTCCATCACAGGTTGCGGCACCGAGAAGTTTGTACGCATCCAATACCGACTACACATCGACGGGCAACTACGCCAATCAAACTGGAATCTTGGACTATCTGATTCGACGAACATGAGCAATCTCGCTGCGAACCTGAAGAATCAACGCACCGAACAATTCGTTCAGGTCGTTCGCAGAAGTCCCGAACTAGACGAACTTCTCGCTGCTGCGGGTTACGATCCGAAGGAATTGAATTGCATGAGAACGCCCCTGATCGGGGCGAGCCGTCACGCGTCGGGCAAGGTATTGGTTGCTATGCCAGTACCGAATCCTGAGTTTGGAGTCAATCCATATCCGAATACATTATCGACGCTGTTCGATGATCGTTGGACGCTGTTTCTGTTTGAAGCGTTCGCGACATTCATTCCCGATTCCACAGATACAACTGGTGGTTCAACGCCGATTGGTCCGGGCAGTCCCGTAGGCCCGAAGCCCGGAGGCGGTACGGGAGGAGGAATAGTTCCGAAGGGATTGGGCATTCCAACATTGCCGACTGGTCGATATATGCAGTGGCGAAACTTGACCTGCGTATCGCTCCAGCAGATTCTGCTTTCGGCGGGTGCGCTAACTCAGGTTATTTCAGCGTTTCCATTCGACCCGCGTCAGCAGTCACTGTGGATTATGGAGTTGGTCGATCACAGGTATTTCCTCAGCAAGCAAACGCTGCTGGACATCGACGAAACATCCACCATCTTCGAAGGACAGGCATGGGATCGCTGGAACATGCATGCGGACAACCCGCTGCATTTGATTGAAGCGACCGCGAAATCAACGATCCGTCACCGCCCGGAATCGGGAACGGGATCGACCACGAACATTTCCAGCGACCTGAACGGCAAGTGGGGCATCAACACCGATGACATCAAAGGCATGCCCCTGCCGGACAAGTGGTATACGCAAGAGGCCTTTAGTGCCGCTGACATTCTCAATGTCATCAAGACGAACTTCGAATCGTGGGCAATAGAGTTCGACCGGCAATACATTTCAATCGACCTGAAGTTCAACAACGCTGACATTTCCGAGTCATACTCGCCCAAGAGCAAGTACGACATGATCGAACTTGACCTTCGCGGCAAGACGATTGGGCAGGCACTTGACGAGATCGCTAGCAGAATGGGTTGCGTGTGGATGTGGGATCGTCGGCTGAGCGAACTGAAGTTGCGGGAAACCAAGCCGTCGAAGTATGAGGAGGACTTTGGCAAGTGGCTCAAGTCGAACGAGCCATTCCGAACTGTTGGAGGCATCAACCTGCTTGCCAACAAGATGCCGGATGCGGTCTACACGGTTCATCCGGCCAGATATTCCACGACATACGGTCCAGCACCATCGGGCGAGGAACCCTCGTATGTGCTTCAAGACTGGCGTGATATGCGTTCGCCGGATGGCGTTGAAAGTCCAAGTGCGTATTGGCTAGGGGCCGAGAGTCCGGTGTTCTATTTGGCCGAGGAACCAAGAGCCGAATCGTTTCAGACATGGCGCACGGAATTTCTTGCCGATCACATGCCCGCGTTCTACGGAATCACCTCATCATTGACCGATGATTGGGCGAACTATGTACCGCCGCTTGAGGTTGAGGAAGCCGCGTATCCGTGGAACCTAGACGAGACATACAAACTGGATTCTGCGTGGTTCAGCAAGCCGTATGCGGAAACGCTGCAGTACCGGAATCAGGTTCTGACGGATCGTTATAAGCGGTTGTATGAGTTTGCTGACGGCAATCTGTTGTTGAGCCGCATACCAGATGACGGCAGGCTGCGGCCAATGGCAGTTACGCCGTCGTTGGGGCTTCAGTGGGATGAGGTTCAGTTTGGTGCGCCGATTCGTAACCAATGCGCCTACCGCATTTGGGGAACCCTGCGTGACCCGTTACTGATGCCGCATCTTGTCGATCAGCCCTCATTGTCGGCAACGGGCCTGACGCGAATCAGAAAGCAGGCTGGCGGTCTGAATGTTGAAACACTGCGACCGCGTGCGAGCATCGCCCGCATATTTCTTGCTCGCGTATCGGTATCAAGGGAACTGCTGACTCGCGGAACGGGCAATGACCCGATCATGTGGCTATACACCGTGAACGAAGTGCAGATGTCGAATCAGTTGTTTCCGACATTTGTTCCCGGTAACGAATTCGTTGATTTGAGCGACCCGACAATCGGCAAGGCATTGAATCTTTGTGAAATTGAACTGCTCAAAGGCAATGCTCCGTCGAATACGACAGCGATGCCCGGGACCGCATTTGATGGTGGGACGCTGCGTTACGAAATCATCGGCACGGACCCGAAGATCGTGCTTACCCCGCCAGAGGGAATCATGCCGGTCTATGAGGTCATCGGTGAAAGTGGGGCACGATTCCTGTTCATCTATGCCAACAATGGAGTGAAGGTCACATGTGGCGGACAGCCGTTGCCGCCGACGAATCCTCTATGGCCTCAGTCCGGGTCCAGCGGCATCGGATTCCCAAGTCTTGAAACGCTATCGGAGGTGATTCGGACATGACCCAGCAATTCGTTCTACGCAAAGCACTCACGACTGTTGAGGCTCCCTTGCTGGTTGCCAGCGAAGCGGCCTACTTCTTTCGCACGATCTACATTTCGAACGCCACGAACAATACTCATGACCTGTATCTAGCGATTACGGCTGGCCGAGCGTTCGCGCAACAGGGAGACTGGATCGTCAATGCCTACGACATCACGGGGCACACCTTCCTGCGGCTGGAGAACATCTTGATTCCGGTTGGGCACGAACTGCGTGGCTACTCGGATTCCGCTACCGCGTTGTCGCTGGTTGGTTCTGGAGTTATGGAGTGACGCAACGGCTCGCATGCTGCTGCATTCAACAGCCGCCGCCGACCGAAGTGGGTTGTGCCGCCTGTCTTACCAACCTTCCGACATCCATTACCGTGACCGGAGCGATTACGGTTGGAGTCATCATTCCCAATTGGGTGCTGCAACCCGATCTGTCGCCGCCATGCCCTAGCGTATGCGCATTCTTCGCTCCATTCCCCCAACCCCCCAATCCCCCAACCTTCATCACATTGCCATTCACCGAAACGCTGTATCGGTGGGATGATGGAACCCAGACGCTGAATGTGGGTTGCAATTACTATCCACTGGCCGGTACTGAAGATGTTGATTGTGAGGATCTAGGATTGATTCCGGGCTGCAAGCCGATCAACTACACCGCGAACCGTTCGTACTTCGAACTACAGTTAGGGGCGAGCGGTTGCGCAAATTACCACACGGAAGCCTCATCGCGGCAATATGGCGTATTGCACATGACGCTTAGGCTGAAGGATCCAGTTACGGGTGGAGTTTGGCGACCCGGCACCGCGAATGAAGCAGCCGATGTTCAGTGTGCGTGTTGGGAATTGCAAATCGACATTGCCCAAGACCTGAAGAAATATGTCGTTCAAACTTGTGGGCTACCCGCAAAAGTCGCCGAGTTTGATGAAGGCTATGTATTCGATATCAACGGATCCCCGTATATCGTTGATCCATTTCCGTTCATCAAACGCACTGCTGGCGATCCAACCATCAGATCTTCGTGCGAAGAGGGTTCCTTTGGTTCATTCTATATGTATCGCAATGTCGCGGCATCGAATGAGATGACGAATGGCGTGTGGAATCGCTCGTCCCTGCGTGGCAGGTATGTGATCAACCAAGCCAATTCGCCCAACTTCTGCGATGCCGTACCCGCTACTTCCGGCGATGCGTACGGGTACGCGGACATCTCGTGATGATCAATCGTGCCGAAGTCATCGCCAAACTGACAGCGGCTGCTGGAAAGGCTGTCCGTGCAACAGTCACGCCAGAAAGCGACATGAGCCGAAGGCGGCTGGAGGTGTGCAAGACCTGCGAGAACTGGACTGGCAGAACATGCAAGGTCTGCGGCTGCTTTACGGTTCTGAAGGTGAGAATCAAGACTGAATCGTGTCCTGTAGGCAAATGGGCTGCAGAGGATTAGAATAAGTCCATGCCTTTGAACTTCACCAACTTCTCGACTCGGCTCGGCAAACTGTTCGGTTACGCCAACAGTGTCGAAACGCAGGTTGATGCGTTGTATAACGCCAATCTGTCAAGCGTCCTGACCACCTTTGATGGCACGACCTACAGGCCGGATGTTGCGAACTTGGCTCCACTGTCTTTACCCAAGTCGGGGTTGCCGTCGACGGTCGGTGCGTCGTTGTACCAGCAGATTCAAACCAGCGTGAATTCATTCGTGATCGACGCGATCCGTCAGGAAGAGGGCATTTATGACGGAACGCTCATCACTGCACTGCGAGCGTTCTACGACGCGATGGTGGCACAGTCCAAGACCTACGAGCAGGTTGGAACGAGTACCGCAACAACGACTGCGGCGACCGGAAACAAAGGCAATGGCGCGATCATCGTTGATCAATTGCGCCCGGCCGCGGTTGGAATCACATTTACACCTCCGCGACAAGAATTGTTTCCCGAAACGATTCTCGGTCGCTGCACCGTTCCGGGCAACGCGAACAATTTCGGCCAAGCAGTATTTCAGATCACGGGTCAAACAAGGTATCCATCAACGAATTCAGAATGGCCGGGTGGAAGTGGGGCAAGCACTTCGATCACGACTACCTCTGCTGCCGTGACATCGACCGTGGGCACGACGGGCATTTCGATGCTCACGAACGGCGACTTCGAATCGTGGAGTACGAATACGCCACAGGGGTGGACGATTACGGTCGGGACGGCCGGAACACAGGTACTGCAAGGCACGACTCCCGGCAGGGGTTCTTATGCCCTTGAAATCGTGGGAGACGGAACGACGCTGACAACGCTTCGTCAGCAGATCGCGTCTAGTAACGGAAGTCCGTCACAGATTCAGCCCGGTCAGCATTACGCAATCGCATGTCTTGCTCGTTCGAATATCACGGGAACCGGATCCGTTCGTATCGCTTTGCGCGATGCTGCCGGAACTCTCATCGGTTCATTCGTTCCGATCAATGCGGCAACGATTGGCACATCGTATGTGACTCGAACGGCTTCGTTTAGCCTCGACAAGTCTGCGATTCCCACGACGCTGTATTTGGACATCTACTCGCAGACCGCACTCGCAGTGGGAACCACCATCATGATCGATGAACTGGTTCTAGTGCCCATGTCCGACATGTATCCCGGCGGGCCGCGTTGCGTGATCTATCCCGGCACTTCGGATTGGGCCGTCGATGACTATTTCACGACTGCTGTTGTGTCGGATGCGTCGGTCGACGGCAAGTTCATGAAGGGCTTTCAGCGTTGGCTGCAAACGGAGGCTCAGGGCATATTCTTGCCAGTGTCCTCCACGCCGACCGAGAGCGACGCACTAGTGACGGTGTGACCGTTTGCGTGTCTCTGCTTCGCGAGCAGTTCCACGGCGTGTCCTCATCTCATGAGGAATGTCCAGTATGTTCCGCAATTCATCCGCGAACAGGCAGTCGCCCGTTTCGGTCAGGTTTAGCATCGTTTGCAGACGCTCTAGAACGATTCGTAGTTCCGAAGCGACCACGGGGGTGCTGGCCGAGAGGTCGGCTATACAAGCACGCAGGCGGCTTATAACGGATTCTGGCTGGTGATCGAATCTTGGTAGTGCCACGCTGCTGTGGAAGAATACCCATGATTCCAATAAACAAAACTCCCCCCATTGCTGGAGGGAGCGAGTCCGGTGGGTTGAGGCCGGACTCTGGAGACACCGACACGGTGTGGATCGGTCAGTTGACTTGTATGTGATACTTGGACAGTGCTGCCTTGAGACAATCGCTGGACATGTTGATGATAGCGTTTCTCAACCGGTGCATGTAGGTCAACTGTTGTATTCGTGGTGCCGAAAGGCTTGGTGATGGCAGATCGTCAATTATGCGGGCTGCACGCTCCTTGCAATCCCGAATCACGAACTTCAGTTCTTGCTTGGTGACGGTTTCCATGCCGGACCAGCCCGCGACTCTCTGCAGTCCGATGACAATTTGAGTCATCACCCATCCCTGCAGTTTCGTGTCCATGTGTGCGAGTGCATCGCCACCCCAATTGTAACCCTCTGGAAACACAGAGAATGTGGGGTCCTCATCTGTTGATTCTGCGTTCATGTTGTTCATGATCCAAGCGTTGAAGTGCGGTCTGCTTATCGAAACTGTTATCGACAAGCAAGTCAGCGTTCATTGGATAGTGCTTTAGCAGGCGACGAGCCTCTAGCCTTATCCATGAAGGAACTCCTGCAAGACCACCCGAACGGGGTGGCAACATCAAGGCAGTCAGAAACGACCGAGTGTTCAGTATCGCGCTCGTTCGTTCTTGTGGCGTGGTCATGACCGATCATTGTCAGGGCCATAGGAACTCTTGTAGAACAGATGCTTGTCGGGACGGGCTGCGATCATCTTGTCGAAACAGGTCCAGCCATTTGTGTGTGCGATGGGCAGTGCCATAGACAGACAGGCTTCAACCTGCGGTCGCAGCGATTGCGTTGCAACTTGAGCGCACCATAACCGGCGCATCTCATCACGCTCCTCCGTCAGCCGTTCAATCTCTGCCTGTGCCAGTCGCAGCACATGATGCGCTGCCGACACACGAACATTCAACATACTTGAATCATTCGATGGCCCGAGGCTATCGAAATCAGCCAACAGGCGTTCGATGCTTTGCAAGACAGGCAGCGATTGCCACCGATCGACAAAGGAACTAGTCATTTCGTTTCCTCCTTCTGGCAACGGTTCTAAAGGTTGAGGATTTGTCACTGGTCATCCTCCGGCAACCGAATGCCAATCTCCTTGCGTTCTTTGGGGTCCGCGATGATGCACAGAACATAGGCCAACACGCACAGAATGCTGAGTGCGAACATCAGTATCAGAATCGTCTGGAACATTACATGTCTCCTTGCTTCAACATGGTTTGGCAGTTCACACAAACACCATCGTCCTCCGGCGTATTTCGATCACACACCGGGCATCGGTGCATGTCGGAATACAGCAGAGCGTTGGCAGCGGCTAGATCACGCTTGATGCTGCACACGCAGATACCGACCGAGTGATCACAGTCGCCCAGTTCCTTCAGGTCGGCCTCAAGGTGTCCGATGAGCAGACCCAACGATTGCTCAAGTGCTGCGCATCGGGATACATAGTTGATTGGCTTGCCGGTCATGATGCAGCCTCCGTTGGAATGGGTTGAACCTTCTTCTTGCTTCGGCTCGGCCAAGGCACGGCACAGGGCACGAATCGTGCCCCGCCCGCTGGCAGATAGATCATGCGGACGCATTCGAACGACTGTCCACGCTTGCGGTACTGGCGGGCGAGAGCGTGGGCTTCGTTCGCATCCAGTGCGGTCATTGCCCAACCGACCGTTGAATCATCGGTCTGCAGGCGATACCAGCGGCTGCGGGGACCCGCCTCCGCGTCCGGGTGGTTGGATTGCGTGTTCATCGGGTCGGCACTCCGGTGTCGATCATCAACGCGTCTGCCGCACGGCCCATTTCGATCAATGCGTTTCTCGCGATCGTGGGCCATGCCGTATCGCCCTCTCGGTCATACCGCAGAACACGGATATACAACTCGGCCATCACGCGGAACTGATCCGTGGCGTGGTCACAACTCTCGTCCAGCAAACCGGCGATCGTCAGAACGATCTTCTCGGCTCGCTCGAAATCCTGAACAGTCAGGTCATACGACCCGAGCAGAGTCGCTGCCGCTTCCATCACGAATTCGTTGGTAGTTGTCATGTGTTGTGTCATGGTGTCTCCTGTTTCTCCTGCGACGGTGCAGGCCGTCCCGCCCCCGGAGGGGCGGTGGGGCGTGAACCGTCCGTTCACTGTTCGTGATACGGTGCATCCACACGGGGCTCGTAGTTGTCGGCGCACGCCATGTTGTGCCACAATTCGTTGCAACACTTGCGGCAACATTCGTGGCCCTCGTCGCCGGGGTGTTCGGCCAGCAGATCCACATACACCTGCCCGACCGCGTTGCAACCGAAACAAGTTCCCGGCCTCCATGCTCCGATGCGTCCGTTGGTATCCGCCCTGTTCGTGGCGGTATAGATCGCCTGCCGCATCTGCTCCAGCAGCGCATCCAAACGAGTGATGTCATCTTCAGCAGTGGGCCAAATGGTCTGAATGCCGAGGCACAGGTTTCGTTCGGCCTGAGTCTCTCCAGCAATGATGGTGTTCATCAAAGCCGTTTCAATGAGCCGCAGTGTTTCTTCGGGCAGGTCCAGTGTGATCTTCATGTTGATGTCTCCAATCTGCCCCTTCGGGCTGGGTTGCGTTGTCCTGCGACGGTGCAGGGCAGGCCAGCCCGTAGGCTGGCGAGCCGAGTATCGTCAGGCGTATGCGATTGCCATGACTTTCTCGTGAATCTTGCGGATCGCATTCGTGTCTGCCTGAGCAGTATTTGCATTTGCTGCAGCCAGTCGATTCCCGAACAACTGGACCTGCTCGTCAGTGAATCCGTAGTCAGACATCATGTTCTGAATCTCTCCCTCCAGACTGCACGCAAGGCACATTTTGAGACTTGATTCATCGTTGCCGCTCTCTCGGGTGCGCTTGCCACAGTTTTCGCAGATGTAGGTCGAGCCGTTACGGGTGCTGCGGAATCGGTTGTTCTTGTTGCACATGTCGGTGTCTCCAATCTGCCCCGGTGGGGCCTAGTGCGGTTTCCGCCAACCCGGCGGAAGTCGGGCAACCCGCCCGACATTCGCAACATACCACAACTTTGCCGCATGTGCCATCAAATCCCATGAAATTCGCCAACAAATTGTCACCCGCGTGTAACTTGCAGATATCCGCGTTGTAAGCGGACTATATATAGACGCGACATAAATTGTGAATAAATTGGCAAATCACTCTGTTCAAAGGCAGATCTTGTGGTAAGGTAAGAACATGGCCGCAGGGTGCGGTCAAAACTTCAACACAGGAGACACTTCAATGGCACACGAAATCATGGAGAACGACGGGTTGGTTCTGGCTGGCAAGAAGGCATGGCACGGGTTGGGCATCGTCCTGCCCGAGCGTTGCGATGTCATCACCGCACTCAAGACGGCGAAACTGGAGTGGCAGGTTGAGGTCTGCGACATCAACCCGACGCTCGCCGACGGAACGCCAGCGAACGCTGGAGACTACCGCGCCGTGATCCGTCAGGACACTCGCGAGATGTTCTGCTCGTGCAAGTCTGGCTACCGACCCATTCAGAACACGGAGATCGCTGACCTCGCGTACGAGATCAGTGGGTTCAGTGACCGTGCCGTGGAAACAGCCGGTTCATTGCGGAACGGTCGACGCGTGTTCTTCACGCTGGCGTTGGATGAGATCGCTGCCGCATCCGATGACATCATCAAGCCTTACCTGTTCATTGCGGCTGGTCACGACATGTCGATGCGGCTGACCTTCGCAACGATCGCTACGCGGGTTGTGTGTGCAAACACCTTCGCGGTGGGCATGGAGGAGGGCAAGGAGAACTGCCTGCGAATCAAGCACACGCAGAACGCGGGTGAGCGCATGGCGATGGTTCAGGAGTGGCTTGCGAATCCGATCGGCCAGTTGAAGAACTACGAGCAGCAGGCTCGCATGATGGCCGAAACTGCCGTGTCGGATGACCAACTGCAGGCCTACTTCACGAGCGTGTGGCAGCGAATCCACGGCAAGTTGCAGGTCACTCCGAAGGGCACTTCGCGACGCGAGCGCACCTACGAGAACGAGGTGGGCCAGTGGCTGCGGAACTTCCGCAACGACCCGCGTCAGACTGGACTCAGCACTGGCGGCACTCTCTGGGCCGCAGTGAACTCGGTCACGCAGTGGGCCAACCACGAGCGCACCGTTCGCGAGGAGGAGATGGATCCCACCCGCCGAGTGGACAGCGTTCTGTTCGGATCGGGCCACCGGGTCAATGTTGCCGCCCACGACGCGGCACTCGCCCTGCTCGCCTGACGAGGTGGCTGGCTATGGGAGTCCCGCCCGTTCGGGGGACTCCCCGTGCCTGCAACTTCAACGCAGGAGAAGGAGACACTCTATGACACTCGCAAATCCGATTGCGTCCGGTTTGACGCAGGATCAGATCGCTCTCGTCAAGCGAACGATCGCTCCCAAGGCGACGAATGACGAACTCTCGCTGTTCGTGGCCGTGTGCAACCGCACACAACTGGATCCATTCTCCCGACAGATTCATTGCGTTCACAGGTGGAATGGCCGAGAGAAGAGAGAGGTGATGTCGATTCAGGTGTCCATCGACGGGTTTCGCCTCATCGCCCAGCGCAGCGGTGAGTATGCGGGTCAGGTGGGCCCGGAATGGTGCGGTGAGGATGGCCAATGGCGAGATGTATGGCTCAGCAACGAACCACCCCGTGCAGCCCGCGTGGGCGTGATGCGCAAGGGGTTCACGCAGTGCCTGTTTCGGACTGCCCACTGGGACGAATACCGGCCTGTCGATCGTGAGGGCAAACTGATGGGCCTCTGGCCCAAGATGCCAGCCCTGATGCTCGGCAAGGTCGCGGAGGCACTCGCCCTGCGGTCAGCGTTTCCAGCCGAAACCAGCGGCCTGTACACGGAGGATGAAATGGCTCAGGCCATGTCGGCCGATTCTGGGCACTCTACGGGGCAGGAGAAGCCGTTCCAGCCCGTTTCTCTGCCAGCCCCGCCCCAACCCGCCGGAAACCCCGCCAACGCTCCAGAAGCCGTTCTAGAGCCCGCAGCGACCGACTTGCCCAACGGGCGGCGGAGGGTGACCCGAACTCGGGCCAGCCTGAACTCGGCCCCAATGGAGGCCCCGCCAGCACCCGCCGAGCCAGCATCGGCCACCGAAACCGAACCCGTGATCGACTATGTGGTCACGAAGCCGCCCCGAGAGGCGAGGTGGGGCACGAAGAAATGGGCTGTGGTCAAGATCGCCAATGGCCGAGAGAGCAGCAACGGCACGATGCGGTTTCCCATTCTGTTCAGCGATGGCGAACGGGAGGAATGGGCCAGCGTGTTCAGCGACACGCTCTGCAATGAGATCAGCCGGGCACACCGACTGAATCGGCAGGTTGAACTGCACGCCGTCATGTCACCGCCACACGGAATGACCGTGTACGGAGTCCGGCAGGCATTTCCGATCTGAGGAAACGAAAGGGAGTGGGCCACGAGTGCCCACTCCCAATCGCAACTTCAACGCACGCGAACCATAGGACAAGACACACATGAATGCAATAGCACGAATCTACGAAGCGAACGAAGCAAGCAATCGGCTGGACATGATTCTGCAGATCGCTGAACAGAACGGAGGTGACATAACTGGCATGGAACAGCAGTTCGATGAACTGACCATTGCCGCAGCGAATCTGCCCGATGCAATCAACGACGCGATGATCTATGTCACAGAACTGGAGAAGCGAGCCATCGGTCGCAAAGAAGAGGCGAAAAGGCTGGCAGATCGGGCACGGCAAGATGCAGCCGCAGCCGATTGGGTCAAGAGTCAGATACTTCGGACCATGCAGTCTCGGGGTATCAAGAAACTAGAAACCACGCATTTCAAGTTGACGGTCGCGATGCCGGGCGGCAAGCCAAGCATGGAGATTCTAGACGATGTGCCCGAAGCATTTCAGATCGAAGTCGTGACGCACGAACCGGACAAGGAAGCCATTCGTGAGAAACTTGAACAGGGGGATACGCTGCCGTTCGCCCGTCTTGTTCCAAAGCAACCCTATCTTCGTAGTTCGTGAGGTAAACACATGTATTCAACATCAGCAGTCATTCTCGCAGTTCATCGCGCGCTTCGTCAGCGCGGCTTTGCCGACGGATCCGTAAGCAGCAAGGACGCGGAAAGCATCGCCAGAAAGCAAATGATGTTCACCGCGATTCGGTCATTGACGGCTCAAACGCCGTGTACCACAGTCGCATTCATGGGCCTGAATTCCTCATCCGCCAAAAGTTATGAGGATCGTGAACGCACTTGGTGGCGAAGCGAGAAAGACAGGCTTGAATGGATCGAACAAGTACGCGAGTTGATTACAGATCAAAGTGACCGAGTTGACAATCGGTAACTGTCGAAAGTCGGGTATATGAATGGGGGGCAAGGCAGGGTCAATGCCTTACTCCCCTTTATTGAGAATCTTCAATGCATACTACGGCAACACTCAAACCGTGGGCCTACCTGAAGTTCTACGGCTCAGACTTTCTCAATTCCACAGCATCATGGACGATGGAGGAGCGCGGCATCTATGTCACGCTCTTGTGGTACGCGTGGGTCAATGACGGCCTGCCGGTTGATATCGAACGAGTCGACCGAATGGCACCGGGCGCAAGCCGCGCATGGCCCGTACTGGAGGACAAGTTCCCAATTAGCGAGGATGGAAAGCGGCGAAACCCTCGAATGGAGCGGGACCGATCCCCGTTTATCGACACTTCGCAACGCATGACCGAGCGGGCAGTTAGGGCCGCAAATGCCAGATGGAATGCTTCGGGCAATGCTTCAAGCATGCTTCAAGCATCCGACGAGCAATGCTTAGAGCATCATAATCAGAATCAGAATCAGAATCAGAATAATAAACAAACACCCGCTGACGCGGCTGTGTACGATTCCGATAAGTCAAGGCAAGATGTTCCGGCCCGTGGAGGGAAGGGGAGGCCTGCGCGCAGGCTTTCCGGAGACAACGATCCCGAAGCACTCGCGATCTACAACGCGTACCCAAGGCGAGTGGCAAGGGGGGCCGCCATCCGAGAAATTCAAAGGGCGATGGACCGCGTAGCAGCGATCGTGGACTGCGATCGAATGCGGGCCGGGGTGATACTGCTAGATGCCGTAAGGGAGTACTCCAAGGCGACTCAAGGCACTGAGGTGCGATTTATACCGCACCCGCGAACATGGTTCGCTCAGGGTCGATGGGAAGATTATGTGGCGAAATTGGATTCGGAGGGTCAGGCAACCGTCAAATCACCAACAAAGATCTATGCGGTCGCATACATGAGACCACCGCTAGATTCGCGAGCATCTCCCACACACGCGGAAACGCGATTCAAGAACGAGCAGGAAGCACGCGACTTCGCGGCCAGTGTACAGGGAACGATTCGGGTGTTGTAGTACCAGTCATGAACATCTTCGTTCTAGACGAATGCCCCATGCAGTCAGCCCGATGGCTGTGCGACAAGCACATCGTGAAGATGCCGCTGGAATCGGCTCAGATGCTCAGTACGGCCCATCGCGTCATCGACGGCGACGAATACGCGGATCAGGTGAAACTGTACAAAGCCGCGTACATCAATCACCCGTGTAGCAAATGGTGCCGCGAGTCAAAGATGAATTACCGATGGCTGTACGCACACTTTCGAACGCTCGTCGAAGAGTATGAGGATCGATACCAACGGACGCACGGATGTCGTGTTCTGTTGGGTCCACTTGCCCGCATTCCGTCCGGCATTCAAGCGATCGACCTCACACCGCCACCGCAGGCAATGCCGCAGCCATTGCGAATCGCAGACAATCCCGTCAACGCCTATCGAAACTATTACTTAGCCGAGAAGTCACGCATCGCGAAGTGGGAGCGCAATCCCACTCGTATACCGCCTTGGTTCTGTCATCAATGATTCCACTTCAACGCCAAATCGCAAGGAGGCGACATGTCAGTTATCGTTACGCTAAAGAATCACGAGGTCACTTCCGCAGCCCTCGTTGGATTCCGAAGGCAACTCAACGCAACTCTCCGGCAGGGCAGGCCAGCATTTCCGGAACGGTATCCCGGGCAACTCTGGTATAACCACATCGCCGCAGCGTGTGCAGAATGCGCAGTCGCCAAGTACCTGAATGTCTATTGGGACTTCAGCGTCGACACATTCAACACGACCGACCTGCCCCGGCTGAACTGCGAAATCCGTTTCAGCCCCGCCGGTAAGCCCAAGGTCAAGCCCCGCGACAATCGGCCAATCATCGCCGTTATCGGAAATGCCGAGCGCATCGAACGATACGAGATTCTCGGGTGGTTGCCCGCAGAGGAGGCGAAGCGAGACGAATGGGCCAGTCACGACGATCCGCCCTGCTGGTTTCCGCCACCGAACGCATGGAATCACATAGATTCCCTCGTGATTAGCCACGCGGACGCTTGATTCGCGTGACAGATCGGGGCAACCTGCCCGCGTGCCGAAACGCAAGCGGAGTAACGACAACACGGAACTGGCTGTGCGAATCACCTTTCCGGTGCCGCCACGCGTGCTGTCGCCCAACGCCCGATGCCACTGGGCAGTCAAGGCCAAAGCGACTAAGTACTTACGCCAATCTGTCTGCTCACTCGCGAAAGAGGCTATGGGCATTCAGAAACGAAAGTGGAACACCGCGAACTGTAAAGTGATTTGGTATGCAAGAACTCGCCGTCGCATGGATCGCGACAACTGTCTTGCCATGTTGAAAGCCGCATTCGATGGACTTGTGGATGCTGGCGTTCTGATTGACGATTGCGGCCTTACTCATCTGCCGCTGGAACTTCATTGCGATCCACAACAGCCACGCGTCGAACTGCTGGTGTCGCCAAATGAAGAAACCGCCTAAAGAAATCATCGTCAAGAAGCCCAAGAAGTACGCCGACCGCCCAAGGTCGTGGTCGGTTGAACATCACGGTCGCAATGTCCACGCCGTCAAGATCGCTCGCCCGAACTGCCGGGACTTCAGCCAGTGGATTTTGCTGATCGCGGATAACCACATCGACTCCACGGCGGCCCGTAATGACATCCTCACCCGGCTGCTGGCCGAGGCGGTGGAGCGGGATGCCGTGGTCATCGGGGTGGGCGATCAACTCGACCTGATGCAAAATATTAGCGACAGGCGGGCCAGCAAGGCGGCTTTGCGTTCGACGCTGTTGAGCGACAACTACTTCGACCGTGTGATCGATCAGGCGGCGGACCTGCTCGCGCCGTATGCCAGCCACATCGCGGTCTTGGCCGACGGAAATCACGAAACTAGTTGGCGGCGATTCCACGAGACTTGTCCCACGACGAACCTAGTCCGGGCGATCAAGGACCGGGCACATTCGCCTATCGGGGCTGGCGGCTACGGCGGCTGGATTGTGTTCCAAATCAAACTGGGCAATCTGAACATGACCTACCGCGTGCGCTACCAGCACGGCACGGGTGGCGGCAACAGCCCTAT
>Ga0208019_1000992_pt1 | contig 15422 bp, 18 predicted proteins | sample CB_VirMetaG_5_FD_184540 | JGI IMG/M metagenome (GOLD analysis project Ga0208019, IMG submission 184540) | Freshwater to marine saline gradient viral communities from Chesapeake Bay - CB_1508_1D Viral MetaG (SPAdes) (version 4) | ecosystem: Environmental > Aquatic > Marine > Coastal | place: USA...
AAGCCGCTAGGCGGACGGAATCAAAGTGTGCGTTGTTGTTGGCAACTAATTTGTTTTTGATTTTTTGAGTCATCACGACTGCCTGCACTATTCTCTTCATTTACCCTGTCGAATCCAGTGCACCCCCTTAATCTTCAAAGTAAGAAACTGGATCATATTTCTTTTTCTGTATATGGAATTCGTTATGTTTCAGTCCTAGAAAATGCATTGTCTCTACTTGCGTCCTAGTAGCAGAGTAAGCATACTTAAATATAGCGTCTCTTACTATCTCTGTCAAGTTAAACCATATAGGAATTCCGTAAAGACGGCTATTGACTGGCTTTGTGGAGAGTTCTAATTTTAGACCTATGACTTCTTCTAGGCTCAGAGAAGAGAGCATTGTCTCAAATTCATCATTTGATCTTTTCTCTTGACGTAGCTTCTTACTTAGACTATAGTAGGTATTGCGTCCTTTCCTTTGTTTCTTTCTCTTCCAAGACATATTATAGATCTATAATCTCTAATAGATCTTCTAAATTACCTTCTTCTTTATCTTCTCCTGGTTGCACTCCAGCTTTTTCTTGTTCATATTCTGGAGTTGTAGGTTCAGGTAAGTTCTTGGTAAGAACTTCTTCAAATCTATCTCTCCAAAGAAGAATGTTAGTTTTTAGATAATCATGATAAATTTCTCTATCTTCATCATTTGCTAATACACTAAAGTCAGTAACAATAGCAGCCTGAATCTGCTTGAATGTTTCAATAGCAGCATTTCTTCCAGTTTCATCATTTTCGTTACCTTCAATACCACGAGTTACTAACTCTTCTTCATCGGAAATTTCAATTCCTTCTTCATCTTCCTCTTCTTCACCAGAGGGCAGAATATCATCTCCGATATCAATGAAGTTTTCATCATCAGCAGTTTCTTCTTTTTCACCACCAACTTCAATTTCGATCTCTTCTTCAAGATCTTGCTCGTCACTTGGTTCCGGAGCATCTATGTTAGTGTTAATAGGAGCAAGAAGGTTGTCAATACCATTAACAAGGTGAGCAATGTAAGACTTTCTCTGTGATTCATCCGTGGTCAGGTTCAAATAGTCATCACGGATCTGTGGAACGATCTTCTTAAGAGTGTCTCTTAACTTATTGATTCCAGTCTTCTGATGGGGAACTTCATCGCCAATAGCAATTTTTTCCTTAAGAAGTTTGCGAATAACACCACGAAGTTCAGTCTCTTCGTTAAGAGCCTTTTGAACCTTCTTGGTCTTTGCGGTTGTTAAAACCTTTCTGATATTTTCTCTCAAAAGCTGTTCAGCAATAAAGTCGTTTCTGTCTTTCATCTTAAGACTCCCTTACCTATTAAATAGTTTAGAACCTCTTCAACAACCTCGTCAGTTCTCTTTCTGACGGGGCTCCCAGAGTAACCAGCAACAGAGCCGCCAGCCATTGAGGACATCTCTTCTAAAGGCACCTCCGGTCCAGGCTCCACACCCAGGATAGAAAGAACCTCCTCAGGGCTCGTCTCGTCCGGTATGAAGTCTTCCAAGCCGGCGCCGGCATCAAGAGCCGCCCTAAAGTCACGAGCGCTCAGAGCGTCCTCTGGGGACGCGACAAAGGCACAACTAATTGGGTCTTCTATCTGAACACCTTCGCGGGCATACTTTTCAAAGTTTGCCTTGAAGCGGGACTCGTCACCACCCTTCGTACTACAGCCAGGAATGACAGTATCACCCGGCTGGGCCATCTCTGGTTTATCGTCCTCGTTTGCAACAAACTGGTAAGTTGCTGAAACTGGGGAGTTCACGGGCGAGCGAATAACTTCCACTTTGTCAGAAAGTCCGGCGTCTCTTAAGTATAGATTCCAAATTGCTTTCGAAACACCAAAATCAACATCACGACCACTTGGCGTTCTTCTTGCAAGCGGAGAAACCATAATAACAACCTTGTCGGCAAGTCCGGCATAATGTTTTATCATTTCCAGGTGTCCCTTGTGAGGAGGCTTGAAAGCCCCAGGAACAACAGCAACTGTCTGGCCACCAGCCTGCTCTTCCTCATCAAGTTTGCGAAGAGCAGGGACATTACCACGGCCATACTTGAAAAGTCCGAGCAATTGATTCATCGGTGCAAAGTTACCAGTAAATTTGTAAGTTACGCCGTCGTAGTCAAAGACAAAGCCCTCTGCTGCTGTAGAAACACCCTCAACGGACTTCAACTTGTTCATCTGCCTTTGGAGGATCGCCATGGCTTCACCAGAACCGCTCCCCTCGATGGCCTCAACGGCTCTCTGAAGCTCTGCACGAAGTCTTCCGACCTCTGCCTGGTTGTCTAAGATGAACGCGCTCTCAAGCCCTTTGAGCATCTCTACGGAGAAGTCGTGCACGATCTCCTCTACAGGAGAGATAGCAGCCTTTTTAAGGTTTCCGGCGCTCTTAACCAACTCGTCAATAGCCTTACGCATTTGGGTGTCACCGGCCGGAATCAACTTGCGAACCTTTACAAGGCTTGCACCCTTTTCCTTAAAAATGCGCTTCATAAGTTCTTTCTTAACATCCAATGGTAGGTCTATTCTCTTATCAACCATGTCGCTTACGCGAGAAACCATATATTCAGCGACAGTTTGGTTGTCAGAGATCCCAGCATCGGAAATCACTTTCTCAAGGCGAGCATTAGCAACAGCAACTGCTTTGTCGTCGCTCAATGCTTGCAACTTACGAATCGCGTTCATTTGAACAAGGAACTTACCAACTTCTCTTCCTGTTTGTCGGCTTTCCAAGGCATTTGCCAGACGAAAAGCGTTAGAAGACACATCACGACCGGTCGCCTTTCCGGTTTCACGGTCATACTCGTTATGTCCAACCCGGTGAATGGTTAAAGTAGGAAGATCATAGTTGATAACATTGGCAGATCTTGGATCCTGAACCTCGGCGTTGTAGTAGATGTTCGTGTTTGGTCCGAAGATCTCGATCTGCTCTTCTTCTGACATTTGACCAACAACATCTTCAAAAGCAGCAAATGCTTCCGTAAAGGCTTTTTCTAGGGCACCACGACCACCAAACTTTTCAGCAAGACCCGCAGCAGTTAGACCTCCACTCTTAATGTTGCCCTTGTTACGAGCAGCACGAGCAGTCCCAGTCTTAACATCATAGGACAACTGGAGGTTTTGACCATCAGTTTTCTCTGTTCCTTCGAGTTCTCCATTAGAGGCTGCTTGAAAGATGTTTTTCATTTCAGCAAATGTTAATTCCGGGTTGTCATAAAGGTGATTCATGTGTCCTGCGACACCACCCTCAGAAAGAATAGAAGTCATTTTGTTATTCCTTACTTTTTGAAGGCTCTTTTTAGGGCCTCACGGACAAGTGTGCGAATCTGGGCTTCGTCAAGCTTCTTATCGCTCTTTTTCTCCTCAGAATCACCCTTTGCGTCCTTAGCAGCATCCTTCATAGGCTCTTCCTTATCGCCGTCCTTGTCAAGATCAAGAAAATCAGGCTTAGAGCCTTCTTCCATCATAGGACAGCCGCAAGGGCTCATACCGCATCTGGGGCACATTCCCTCGTCCATGCAGTTAGACTCACCAAGTTCGCCTTCTCCCATGCAATTTGACTCGTCAATGACTTCTTCCTCTTCTTCCATCTTTCCGTAGCCGTAAGCTTCGGTAAGACGCTGGAACATCTCTTTGTTCTTCCACTCGTTGAGTTTCATTTTGGTTTCTCCTTTTTGGTAGTAAAAAGACTCTTGCAATTGTGCTCTGTACTGCTCTTCCCAGTTTCTAAAGCACATATTTCCTTTTTCATAGGCTTCGCGCTCTATTTCTCTCAAATAATCGTCATTTTGAAAGTAATCTTCGCCATAAGTGGGCTTTCGATCAAACTTTCCATCACAATTCTGCTTATGATGTACCAACTCGTGCGAAAGTGACCTCATAATGTCTTTTGGGTGCCTTCCAGTCGTAAAAAGCGTCACCGAGTAGTCATTTGGGTCATAAAAAGCAGTTTTTCCAAGTGGATTCGCTGCATTTTGCTCGTCGTGGACGAATTTTATGCAAACAGGCTCAGAAAAACCCATTTTTTGACGTGCAAAAGGCAAAAAACTGCTCAAAAGCGGTTTCATGCCGTTCATATCAAGGTTAGAGTTGTTGACAATGCGATATTTCATCGTAATAATTAGTTTTCTTCAACCGTTTTTGTTTGGTAAGCCATTTTTTTCAAGTTTATACACAAAATTTCTTTGTGTGTCTGGTCATTGAAGTCTAAAACCGTCGCAAAAGCGACTTTTCGTCCTCCAACCTCCTTCAAAAAGACATTTTGAACAACACCAGACATATTTTTTCCTATTTTATTCCACCAAACAAGGTCTCCAACCTTAAATTTGTCTTTTTTTCCAAAAGATTCGCTCTTGATAAGCATTCTTAGCTCTTTTTGTCGCCTGGTTTGACAATTGGGGGCTCTTTTGTTTGACCAAAACAGCGACCACGAAGGGAAAGTGGGCCTGGAACACCCAAAACAAACGGAACTTGGTCGGTCAAGCGGCTTCTTTGGGGCGTTAGCGTGTCGATGTCAAAGGTTTTTAGGTCAAAATCGTCTGCGATCTGTGCTTGCGGGGTAGATTCTGTAGTTACTTCAAGTCCTCGGCTCTCAAGATCAAGCGCTGGAGTCCCTGAGTCGATTTTGAAAATAGAAATTGTACTGTCTTGCTTGAAGAAATCATTAACTTGTGTTGATTGAAACCCTATTTCAATGTAATCATCAACAGCAACATCAACAATTAAACAATAACTTTTTTCTCTGGGAAGCCAGTTATTAGCAAGATGAAATCTACTTGTGTAAACTGTTGCTCCATTTTTCTTTAAAAAGAATGTTCTTTTACCATTTCCCGCACCATCTATCACAATTTGAGAAATAATAAAATATTTACCAGCCCTATCGAATGTAAATCTGCCATTACTTTTTGTAAAAGTAATATTGGTGGTTGGTATAAGCTCTGCAATATTTAAGGCACTCCAGTTTGTCTCATCAAAACAGTTATAATCTGTCCCAGCAGAAGAAGTTAAGAGTTGGCCATCTGAGTCACAGGTGAAGCTCAAGTAGGCGCCGGGTTCGTTGGCATCGTATGAAATATCAAAAATTCCAGTGGTGGAGCCAGATAGGATTTGAAAAGGGTTTACTCCGTCGCCTTCAATGCCTGTTTGCATGTATTGTGTTGTTTGAAAATCTTCTATAAGAGAATAAGCACTTTGATAAGGATCGGAGCCCTGTCTTATTTCTGCACCCGCATCTGCAATCTCAGAACCATTTTTTGAAAAATTAATTGTTTGAATCATGTTGCTGTCGCCGCCCGCAGAGTTTATGTTTGTCAAAACATTGGCAAAGAGCAGAAACTTTTTATCAGCATTGACAGTGAACCTACCATTGCTACTATTGTAATTTACATTATTTGAACTAGAGATTTCAGAGGTAGTGTCTGTTCCCATAGTTTTATCAGAAATATCCTGTGTACCATTTGCATTATATACAATTTGTCCATAATCGTTTTGTATTCTAAAAATACTAACATACGAACCCTTTTCATGAATCAAACCGGCGCCGGGCGCAGTAGAAGTTTGCTTTGATGCAAAATTTAGATATTGACCTGCACTTAATTGCAAAACATGAGAAAATAAATAATCTCTTGGCTCAATAGCGGCGTTGGCATAGAGTTGGCTACTTTCATAAACTTCAGAACCATCGACATCTATTCTGCCTTGCATAAACGCAGCCGACGCCACTTCTAGCTGCGCGCAAACGCTATAAAAAACAACATAATTCCCAGATTCTGCAACCGTAAACCTCCCATTGGTAGGATCGAATGTTACATTACTAGTGCCCACAGAGCTAGATGTAAATGTTGTACTTGAATAATTATCTTCATCAAAAGTATCGTAATAACCAGTACCAGTTTTAGTATTAGAATCTAAAATGGTATAAACAGAAAAATATGAGGGATTAAACTTTTTTATTTTACATACAGCCATCACTCACTCCCAGATGTCATATATTCAAGATCGCCGCGCTTCCACTTTCTGTATTGTTCTTTGTACCATCTTAGGAACTTAACATAGACTGGATCATTCATGGAAGTAAACGTGAATTTGAGTTCGTCAAGTTCCTCACCTTCTTTTTCTTTGTTCGCTCGTTCTCTCCAGCGCGCATCACCGATCGCGTGTAAAGCAATGGAGCCCATTTCAGGTAGTTCTATGGGATCGCTCAAATCAACGTCCAAGCCTGACTTTTTAATAGCATATTCTGGATCTGATAGATGAAATTTGTTTAAGTTTCTTACAAAAATTGCTATAGTCTGATTTGCTACCCTAAAATCTGGCTTTCCGCTCCTCTGTTCTCTTGGAAAAATCCACATAATGAGATATTTGTCTTTCCCTTTGAGATCGGGTCTATTTGGTTTTTTCTTCAAGCCATGATAAAGAATAGGAATTCTAACACCATAGCCCAGTTGTCGAAAGATCAGGCGCTCCAGTTTGCCATATGCTTGATCAATCGGAACCTCTAGATCATCAATTCGAACCATCCCATCAGCACCCTGTTTCTTTAGAAGTTGCGGCTTTAATTCATTTTCATAAAAAACTTTAATCCAAGCTCTTAAACCATCTTTTGCTGATGGTGAGCCTGTGTTCGTGTCAGCCGCATAAACAAACTGTGTGCCAAGGGGAAGGCTGAAAAACTTTCTAGCAGTTTTTAGATCTTGTCTGTCTGTTTCTAGATCCTTGGCACGGAGGTTATTGAAGAAGCCAACAAGTTTTGTAATGTATTCCTTCTTTTTGTAGTCTTCATCGCTGATCGTCTTTATAAGGTGAGCGTAGTAAAGAGTAGCATTAACCATATTAGCATAATTTGGCTCGTCTTGTCCAGGGTACCTAAACTCAACATAGTCGTAATCCGCCAGATGAGTAATATTCATGCCGAGAGACTTGGTGTATTTTCCCATAACAGAACTTTCCACTGAATTCGAAAGCCGTTGCCTCAGTTCTCGCATTCGGTTTTCGTCTTTGATTATTTCTCCAATGTTCACTTTCGCATCACCAAAGCCCTTGGAAACCATGTCCAGGGCATCCCTCTTAATGTCCATGGCCCAGCGAGAGTTTTTACGCTTCTCAAAGCCTCTCTTGGCCATGTCGTCGTTTAGGAAAAGCATTCCCTTGAACAGGTCTCTGTCTTCGTGTGCGACGGTTGGGATGTAGCCTACGTTTGTGTGAAGACCAGTTCGGCTGGACATAACCCAGTTGGTCTGGTTGTTGAAGTCGTCAAAGAATATTTTGAGAAACTCAATGGCCGCATTGAGGCCCGTAAGGTAAGGAGGGTCATCCATAGAAAACTCAATGCCATTTTCCAAAGACATATCGTCTTCAAATTTTAGAACATCTTCATACCTTGCCATAAAGTTGGGAAGATGCTGACGAAGAAGATCCATGTAGTCTTGTTCCATCTCTTCAGGATCAGGCCGGATCGAGAATCTATCTTCAAGTTCATAATCTGTGAATATGTTGCTTAGATAATCTTCTGGATCCGAAATTGCTTCTTCATATACCTCTGTCGCGAGTTCTTCTATTTTTTCGCGTACAATAAGCTCCAGCCGCATAGAAAGCTTATATCTAAATATATCGCTAGAGGTGCCGACTGTATCGACTTCACTAGCATTTGTCCATCGGCCCCTAACATATGCAAAGTCATCATAAAAATGCCCTGCCTCATCCTCAAGTTCGCTAAGCGTATAAAAACTAGAAAAAACCTCTTGGAAGAGTGTGGCTATGCCAGCGGTTCCGCGCGCCCGCATCGCTTCCCCTGGATCATCTGGATCAAAAACGTTTTTTGTAATCCAGTCGATCATGTGCTGGCCACGCATATCCGCATCTGGGAACAAATCTTGTTGTGCCGGATCGTGTTCATAACCAAACACCTTATTCAAAAACTTACCTGTTTTTTCGGCCCACTGCATCTTGGCCCCGCGCTGTCGCTTGGTTGTGTTTCCAACTGATGAGATAGCCCTGACAAATTGTTCGTATTTTTCTTTTACAGATTCTTCATAATCCATAGCAAGACCAAACAACATTGCTTGTCTTTCTGCTTCAGAAGGGTCTCTTCCATGGCGATGATTGAAGTATGTCTCAAGCATATCGTCCATATCTCTTATGTCCATCCACTCAAAGAGAAAGTTGTCCAAGACTCGGTTTTCGCCAACCTCTGATTCAAAGTCAATATTATCGTCTATGAACTGTCTCATAGCGTCTCGATCGAGTTGAGTTTCCGGTTCTTCCCAAGAATCCTCGCCCTCTAGTGGAACCCTGCTTTCAAGCTCAATCTCATAAGAAACAGAAAAGTCTGCTTCATCTGCCAATAGACCTTCTTTGTCTGCTTGGTTGAATTCTCTAATAAGATCTTCTTTGATTATTTCTAATAAAACAGAGGGCGTCTTGAGGTAGCCACGCCAACCACCGAAAAGGTCTTTCATTATAAGTTTTCTCCGTGCAGTAAATAGTTTTCAGTAAGACTTACGGGTCAAAAAGAACAAATGCTGGTCTATTTGTTGCTATTGTCTGCTGAACAACACCAAAGTTTCCTTCGTGGAAGTCTTCTAGAAATTCTGGGCCGTATTTTGTAATAACGTACTTGAGCATGATTGTGAGCCCTCTAACCTCTGGCCCGGTTAGTTTAGACACCCTGATCGATCTAATGGCTCTTTCAATTCTTTGGGGTAAAGTGACTTGGTTTGCAGGCGGGCCATAGTAATCCGGAAGTTCAGCCATTAAGACAACGCGCTTTATAGTTGTGATAGCCGTTTCTATCTCTAACATATCGTTATCGCTGCTCCGACCTGTAAAATCCAGGTACTTGTCAAATGGCATAACTTCTGCCATTTCAGTGTATTTTACCATTGCATCATGGACATCAGCAGTCCCCTGATCATAAACTGGTAATGTAGAAACGGAACCATCTGCGCTGAACATTTTTGACTTTTCAGAAGCATAGAACTTTTCTTCTTCACTTCCGGGGTCGATCGACGAGTCTAGCCAACCACCAACATAAAGCTTTAAGATATTGCCATTCTTCAATCTTAAGGCAACGCCTTTAGTTCCTACACCAGCAATAGAAGTTATTTTTTCACTACTAAGAGCGGGAACCTGCCTCACTAATTCTTCAATGTGATCTGTTAATGGATAAATGTCAGCATCTGAAAAGAGTTGATTTTCAAGAAAAGACTCAAAACCCGGTCGATTATCGGCTTCTGTGCTCAAAAACAAAACATTGTCTGTTTGAATAGGAGTAAGTGGTTCCCCACCTTGCCAACCAACTGTTTCTGAAACAATATATTTATTCCATTTTTCAAGTATTAGTTTCATTGTTTTTCCTTCCCAAAGATTAAAGCCATAAGTTCTTCGTATTCCTGATCGGACATACGGGGCTTTTCTTCCGGCTCCTGCACCTCGTCCCCATAGAGGTTGTCAAGTTCTTGTGTTGATGGCTTACTAACATTCTGCCAAAAAATAAACCTTACGGGTATTTTCTCTATTCCAAGTTCTAGTCCAATTTCATGCCTGTGATTTCCTTCACCAATCTTAACAACTCCATTTTTACCAAACATAACAATAATTGGTTCTTGAAAACCATTTTTCTCAATGCTTTTCTTTAGATCTTGATAACGCTGTGTTTCTGGTTGGTTTCTTAAGTATCCTCTTGGATACTCTCTGTACGGTGTCAAATCGCCGGTTTGATAAAGTGCTGGTTTTAGATGGTTTACATTGCTGTCGTAAATGGCAGCTTCGTTCTTAACCCAACAGTTTAAGATCTGCTCTATTGATGGCGGGTTATTCCTGTCAATTCTGTAATAGACCTTAAAGCCCGCAGGGTCTGCTTCTGGGCAGGTATGATGTAGAGAATTGCTTTCCTCTTTAAGAAATTTGTTCCATCTTTCGAGCAGGAGTTTCATTGTCCAAGTATTTCCTCTTTTGCTCGAAGCAATTTCCGAACTTTCTCTGGATAACTACATCCACCGAACTGCGCGAACAACTCGTCTTCCGATGGTTCCAGCCTAATGACTTCATAAGCCGCTTCTTCATTTGGAAATTCATAATCAGAATCTTCTGGATCCAACATCCCCCAAGATTCTATGTCTTCCCAGTCTTTCTCACCTTCGGCATCCCAATAACTTCCATCTGGCTCATAATACACAGCAACGTGCCCGGTCATTCTGCCATTCTTTTTCCACAAATGTTTGTTTACTGCGGCAACTAATGTCCCTTCGCCGTCAAACAAAACATTATTGATAGCAATGGCTGCTGCTGCGCAGGCGCCACTAAAGCCTTCTATTTTGGCTTTCTCTAATATCTGGAAAACAATATCTAAATCTTCTTGTGTTTGCGGAGCAGACCAATTTTCTTTAAGAAATTTGTTCCAATTCTCAAGTAGAAGTTTCATCAATTTTTTATACCTTTTTCACGAAGAACGGCTTCAAGCTCTTCCTTAACTAGTCTTCTAAGAAGATCTGAAGCACCTGCCTTGATTCTACCCGTCATTGTATAGTTCGGGTTGTTTTGAACGGCATCTGCAAGTTGTTGACGCTGCCGGTTATGCCTGCCAGTGTCATCTGGAAAATCTGTTTTGGCAGTTTTTAAGACTGTTGCTAAGGCAGCCATAGGGCTTGATGGGTTTTTTGCGACTGCTAGTTTGATCATGAAAGTTCGATCTTTTGCTAAATCGCTCAAAACATCTGGAGGGGTATTGGTATTCATGGCGACATCTGTGAGAACTTCGGCATCATTAGAAGTTATTGATAATTTTTTAAGCATTTCTGCCGGCAGGTCTTTTCTTGAGGCCATGTATCGAATCATAGTTTGGGCTTCGACCTGCTTTTTATAAGCCTCGCCTTTTTGTTTTGGCTGCTGTGAAATAGCAACATATTTGTCAAGAAACTTTAAAGCTATTTCAAGCGGTAGTTTGTCATTAGATAAAACGTTATACCTAACTCTTTGACCTTCGAAACCAGGATCGTTAAACACGGGAATTTCTGTTAAACGAGCCAAAGCCTCGCCATGAACATATGGACTTCTTGCCAATAAGACAGCAAAACTAGCAAAGATTTCTTTGTTCATTTCTTTGGCCTTAACAAAGATGCGATCAATTGCAGCGGGCCTTGCAACACTGGTAAGAATGTGTACGGCCTGATCGCTTTGGATCCCCGCACCAGGCCCCCGACCAAGTGCTAGTTCCACATAAAAGTCAACAACTACAGGATCAGGCTCCAAAGCAAAAAGTTTCTCAAAATATTCTCTTTTAGCCTCTGGATCTAGCTCACCTGTCAGAGTTTTTTCGTAGATTTCTTTGTTTAGTTCTGGATCCATGCCCGCTCTTTCGGCCGCGTTTAAGAATTCTTCTTTTTGCTTTTTTAGTCTTTTTGCTTTTTCTGCGGCCGCTGGATGTAAACCACCCTGTTTATCCGATTCTGCCTGCATAGCTTTCATAATTGGATCAAACTGGTTTCCAAGGATAGTTTTTAATGACTTGGCGTCAAGACCTGTATTTTGTGCATTAACAGTTACTCCGCCAAAGTCTCCTCCCAAAACAGGCTTACCTTCCTTGAAGCCAACACTAAGTTTAGCATCGGGATTTACTTTTGGATTTTCTCCTCTTTTTGTAAGATGGAAAAGAATAATGCCCTTTTCGGCATAATGCATAAACATGTTGTCAGCTTTTGTTGCAGCAGTGCACCATGTCGTTCCTTTGCCAATTTGGCAAGCCGAGGCTGTTGTGAGCGGCATTTCAACCTTCCAATCGCCAAACTCACCAACAAAGATTCTTTCTTTTTCAAGTTGAGCGTCTTTTTCACTTCTTGATGGACCAATGGCTTGAACAATATCCTTAAGATCCTGAACAGTCTTGTAGCCATAGATGTCAGTATTTTTCTTTTTTAATTTCAGCGAGGCCTTTGCTTTGTCAAATGCTTTTACAGCATCAATCGCATCTTCAATGGGCGTATCACCAAGACGCTTGGCCATCCAGTTGAGTAGTTGAGGTTTCTTAATTCCAGCATCAAGAGCCGGCTTAAGGTTTGGATATTTTGCAACAATATCGTCTGCCTTGCCCTCTTCAAGATATGCTTCCCATTTTTCAAGTAGTAGTTTCATTCATACACCTCAGCCAAGCCTTCTTTAACTAGAAGTTCATTGATATTTGTATTTTCAACATAGATAACGCCCAACGACCTGCCATACTTATCCAGGCCCTCGGAATGCAAAACAAAAGGGCTCCCCGCAGGACCGAGAAGGGCCTCCACGCGAGCCTTGGTTTTGAACCCGGCTTCCTTTTCGACCAGATCCCTTGTGCGTGTCTCAGGGGCATCTATGCCAAGGAGACGAATTCTTTTAAAAACCCAAGTATCAAACCCCAGGTCAATCATCGCATCCACGGTATCGCCGTCAACCACACGATCAAGTTTCGCGTTATACACATAAAGTTCCACGTTATAAATAGTTCAAACTAGGACGATAAACTACATTTTTTAAGTGGACTGGAATATGAGAATATCCCTTGCCGGCCTTTTAAAGTAAGAAGCCCATTTTCATCAACAAGGATCTCAAGGTCGACATTATAATAAGGAATGTAATAACCTGTTAGCGTTTTCTCAAAAGCAGTAAGAGCACCGCTGAAATCTTCGCCCTCATACCAAGTCCAGATCCTGCCATCCAGGCCAGATTGAAGATCTTCTTCTTGAACAAAGATAAAGCAAACCACGCCTTCTTCCGGCATAACCAGCGGGTTATCTTCTGCCTCCCACCAGATATCCTCAAATTCATAAGTTAGTTCACGCTTTGAAAGAGGTTCTTGGGGCTCGCAAGAAAGAATGCTAAATAAGAGAAAGAGCTTCATCATTCTCCTTTCGGGCCAAGTTGTGCATCTTCGATTTTGTTATATATTCCAACAACCCTATCCATGGCCTCGCCTTCTCTTATTCCTTCCTCGTGTAGGATTTGTATGGCAGTAGCAATTGCTCGCCTAGCAGCATTCCATTCTGATTGGGCAACAAGGTTATTTACCTTTCTCTCAATAAGACCAATATTTATCAGGGTTTGACCATCAAGCCAGGATGTACCAGACTTTCCAACAGCATAGTTCTTGCCAAGCTTTTTGGCAACAACCTTCATAAGCCTGTTGTAAAGTTTTGTTCTGTTTTCGCCTTCACTAAGCGCAGCGAGAACAAAGAAATTGTCTTCATTTTCTTCAATCCAATCTTCAAGGATCTTAAGAACAGTAGACATAACCTTTGTTCCTGTTTTCAAGCCATAGTTTGTTGCCTTGGTGGTGTTTTTATGGTAAAACTCTACTTCCCATGATTTAAAATCTTCCCTGCCAGTATAGCGACTAATCATCATTTCATAGGGCATGCCGTCCACAGAGAAGCCCCAACTAATGGCATTTTCTGTTTCCCCTAGTTTTTGAATTTCATCGACGGGGCTATCAAAGATCTCTTTAAGCTGAAATACTCGCCAGTTCTCGAATAAAAGTTTCATCAATCCCATCCCCCAAATTGCCAAAACTCGCCTTCTTTGATCTTGTCTTTAAAGGCATCGACAACCTCGGTGAAAGCTTCAAAAAGCCAGCGCGCATCTTCTGGAATATCCTCGATGCCAAAGGCCGGGCCTTTGCCAAGAAACAAGGCAGCATATATATCCGGCCCACGGTCTTCGCTCAATTGTCCTGCGGAAGCAATTTTCATTTCCCTTGGCAATGCATCATGAATAGCACCCAATGATTGCTTATAGTTAGGGTTATAAGCCACTTCTAGCCAACTGCCATATTGCTTTCGGTGGTATTCTTCAATTGTGTGCCCAATAATGTCGTGGACAATCTGCCAATCTGGCGAAGACATGTCGTCACTCAATGAAGGGAAAGAAACCACAATATACTTTCCTTTGGGATCCCAGTTGTTGTCTATTTGCATTTGTCGAATTCTTTCAAATAGACCATTCGGATCACCTTCTTTAATTTTCTCAAAACCTGTTGAGTCCCAAATTGAGCCCCAAAGGGTGGTCTTCAGAAAAACAATATACCATAGATCTTTTGTTTTGTCAAAGAATTTGATTGCCTCTTCTTTATAACCTGGGCTTTTAGACTTTTCATAACCAACAGAAGGGCCACGCTTGCGGTCATCAGTGGCTGGGTATTCATAATCGTCATACCCAAAGTCTGCCAAAGGAACCTCATTTAGAAGGTTCTCTTTTACATATCGACGCCAATTTTCAAGTAGAAGTTTCATGTCTTAAATAGTCCCAGAATCTCGAAATTTTTCTTTGTAATTTTTTGGTGCCCCCATGCTCACAACTTTGATTTGATCATAGGGAATAATGATCTTCTTTGTTCCTGCTCTTCCACCATCTTGTCGATAATCAGGAACAAAAAACATAACTTCAACCTCTTGTTTTGATTGAAAAACGGTAAGGATAATGCCATAGTATTTGGGTGCATACATTGTGTCCATAACACCTTTGTAAGGCTTTCTTTGGACAAGCCATCCTTTCTGTGGTTCAGGTGCTTCGTTGCTCACATAGTAAATAGTTCTATTCTTTTGATGCTTTTCTTAAGTTTGTGTTTGTAAAACGAATAAAACCATCAATATCGCCATAGCGCTTGAAAAGCTTGCGAGCACCCTGACGGGACATCCCATCGAGCTTGTCGCAGACGGCGGCCCATCGAGCACCCTGGGAGCGAAGTTTAAATGCCTCGATAACATTATTCCAATTATCATCTTTTTCCAAGTAACCATCAACAACCTTAAAACCATAAGGGGGACGACTGGGCCACCGACCTTCTTTTCGTAATTTTTCCATGGCTTCCCTTGAAAGCTTCGAGATGGTCATATTTTTTTCTTTATGATGTGCTTTTGAATGGCAAGGTTCACAAAGGGGAACTGTCTTGGTTCCACCACGGGATTGAGGCACAACATGATGATGGTGTATAACTTCAGTTTGGATTTCACATTCCCAGCATTGCACTTATCCTCCAAGTTTCAAATTTTATTCTGGTATTATTTTAACCCATCTTCCAACAAAAGGCAAGTTCTTTCTATAGAGAATGAAGGGGTGGTAAGGGGGTAGTAAGCCTTCCAGGGGTAGAACGCATTCGAGTGCAGTAGGGCAGCAAAGGGCATAAGGGGGGTTTTATATTCTGGGATTTTTCTGGGGGTGTAGCGAACGTATTAGGCCGCCGAATGGCGGCCGGACCATATGGTACTTACATCCCGGCATATCGGGGAGGGGGGAGGGGGGGAGGAGGCGATAGTGCAGTTTGCTCCGTTGCTTCCCTTAAACTTTCGAGCATTAATGTTCGCTGTGCATTGTGGGCTTTCTATGGGCGCTATGGGAGGAAAGGATCGGCTGGGGATAGTGTGGGTTGCAAGGGGATAGTAGG
>Ga0208019_1000993_pt1 | contig 15422 bp, 23 predicted proteins | sample CB_VirMetaG_5_FD_184540 | JGI IMG/M metagenome (GOLD analysis project Ga0208019, IMG submission 184540) | Freshwater to marine saline gradient viral communities from Chesapeake Bay - CB_1508_1D Viral MetaG (SPAdes) (version 4) | ecosystem: Environmental > Aquatic > Marine > Coastal | place: USA...
CCATCACCATAAGGCTGAATACCCAAAATAGCATTAGAACCATTTGGGCGAGCAGTACCATAGGCTGTAAATCCATTTATGCGTCTATAGCCTCCGTCTGGATCTACTTCAAAATTTTCTAGTACCTTTGCAAATCCGGGGTTACCTAAAATCTCAATAGAGTTTAAGTTTGTATTTAAACCGCCTTTGCATGAAAAACCAAAAGCCTGAGACATTAGACAAACCTCACGCGATCATCTTTAATGTAGAAAGGCTCTGGAGTCATAAGATTAGATTTCATAAGCTTTAGGCCGCGTCGATATTCTTCTAAGGCTAGTGCGGCTGGCTGAATGTTTTCTTTAAATTGATGTATAAAATATCTTGCACGAGATAATAGTACTGTTTTGTACATATCTGGAAATACTATTGCATCACTATATGCTGAAAGCTGTGTAGGCTGTGCATAAGCATAAAACCAAACACGATATACTTTATCGGGGATTGGACTTAAACCAAACATACGCCCATCAGGACTACGAATAACACGCTTAGGTTCACCACCATTAGCATCTTCTGCATCGTCTGCATTTTCTCTAGCCCTATAAAAGTCTTTCCATTCGTCAGTAGTAGTAAACCTAAGATTTTTGGCGGTGTAAGGAGAACTTTCTCCTGTCACACCTACAGTAGTTAAATAAAAATTATCCCAATCTACTGAGCCATAGTCATCTAAAATAGAATCACTTGCAGGCTTTAGTTCATACCAACGTGTATTTGCTACAGTCTCTACATAAGTATTTCCATACATAGGATCTGTTGTACCACTATCTCCTACAGACAAGAAAGGCCACTGAGGTTCTTCAAGAACAATGTCAAGGTATGCACGATTAACGCAATCCTTTACGTGTGCTTGTATTCCAATAGCAGAAGAAAAATTACTAGAGGTTAGTGTAACCTCATTCATTTCTCTTAGTAATTCATTTGTAAGCTGTAGGTATGTAGTCGCCATTATTTTTTATGAACCTTTTGTATTTCAAAATTGGCTGACTTACTAGCACCTTTGTGGGGCCTGAAGCCATCTTTAGGGTCTTTCATTAGTTTGTAGCTTTTACCACTCTTCATCCAGTGGTAGCCATCAGGAGCAGGGACTTTCATTTTTATCCCCCTTGTCTTTTTTTCCAAAAATCCTATCATAATTATCAGAAAACTTTTTTTGATCTACGTGGCGATAACGTCCACGTTTATTTTCAGTTAGCTTCATACTGATAGGTTTATTGGGAGTTGAAATCAATGGCATATCTTAGTCCTTTAAAAAACGGGAGGGGTATTTCACCCTCCCTCACAATCATCTTAGTCGATGTTGTAGTAAGCACCGATCAGTGCTTCAGGACGCAGAACTTTAGCGCCCCAAACGTGCAAACCGCGTACAATGTCACCAAAGCTAGAAGGATCACGGATGACCTCTGTGCTAGTGATAGATTGAGCAGTTGCAACAGCACTCATATGACCAGCCAACATAAAGCCGGTAGCGTTGCTTGTAGAAGGCATATTGTTTGACTTGTACATGGAAAATCCACGCAACTTGCCAGAACTTACCAGACCGTTACGAATAGAGCCTTGACCGGCATTGTAGTCTACTGACAAGAGCTTAGAGCCGCTTTGAGAAAGTTGCTCATAGAAGTCAGGAGAAGCTACAACCCAGCGACCCTCTTCAGGTACGTTCTGGTCATCAAGCAAACGAGCCATGCGAGCAAGAACGTCCAGAGGATCAGTCTCGCCAGAAATGCCTACGTCGATAGCACCAGCACCGTCATAAACGCCAGCACCAAGGTCGGTAGCTGAGTCAGCACCCAGAGTGTGGTCGGGTGAAGATGAAGACAATCCAGATTGCATAATGCTGAATACGCCTTCGTCAAAAGCATCACGCAACGCATAAGCCGCTGAAGAAGATGCTACTTCCTTGAAGTTTACGTGCGACATCTTGGTTTCAATGTCATCGACAATGAACTTGAATGCGTTTGCACGATCAACAACAAGAGTAAGCTCTTGGTCGGTCAGCTTAGTTGAGGTTACGTCTGCACCACGCTCGTACTGATAGACGGTGATTACCGGCTCTTTGATGATGTTTACGCTATCACCAAATGCCGCAATTTCGCCAGCATAGTCAGTGTTGGTTACAGCTTCACAAACTGATGACTTTCGGAAGAAGTTAAGTACCTTCTTTGAATAGACAGCAGGCAGGAAGAACGAGTTAGCTTGACCAGAAACTGAGTTTGCAAAGTTCGCATTTGTATCAGTTGCTGGCTCAAAATACTGATCACTTACGTTATAAGCCATGATTTATTACTCCTAAAAAGACAAATAGTTTATCTTGCTACTCGTCCTTCGCGGATGGCAAGATCAATCTCTTGCTCGTATTTATCATACTCATCCAAGGACAAAGCGGCAATTTCCCGTTGTGTCCAGATTTTGGCTTGTCTAGGTTCGACACTTGTTGTTTTAGTCGAAACCATACTAGCCGCATCTGGCTTTGAAGGTTTTGACTTACGAGTGGGTGTATTAATCGCAATTCCATTTTCCATCTTATAAAGGTCTATGGCACGACTTGCTAATCCAACATTATCTGGGTTTTTGTAAATCCAACGCTGAATTTCTTCAGGCTGGGTTTTAGCCCATTCGTGAAAGTTGTCATCACCCCTGATATCTTCAAAGTCAGGGTGTCGCTCACGTAGTTTAGTTTCGGCATCGCGCTTAGACATTTCTAATTCACGATGTTCTAAAGCCGAAAGCTTTTGTTTAAGGGCATTCATTTGCTCTTCGCTACGCATATGAGCTACTGTTTCGACAGTATCATATAGATCAGGATACTCTGATTTAAAGCGTTCAAGGTCTTCTATAGACTTTGGTGGACGATACTGCGGTTGAGCAGATCTTGCCATAGCCTCTAGTTCTTGTTCGCGTTGTTTAAATTCAGAGATCTTTTGATCGTAATGTTTTTTTAGATCGTCATACCTCTTTTTATAATTAGTACGAGGAGCCTTTTCTTTTTGAGGGGTTCCGTCATCTTCGTCGGAAGTAGCCTCTTGTGGCTCTTCAAAGAATAATGAATCTGCACTAGGCATGGAAGGCCCATCAGGGGTATGCCACGCTTTCTTTTGATTGTACGGATTCGCTTGCGATTCTTCACTCATAGTCTTCTCCTCTTTGGGGCTTGTTGTCTCTTCAAGGTGGCTGTGTTATTGCGCTTCTAACACAGGGTCTTGATACTACAAGGTGGCCTCAAGGTTATAAAATGATAAGGGGCTAAAGTATAGGTAGCCTTATCGGTTCATTAAACTAGGCATACGGCTTGAGTAAAGCATTTGACGTTCAATATCCTCTTCTCCATCCTTTGGAACTCCATACATTTCTTCAGGATTTACGAAAGGGTTTGTGCCAGCTTCACCACCGTTTGCATAGCCCATAAGACCGCCATCATAAGCACGTTCAGCATCGTCCATCATTTTCTGGAGATTGTCTGCGCCTATTTGGTCAGTCGCTTTTTTGGTGATTACAAACTCACCATCCGATAACCTTGCGGGTATCGAATCTGATATGCCAGTACCGGGGCCTTCAACTTCCCCAGCACCAGCAAATTCTGTTGCATTAAGAATAATCTTATCTAAGATCCCTTCTAGTCTTGGATCTTCGTCTAGAACCTTAAATAAATATTCTTGCTCTTCGGGTTCTAATACTTCTTCAGCTACGTAATCTACGTACTCTTCTTCCATCTCATCGTCTGGAAGCATATCTTCAGCCTGTTGCATTTCTTCTTCTGGGCTGATGTTGTCGTAGGTGTCTACTGGAGGCTCTTCAACAGGCATCTCCATTTCCGGTGGAACCATCATAGAACCTCCTTTTTGTTTTTTAGCTCGTAATTTATCGTCTACACCTTTTTCAAACAATTTTAAATAATCTTGATAAAATTTTTCTAGTTCTTCTTTTGTTTCAAATTTATAGCCGTGTTTTTTTTCAAACATTTTAAAACGCATAGGCGACATAAGCTTACTAAGAAATTCTGTACCGCCGTCTTTTTCTAATTTTGAAATATAGTAAGAACCAGCATCTGCATATGATGCTAGATCAGGGCCAATATAGGCTAAAACTTTTAATTGATTATTTGTTAAACCAAAATCGTTTTTAAGAATATCTTCATTAGCTTCTGCTTGTTTTACAAGACTGTTCATAAACTTTTGATTTTTAGGGCTGTCTATATTTTCAAGATCTATTTCTTTGCCTGCTTTTTCAGCCGCTTTTTTTGCATTAAAAGCTTTGGCTTTTAATTCAGGAGTAATTACAGATTTTGTAACCAATTTGCTAACTAATGCGCCTATATTCTTTTTTTGTCTTTCGGGTGGAACAAGTATAGAATCTTTAACAGAAGAAACAAATTTTTTATTGCCGGGATCTATAGTTGGATTTACTACAACATTTTCATTCTCTGCGTTTTTTGAATCTTTTAACAGTTTTAGTGCGGCATTAAAAACATTTTTAGGTGTTTCTTTTTCAAGGGCTTCAACAGAAATTAGAATACGTTTTTTATCTGCTAAATTTGGTTCTACACTAAGCATCGTATTTAAATATTCTAATTTATTAAAAACACGATCAACCTCTTCTTTTAATGCTTCAGCCATCGTCTTTGTCCTTTCGTCTTTGAATTACTTGTTCTTTTAATGTAAGAAGATTAGCCAGAGAACTCGCCTTCCCCTGCTTGCGGAACATTTCCTGTTCCGATGTTGCCGTCGCCAGTGCCTGTAACTCCAACATCCGTAGGTTGTTCAGGTGCTCCTTCAGGGGTTCCCATAACTCCGGGTTGTTCACCAACGGGGCCAGCTTGTTCGCCAGTTGCTTGTCCAACATTATTTTGCATTCCTATAATCTGTGCGGCAATAGCCGCTTCTTCGGGATCGTTGAGGATTTCGTCAGGATCAAGATCCAAACTGTACGCCAGTTCGCTAATAAGCTTAGACATTTTAACGAATGGTGCAATAGCAGGATTTTGAGCCGTTTGAAGAAACATCGTCAACCGCTGACTTCTTACTTCTTTTTGCATTAGGCTGTTAGTACCTAAAGCTTTTACTTCTAGATCACCTTTGGTTTTTAACTCGCCTTCAAAGAATTGCATATTCCATTGATAATAGGCTTTGCCCAAAGGCTTTAACAAGAAATCATCAAGATTTTTTACGACTGTTTTAATGTTGAGCGAGGCCGCTCCAAGTAGCATTGACATACCAGAAGCGGTACGAGTCATGCTCTGTACGCCTGTCATGCCATGTGAATAACTAGGAATACCTGTCTGTTCGTCTGCAAGCTGTCGAAATTTATCGAACATCATCATATTTTCTTGAGATGTGTTCGGAAACTTTAAGCCATGTATAGCTTGTCCGGGCATACCAGACTGACGCCTAAATACTTTTCCGGGGTAGACTTCCATACTTTGTCCACCTACAAGCATTGTTTCGTCTACGTCAAAAACCAATGATCCACTTAGCGCAAGATTATCAATAGCCATACGTGCGTGACCATTCATAATCTGTTGGCTGTCGTTCATGTTTTCTGCGACACCTATGCCAAAAAAGCTATAAGGATTTCTTTCGTATGGGAACGCATTGTAGGGAATGCGGTGGGGAGTAAAGGGATTAACAACAGCCCTGAGTACAAGACCATTACAAATCCAAGCATTAATTTGTATTTCATCAAGAGTATCTACTCCTTCAGGAAGCTCCATGCCAACTTCTTTGGCGTATTCTGCATCCATTAAGCCCCAGTACTCAAGAACTTCAAAACGACTAGAACCCATATCAGACATACGCTGATCGTCTTTAAGCTCATACTCATAGTCTTTTTCGACGTAGTTGGGGCCAAGCATCATACAATCACGAATAGCATCTTCATCAAAGTATGGCATTTTTCGTAATGCCCGTAACTGAGATTTATTTAATTTGTGTCGATGAATAGCAAATTCACACTCATCAATGGAAGTAGCATTAGGATCAGGAAAAAAGTCCCACACGCTAACAAACTCAATACGAGGTACTCTGACAAAAACTGGATCATAAGTTCTTTCTCCGTCTTCATCTGACCAACGGTGCAGAGTCTTATTAAAATTAAACGGGCCTTTAACAATACCTGTGCCAAAAAGCGTAGACTCAAACATAGCATTTCTTAATTCTGTTGAGCCATTTGATTCATCAATCTGATCGTGAATCAACTTTTCCATGTTTCTTGCGGCTTCTTTAGCTGGAGAAATCTCTGGAATATTTGGAATTGGATTTGACCCTGCTTCAAAAGTTACGTTATCCGCAGTTTCTAAGTTTTCAAATATTCCTTGTCCAGCAGTCATTCTAGCGCCTGCTTTTAAGACTCGTCCATCTCCAGCATAACCTACACCGCCTTCTGGACGCTGTGGCTCTGCTTGTTCTGCGGGAGCAGGCATTGCCGCGCTTGTTTCAATTCCCGGCCCTTGTCCACTGCTTAGGTGCATATACTCACTAACACCTTCAGGAATTTCAGTTGCAGATACCCCAATCGGAAACTTACCTGTACCAAATATAACATCTACAAGCTGTCCAAAAGCCGCAAGCACTTTAGTCTTTGTAACTTTAATAAAGACACGAGACTTTTCAGATTCTCTGAATCTTACGTTCTTTGGATAGATTCCACGAAAGTTATGATACGCAGTAATCCAACGATTCTCATCAGCATCTCTTGCAAGTTGAGCATCAGCATAACGAGCCTCAATCAACCCAGCCAAATTAGATTTAATTTGTGCGTCAGCTTCAAGACTTAAACCATCTTCATCTTCAACACTTCCAAAATAAAGATTGTCTGCATTTTCTACAAGAGTGTTTTCAAATTCTGACATATTTATCCTATTGGTGTCAGGCTAACAAGCGCGTATATAACTGTCCACCCAACTGTAATTCCTAATCCGTAAATACCCCAAGTGTTTAAAGGTCGCCAAAGTTTATGTTTCATTAATACCCAAATGTTCCGTCTGCTGGTTGAAAGATTGTTTCGCGTTGAAAATCACGCATTTGGCTAATAGGATCTCTAATCCTTGGTCTAGCCATAATAAGATACCTTAACGCATCATACGCATGGTCTGGTGCGTGGGTATCTACGTCTTCAGGGTTGCTTTTATCCAGAGGAATACTTTGCAGTTCGCGTATCAGGTTAGGACAAGTATTAAATATTTGTAATTTGGGCCTTCCGCTTTGCTGAACTTTCAAGTATTCATGGATTTGAATCTTGCCTGCAACTCTGTTTTTATCTGCTCGTCTTAGCTTATGTCCAGCTTTGACAAGTGTTTCTCCTACTGTTGGGCCTGTTTGACCCGTTCTATTCCAACACGCTGTGTCTAATACGCCCGGAACACTTAATGGATCATTTAACTCCATCTCAGTTATAATGTGAGCTAGGTCAGTGCCTAGTAGACCTTTACGATACAATTCTCTATATATTATTAGTGTGCCATCGTCTTTATCTACTGCTCCCCAAACACAAGCTGATTCTGAAGCATATCCGTAGTCAATGCCTTTTATACGCTCCCAATGTAATGGAATTTCAAAAGGCTCAATAATGTGAATGTTTCTGTCAAACTCTGTGAAGGCCGCACCTTCTGCAACCTCCCAATCACCTTCTAGTAGCTGTCGCCGTTGCGTAGGTGGCAACGCCTTCAGCATCTGTTCATAGCGTCCATCGTTTGCTAGGTATGGATTATCATCTAACCTAGCAGGAATAAACTTACGGCTTAGGCCGTCTGAGCCTTTGAAAGACTCATTGGGTGGTGATGGATCAATATATCTTTTCTTTACCCAATGCGCTCCAACACCACCGGGGTTAGCGGTACACCGCATATAAGGTATAATTTCTGGATCTGTTGTACGCAGTCGTGAAGCCAAGTAGTTCCAAGAAAACTCTGTAGCTTGGTGCGTAATCTCATCAAACCCAATCCAACTATACGCTTGACCTTGGTAGCGATAAACATCTGCATCTCTCTCCAAGAATCCAAATTCTATTTTAGCTCCAGACGGAAAGTTCCAGAGCTTCTCTACTTCTTTGTACTTACAACCGGGAAAGGCTTTCGGGTAGAGTTCACGAGACTTATCTATTAGCTCGCGTAACTCTGGCATAGAACGCCGCAGGATTAAAGCTCTATGCGCTCCCCGATGAGCAAAACGCAATGGATCAACAAGCATTGCGTAGCTCTTGCCTCCACCAGCCGCACCACCATACAAAACATCAGTCTCAGAAGCGGCAAGAAAGTCAGTTTGTGGGCCATCGTTGGGCCTAAAGATGACATTCTCTTCTGCGACAGTCCTCAACGCCTTGGGCAAATCGTCAACTTTTGTTGTTGTTATTTTTCCTTCGGCTTTTGCCTCAGTTCCTTCTAATTTGTTTAGAGTACTTTTAGAAGTGTTGAGTGACCGTTTATAGTTTTCAAGTTTGGTGCGAGCCTGCGCTAACCGTTTTTCTTTCTTTCGTACAACTTTCCTTGCTTCAATTTGGGCCTTGGTTTTGGAGTGGTAGTTGTAGCCTCGACCTGACGAACCTTTGGGTCTGCCAGTTTTCTTACGAGGTGTTCCATCCTTTTTGAGTATAAAATCCCCGTTGTCGTCTCGCATATACGCATCAGGGTTAGTCTCCCAATCATTCATATCGGTCTACAATCTTTTTTAAACCAGTATGAGATATAGTTCTATTTGTATCATACTCTAACCAAGTAGCCGCTTCACGTAAAGATAAAACTTTATTTTTTACTAGCGGCACGATTTTGTTGAGGGCTTTAAGTTCTACCTCAACTTCTTCTAGATGTTCACCATCTTCCATCAGCTTATAGCCAAATGGAATGGTACTGCTACTACGCCTCTTCATATTGAGCCTCTATAACTACCTCTTGTTTAGCTGGTAGTATAAAGAGGCCATTAGAGTTTTGCAAGTTTACATCTAGTTTGTCTGTCTTAGCAAGCCCAACACGGTCTAGGATTGTCTGAGCGGCCTGTAGACGGACGTTAGCTTGGGGTATGGGGTCTGTACTGTCCATAACCTCAACGAGCTTTAGAGAAGCTTTGGGGGCATTCTGGGCTAATATATTCTCGGCTAGTTCAATTATCTCTGTTTTAAGTGCTTTAACCACGGATGTATATGAGCCTTCAGCGTACCCCGCTAATTCTGCCGCACGTTTTGTATCACCATTGCAAGATACAAGGTGATCCAAGAACGATTGTTGCTTTATAGTTAATTCTTTATTCATAACTATATATTATATACGTGATATCGGGTTTTGTCAAGTAGTATTTATACTGTTATTTGGTAATAGTTGGCAAAAGTCTTGACAAAATTAGTTTTCAGGTGTATAATAGATTATGTAGCCGACCGGGTACATATAGTCACAGGCCCCCTTTAAAGCCTTTGGAGTGGGGCGACAAACTGGTTGACATTCAAAATCTTTGGAAATGTATAACATTGAGTATATATAGGTGGGGTAGGGGGTGGTCACCTGCCTAGCCCTTCAAAGCTTTGAAGGGCTAGGCAGACTAGAATATTTTAAAGTCTTTTAGACTTTAAAATATTCTACAATCCACCACCAGAGTCTCTAAAGATCTCTAAGATCTTTAGAGACTCTGGTTGCCAGACTCAGAAATCTTTAAAAATTCTTAAGAATTTTTAAAGATTTTTAAAAAATCTATAAAAATCAAAGATTTTTTTAGATTTCACACGCGCCTGTGAAAAATCCCTTAGGATTTTTAGACTTGCCAAATCGCTTAGTACTTCAAAACTTTAAAACCCCTCACGGTAGTGAGGGTTTTAAAGTTTATGAAGTACTTAAAGGCCCTCCGAAACCGCTTCAAGCCGAAGGCTTGGGGCAACACAAACTCACAATTCGGAGAATTGACTATGGCGAAGCCAGACTTCAGCAAAATCCCAGCCTCTAAAGAGGCTTCACCCCGCCAGATCTCAGCGATTGCAAATCGCTTTGCGAAGCTGACGAATCCAAAGGATTCGTGGGTGCTGACCAAGAAATACACTGCGGTGCTGTACAGATTCCAAGAGGAATCTGGCAAGAAAATTACTCACGGCGAAATCCAGAAGTTCTTTGCCTGCCGCAAAGTTCCTAAGAACTTTGCAGATATGCTTGAGACTCCAAAGGAGTCTCCAAAGCCTTCTACGAAGGCTTCTCCCAAGACTTCAAAGAAGTCTTCAAAGCCTTCTACGAAGGCTTCACCGAAGCCGAAGGCTTCCGACGAGACTTCAGAGCTAGAAGCTCTGAAGGCTCAGATGGCTGATCTTCAGGCCGCTGTCGCCTTCATCGCTAAGAAGCTCTCTTAAGAGAGCTTCAAAGTCTTCAAAGACCCCAGCTTTGCTGGGGTTTTTTTTATCTATAAACCCTTAACTCTAAAGGAGTTTTGTATGGAATTTGTTGTAGAATATTTTACAATTGAAGATAGAAGTTGGAATCGTGATAGTGTTTTTACAGATATTTTATTAGCAGAACAAATACTTAACAAATCTATTATGGATATGCCAGAACTTAGTTGGCGTTTAATTATGGTAATTAAAGAACATTACGCTGAAAATTAATTAACCGATTGAGGCTTTAGACCTTCTAAGTTTTAAAACCCCTTTACAGGGTAAAGGGTTTTAAAACTTTAGAAGGTCTTAAAGGAGGCGACGATGGCTGACGAGATGACACAGCAAGAAGTTATAAACTTTATTGTACAACGTCTTGACATAGCGTTGAGAAACATCGACCAAGTTGTTGATAATTTAATAGATGATGGCGATCAACATCTGTTGTATGTAGCAATGGAAAAATTACTTGAACTTAAAAATTGTTGTGGTGATGACGAGGATATTTAAATGGAAGCTCAAATTATTACTGAAATTGAAAAAGCTTTAGCCTATCTGGACGAAATAAATTTACGAGGCGATCAAATACTTGAGCGCAACCGACTAGATTTAATTTCTCAGACGCTTGAAAATTTATTGACCGACCTCGACGCTTAGGGATTCTTAGTTTTAAAACCCCTCACTTGTGAGGGTTTTAAAACTTAGAAGCCCTTAGAGGACTGCCAGCCGGTTCTCATCCACCCTAAACTTCATTGCACTTGGAGGTGCTTATGTCTCAATTTGATTACTCAACGCTCGACCCCAACAAGCCTGCTTCTTACCGTCAGTTTAACGGTGTTGCATATCACTTTGCTCAGTTGCACACCAAAGGTGACAAGACAAAAACATACATGGCGACTCGTATGTTCAAAGCTATTTTGTACAAGTTTTATAACGAGCAGGATATTCAAATGACTCATGGCGAGGCTCAAAAGTTCTTCAAAGCCAAGCGAGTCCCGGCTCAGTTTAAAAAGCTGATTACTATTCGTAAGTAATCTTTATAGCCCCGCTTCGGCGGGGTTTTTTTGAGGTCTTTAATATGAAAGATAATTTTGTAGCAAAGAACGCTAACAAGTTCAACAAAGCTAAAGTATTTAAAGACCGCAAGAAAGCCTCAAAGAAAGTTAGAGGCCAAAAGCACAAAGATAAATCAGTTTAGCCCGTCTTGGGTGGGCATAGTTTGGTTGGCGCTATGCTTAAAAATGGTAAACTCGACACCACAAGGTGTGCATATAGTTTACAAGTCAACCATTCACCCTAAACTTTTCTTGGAGATATATTATGCGTTTTCTAGATTCTGAAACTAACTCAGCTTTTGGTGTAACTTATCACACTGTAAACAGTGGGACTGCTCCACAGCCATTAAACTTTCGTGGTCGGCAATCTAATTGGAGAGAGCGGTTTGAAAAGATGCGATCAATGGAATGGTTTATTGTTCCAAAAGTAGATCAAGCCAAGACTCAGCAAGCGGCTTCAACTTATCTTAGAGGACGTTATAGTTTTTACAAGATCAACGAGAAAGGCGATATGTGTCTGTTGAAACTTCGTTAATTTGTGGGGGAACTTCGGGGGCTTCGGCCCCTTTTTTTGTGGAGAAAAATTATGACTCGTGCAGAGGCGCAGTACCGTGAGAGCCGCTTGCTTATTGTTGCAAGCTGTTACATTGTCATCATTATCGCTGGGGTTATTCTGGCGTTATAGAATCTATAAGGAGATTCAAATGGATAAATTTAGCCTTCAGGTTTTCAATACCGATTCAGGCATAAAAAAATTATATGTCTGCGACAATGGCTGGACGCTCTCAGCAATACTCAATCCATCTCGAAAATTTATTGATGTTGATTGGGATAATCACATTATAAATCATGAGCCGAATATAACTTGTCACAGTTATGGGGGCGATGAGGGTCTGTGGGAAGTAGCTTTGATTGGGCCTACTGGTGACATATGCTATGACACGCCCGTGACTGATGATGTTCTTGGTTACCTTACAGATGATGAGGTACTAGACCTTGCCGATATTGTATCTGGCTGGGAAACTGAGACTATCATAACCACCAAATATGTGGGGCGTACTTGGAAGCGTCACGCCCTTCCCGATAGCTTATAGAATCTATAAGGAGATTCTTATGTTATATGAAGATCATTGTAATCACGGCATAAATAATTTTTTATTTGCTGTTAATAACTTAGATGTATATCGTCACGAAAATAATTATGGTGGCGACGAGAATATGTTTTGTGTTCGGTTCGGAAATAAAAGTTATGAGTATATTACTTTAAATTGTGCGTCTGTTGAACGACGAATAAGTTTTGATAGTAAGTATGGTGATAAAGAAAGTATTTGGAAAGGTGTAAAAGATCTATTGATATATAATAATTTATGGGATACAACATGGGATCTCACCCCTGAAATAAGAGAATTAAATTAACGTGGGCTTCTACGTCTTTAAAACCCCTTTACAGGGTAAAGGGTTTTAAAGACTTAAGAAGCCCACCACCGTGACGGAGGCCGAGATGAAATTTCGTATGACGTACATGAATAAATTACACAGTGTTGATCTGCCGGTCACCGCCGAACAATTAGATAACTGGCAGAAAAATAGAATGACGGCGGCAGAGGCCATGCCAAATCTTACTCAAACCCAACTTGATTTTTTGACGCATGGTATTTACCCAGATGATTCTTTCTTTGATTCTATTGAGGAACTGAATGATGTATGACACTCATGCCAAAGCCGTGCAAAATTATTCTAGATTGTCAAGCGACAACCTTGCTGATGTTGTGTTGATGGTTGTATTGAGTATACAACAGCCGTGGTTTGCGGTTGGCGACCAGCTTAAAGATGTAAAACTAAACGGCATCGACTCCAGATTTATATGGGGCAACAAAGCCAAAACATATAAGTCACTCATGTCTCGCAAAGAATTTATTTATTCTCAGTATCTTGCGGTGCTTAACTCAAATAAATCTGATGATGATAGGGCGCTATCATTAATGAATGTATTTTTGCAAATTGATGGGTTAGGTATGGCAAAGGCTGGCTTTGTTTGTCAGCTAACAGCGGGGCTTGTCGGTTGTATTGACATCCACAACATTCGGATGTACAATATCCCAATGAAAGATTTAAAATTATCTAAATCTTTAAAGTCAAAAGCTATAAAGAATCGTCGTGTTATGAATTATATTTCTATATGTCACGACATTGGTACAGAAAAGTTATGGAATACTTGGTGTAATACTCTTGCTACCAAGTCTAAAAGATTTGAGGATGGCTTTCATGTATCCCAAGTACATTATAGCTATCTTCAAAATGCGGTGAACCTTTAAACTAACTGGAGACATATTATGTCAGATGTAATTTCTATCTTTGGTACTCATCGTCCAGCAGATCCTTTTGCTGGTAAAGGTTATGGCGTTGCTGATTTTCCTGTTGCAACCCGCCCAATGCTTTACTTCAATGATGACACCAATCAATGGTATGAGTCATCAAAAGTTGCTGTTGTTCGTACAGATACTATGGACGAGCTTGGTGTTCATGGTAAAAACTACAAACCTGTTGCACCCCGCGAATTAATTGACGCTCAACGTGCAATCATTATGCGTAGTGGTTTGAGAACTGACGGTATTATTGAAAAGATTGAGTGCAGTCACAACGGTGCGGCGACATTTGTAAAGTATCGTTTGCCAGAGCATAGTTATCTTACTCCTGACGGCGACAACGCCACTCTTACTTTGTTGGGCGTGACCTCCCTCAATAGTACGTTTGCTTTTATTATGTCAGCAGGCGCTCATCAATCTGCTTGCTTCAACGGTCAAGTATTTATTACCGGCGAGGCTGGTTTGTTCAAGGCTCGACACACTAAAAACTTGGACATCAAACAAGCCTCTCGCGCTATTGTCAAATCTCTTGAGGTGTTTGAAAAAGAACGTGACTTGTGGCAGACTATGTACAAGACGCCGGTTACTGAGAAGCAGGCCATGTATACTTTTGCAGAGGCCGCTGGCTGTCTTGATCTAGTTCAGGCCGCAGTTCACGAGAGCGGTGTATCTTGGTCAGCAGTATTTGACAAGCTCCCTCGACTGAATAGTGCGCTGACATATCTTGCCAAGGCTTGGAGTCAGTACTCTCAAAAGATGGGCAAGACTCAATGGGCTGTTTACAATACACTAACGGATTGGTCTACTCATGCTCCAGCACCTACTAAAAAGTCTCAACTCAACATTGCTTCGGTTAATCAGAAGCGTTCAGAAATCGTTCGGAAGGTATGTAATTCCGATGTATTCCGTATCGCGGCCTGATAATGTTGATGTTGAATCTCTTGTTCAGTTTTATATTTATTTCAAGCCTCATCCTGATTACAGTGGCTTGGCTGGAGCTTTAAAAGAGCTTCGCTTCACTGAGTCAGAGATCTTTAATATCCTTCACAAAGTTCGTGAAGGATATTATTAAATTAACGCGCCCTTCGGGGCGCTTTTTATTTGGAGAAAGTAATATGTATTATGTAACTCCTTACAAAAACAACAACGGCGATATGGTTATTTGGCGACACGTTAAAAGACTAAAAGATTTCAAAGCCGATGAAGGCATTGAGTATCTGGTCGCTAAGAATAAAAAAGAAATGAAGATTGATATGGGTAGCTCGTTGCCAATCTATATTGGATTGAATGGTGAGCTAAAGAAATGTAGTAGCTATGCGTTGTTTTTATTTTAGGAGGGTTTAGGAATGAATAGGTTAGAAGATCTTAAATTCTGGAGGCAGTTTTTCCGCGATCAAAAGGCAGAACATCTCAGATCTTATAGACGTTATAAGAAAATTTGTGGTGAAGATGATAGCCTAACTATGTTTATGAAGGGCTTTGCATCTGGGCACACCTCTATAATTTCTGTGTTAGCTAGTCTTATTGCAAAAGAGGAGGCTCAAGATTATGAAAACAGCTAGTATGTATGGCAATCAAGTCATGGAAGCAGAGCTTGACTGCCCTTGGATGACAACGGATGTTTTGATTGAGT
>Ga0208019_1000997_pt1 | contig 15369 bp, 15 predicted proteins | sample CB_VirMetaG_5_FD_184540 | JGI IMG/M metagenome (GOLD analysis project Ga0208019, IMG submission 184540) | Freshwater to marine saline gradient viral communities from Chesapeake Bay - CB_1508_1D Viral MetaG (SPAdes) (version 4) | ecosystem: Environmental > Aquatic > Marine > Coastal | place: USA...
TAGGTGATGCTGATACAGACACAATTACACCAAAGGGCAAGTTCGCTAATCTTGCAGTAACAGGTGTTGCTTCCTTTAATGGAACAACCAACTTTAATGGTACAATGAACATCAATGGCAATGTCAACTTAGGTGACGCTGCTCTTGATTCTTTGACTGTTAAATCGGGTTCTACTTTCCAAAATGATGTTAATATTGGTAGCGACAGCACTGATGTATTGACTATTACTTCTCAGATTGATTCCAACCTAATTCCAGTTGTTGATGATGGCACTGGTCATTATACACTCGGTTCTACTGGCGATCGCTGGAATGGTGTATATGCCAATACTCTGTATGCGAATACAGTAAGCGTCGATAATGACGCTACAATTAATGGCGACCTGACTGTTGTTGGTGCACTTAATTTGACGACTGGCGCTGTTTCGGCTCCTAATGGTTCTTTCTCATCAATAACTGTTACTGGAACATCCAATCTTAATGGTACAGTAAATCTCGGCGACGCAACTGCTGACAATATTAATGTTAATGGTTCAATTAACACCGATGTAATTCCAGTAGCAGGCGAACGCCATAATCTTGGTTCTTCTGGCAGCAAGTGGTCAACTGTTTATGCTAACAATGTAACAGTTGGTGATGAAATGACAGTTACAAATAGACTGTCAATTACTAAGAATCTTGTTGTTAGCGGTAACACTCAAATTACAAACAATCTAAATGTTGATGGCAATATCACTGCTGATGGTACTTGGAAAAATGATGCTGTTGTAATTGTTGGCAGCAATGGTAAATTGCATGCTAATAACACAATCACCAATGGTACAATTACCAATGCAATGCTTGCTAACTCCAAGTTGACATTCCGTGATGGCGCATCTGGTAATACTACACTTGTTGATCTTGGTGATACAGTAAGCATTTATGAAGGCGAAGGTATTGATGTCTTTATCAATTCTGATTCAATCTCGATTCATGGTGAAGATGCAAGTACAACCAACAAGGGTGTTGCCTCGTTTAGCGCAACAAACTTCAGTACATCTTCTGGCGCAGTAAGCATTAAGTCTGCTGGCGTACCAAGTGCTGCTCTTGTAGATACTGGGGTTGTTGCTACTTCTTATGGTTCTGCTACTGCAGTTCCTGTTATTACTGTTAACAGCAAGGGTCAAATTACCTCAGCAACAACTTCTACAGTTGCTGGCGTTACCAATGTAACATATACCCAATCGAATAATGTTATCACTGTTGCTACTGCTGCTGGTTCGTTTAAGACTGACATTGATGCGGCAAATACAACTTCTGGTACTGGTCGTGGTGTTGCTTCTTTTGATTCTGGAGACTTCACAGTTTCTTCTGGACACGTTGTCCTTAAAGACGCAACCACTGGTGCAGTTCTAGCAATTAATGGTACTTCTAATGAAGTCAATGTATCTCGCAGCAACGGCACAGTAACAGTTGGTTTGCCTGATGATGTAACTGTAACAGGGCAGTTGAATGTTGGCGAAAACATTGTAGTTTCTGGCAACCTTATTGTACAAGGCACAACTACAACAGTCAATTCAGAAACTGTTAACATTGCTGACAATCTTATTGTTCTTAACAGCAACTACACTGGCTCAACTCCATCAGAAAATGGTGGTATTGTAATTGAGCGTGGAACAAAAGCAAATTATCAATTTATTTGGAATGAATCTGCAAAGCGTTGGTCGACAGACGGCAGAAATCTTGCTGCTAATAATTTTGTCGGCAATCTTACTGGTAATGCAAGTGGTTCTGCTGCCACATTAGCAACTGCTCGTTCAATTGGCGTGAATCTAACTGGCGATATAACTGGTTCTGGTTCCGCCAACTTTGATGGTTCTGGCAATATTACAATTAATGCTGCAACAACATATAACAACGATGTTGTTCTGGGTACTGATACTTCAGGAAACTATGTTGCTACAATTACTGACAGTGCTGGTATTGATGTTTCTGGCTCTGGTTCTGAGAATGCAGCAGTAACTATTTCATTGGATCTTAGCGAACTGACCACTTCTACATCGGATGGCGATGGCGATTATTTTATCGTTACAGATACGCTTGGTGCTCAAAAGAAACTTACCAAAGGCAATATTAATCTTTCTGGCTTCAACAACGACGCTGGTTTTTCAACTACAACTGGTACTGTAACAAGCATAACTGTTACTGCTGGTGATGGTTTGTCTGGCGGTGGTACTGTTACCTCTTCTGGCACTGTAACATTGAATGTTGGTGCTGGTGCTGGTATTGATGTTGCTGCCGATACAATTAGCGTTGAATCTGATCTTCGTGGCGATGTATTCTATATTGGCCGTGATACTAATGATTATTATGTTGTTAATACGACAACGCATGACTGGTATTTGGATGGCGTTCTTGATATGCGTCTCGAGAATGATGGTGATCTCCACTGCGACGGAGACGTTGTTGCATATTCAACTACAACATCTTCTGACCGTAAGTTGAAAGATAACATTACAACAGTTGAAAATGCCTTAGATAAAGTTCTTCAGCTCAATGGTGTTGAATTTACATGGAAAAAAGATGGAACTCGTTCTGCTGGTGTTATCGCTCAGGATGTAGAAAAAGTATTGCCTCAAGCTGTGAAGGAAGTCAACGACCTTAACACTGGTGAAGCATACAAGACTGTTAAGTATGACGCTCTACATGCGCTGCTCATTGAATCAATTAGAGAATTGAAAGCTGAGATTGATGAATTGAAAAAGAATAAATAATCAAGAGGTAATTTATAAATGTCAGTCAAGGCAAACATACTTATTGCTCAAGGAACAGATTTTTCTACTACGCTGACCGTCACAGACGATGATGGAGAGGTGATCGATCTGACTGGTTACACTGCGAATGGACATATTCGCAAGCATTACACATCATCCACAGCAACTGTCTTCACTTGCACATTTGGTTCTCCAAGAACAGATGGACAGTTGACAATTTCTCTCGACAGAACAATTACCACAAATATGGATGCGGGTCGTTATGTTTATGATGTTGAATTGACCTCTTCTGCAAATACTCGCAGCAGACTCGTTGAAGGAGTTGTTACTGTTACTCCAGAAGTCACTAAGGCATAGGGAGGGCAGAAATGGCTTTCACCGTAAAAGTAAGCCAACCAACCGCAAGAAAGGTTGCTTTTAGCCAGACACAAAAACCTCTTACGCTAAAGAGCAGCACATCTGCAACAAAAGTTGCGGGGTTGGCGGATGTAGATACAACAGAACCAGGTGGAACGGATACAGGTGCAACTTTAATTTATGATGCGGCGACATCTACATATAAAAGCGAAAAGGTTTTCGACTACATAGAAGCAACGGATCAATACAAACTTGATGGTGGTAATTTTTAATGACAATTATTGCCATAAAGAGATCGCAAAGTAACAGTGCGCCAACTTTACTTTCAAACGGCGAACTTGCATATTCATACTCTTCCGATAAACTTTTTATTGGTCAAACAGATACATCAAATTCTTCTGTAAGCGTTGAGTATATTGGCGGCAAACTGCTTGTCGATAAGGTAGCAAACCTAGAAAGTATTATTTTTGGTGGCAGCGCATCAATATCTTATGGCGCACTAACTGCAAACACGCTTACACTCTCTTCTATTTCTGCTGGCAGTCTGCTGCGAACAAAAACAGGTGGTGTTGTTGAGGGTGTGTCTGGAACTTCTGGACAAGTAATGCAAGTGGCGGCAAACGGAATGCCCTATTTTGATAGTTTAAATGGTGGAACATTTTAAGTATGAGTGACTATCTAAATCATGAAATTACAAATATTGGGATAGAAAAGCAACTGGTCGATCTAAATAAAACGATCGTTGCTTTGCGTGGTCGAATTACAGAACTAGAAAGCGAATTAAAAGCAAGAGATAAAATTCCTATACCAAAAAGTGTAGTGCAACAAATTATTGAAATGGAAGCAATAATTCGTAAACAGCAGGCAGATCTTGAATACTATAAGAAATATGTGCCAGTTCAAGTTATTATAAATAAAGAAAACAAAGAAAGGCCAACTCGCAGGGGTGGCATACCGAAATAAAAGGTATAGGAGCAGATTAAAATGTCATCTATTATTAAAATTAAACGCAGCTCTACCAAAGACGCCGTACCTGGGAGTCTTGAAGTTGGCGAAATTGCGGTCAACTTGTTCGACAGAAAACTCTATGTAGGTAACAGTGCTGGTGTAACTGCAATTGGCGGTGAAGATTTTCGTTTGACCACACAAAATGCTGGTTCAGAAGGCGCATACCTCAAACTTCTCGGCGATTCTGTACTCTCCACAAATACAGTATTCATTCAAGCTGGAGAAGGTGTTGATGTAACACGTCAATCTAATGGCACGATCACAATCGCAGCTGAAGATGCATCTGCTGCAAACAAAGGCGTTGCTTCTTTTGATTCGACCAATTTCACAGTAAGTTCTGGCGCAGTATCTACTAATGACCTGACTCTAAATGGTGATAGTGGTTCTGCTGCAGCAACTATCGGCGAATCAATGACAATCGCTGGGACTGATGCTCAGGGTATTGATACTTCTGCAACTGGAACAACTGTTACAATTACAGCTAAGAATGCCTCAGACACTCAAAAAGGCGTTGCTTCTTTTGATAGCGGCGACTTCTCGGTTTCTTCTGGTGCGGTGACTCTTGCTGATAGTTCTTCTGGCGCTGTTCTTGCTATTTCTGGTACAGCTGATGAAGTGGATGTTTCTCGTAGCAATGGTACAGTAACAGTTGGTCTGCCTAACGATGTAACCATCGGCAATAATCTGACTGTAAGCAACGATCTGGGTGTTGCTGGTAATGTTACTATCGACGGTAATTTAACTGTTGAAGGCGGCGTAACTTATATCTCTTCATCGACTGTAAATGTTGATGATACCATGATCAAACTGTCTGCTAACAATGCAGGAGATTCTGTTGACCATGGTGTGTACGCTAAGTATGTCGATGGCGTAACAACCAAATATGCTGGCTACTTCCGTGACTCTTCAGACTCTAGCGTATTTAAATTCTACACTGGTCTGCAAACTGAACCAACTACAACTGTAGATACTGGCGCAACAGGTTATACTTTGGCTCAAGTAGATGCAATCATCGATGGCGGAACTTACTAAATACATTATAATGTAAAGGAGAATCAATGCCCCTTTATAGGGGCATCTCCACTTTTGTAATCTAGTCTATATAGACTTTGAAAAATTAGGACCATACATATGGCATCGTTGATTAAGATCAAACGCTCAGCTGTTGCAGGCAAGCGTCCAACCACATCAAACATTGAAAATGGAGAACTTGCGCTTAACACTGCTGATGGCAGATTGTTTTCGAGCGACGGATCATTAGTCTTTGAAATTGGCGCTAATGTACATTCTCTATCTGTTGGTACTGGCGGCATTACAATTGGTAACAATGCATTTACGCTACCAATAACAGACGGCAATTATGGCGAAATTCTACAAACGGATGGCTCAGGTAATGTTACTTGGGGCGATTCGTTAACATCAAGATATAAATCTTATACATATACAGCATCAAATAACCAAACTGTTTTTACTGGTGCTGATGTCAATGCGCAAACACTTACATTAAAACCTGAACAAATCGCAGTATATCTAAACGGTGTAAAACTTACACCAACAACAGATTATACTGCTAACAGCAGTGCTGTTACGCTAACTGAAAGAGCTGGCGTTGATGATATTTTGCAGGTAGAATCGTTTGGTTCCGCATCAATTGTAAGCATTAACGCAAATTTAACCGAAAACACTACAAATAGTAATACAATTGACGAATATTTGGCCGATTCTTGGTCTTCAACAGAATACAGATCAGCTAAATACATTGTACAAATTGAAAGAACTGGAAATGCTAATGCGTTTCAGGTCGCTGAAGTATTATTAGTCCATAATGGTTCCGCCGTATTTATGACTGAATATGGCGCTGTAAAAACATCTGCGAATGTTGCATCAATTGATGCAGACTTGGTGAGTGGACAAGTTAGGCTGAAAATTAACCCATTTTCAGCGGACACTAAAACAAGGGTTACTAGACTTTCTATCTCATCTTAAATTACAAATAAAAGGAATAGGAAATGTCCAAATCCAAATCCCGTAATTTAGCAGACGTCATTGGTAAGAAAAGCATATATGCTCAGAATTACACCGACGTTGCTGCTAATAATGGCGTCACTCTTTCTCAACTTGCGTTAGATGTTGATGCCGTCGAAGGGTTGATCGGTTCAGGAACTGCTTCGCTCGTATCCAACACTTATTTGCAGTCTGCAATTGCAAATACTAATGCTTGGATTGCGACTGAAAATGCTCGTATTGATCTTCTCAACACTAATCTGACTTCAACAAATACTGCAATTCGCAGCTATGTTGATACTTCAGTTGCTAATCTTGTTGATTCTGCGCCTGAAGCACTAAACACTCTTAATGAGTTAGCAGCTGCTCTGGGTGATGATGAAAACTTCGCTACAACTCTCACAACCAACCTCGGTCAGAAACTCGGTGCTGCTGCTACTGTAACTTTGACTGGTGACGTGTCAGGTTCTGGTTCGTTCTCATCTAACTCAGTTTCTATCGCAGTAACTGTTGCTGATGACAGTCATAATCATGTCATTGGTAATGTAGATGGATTGCAAACTGCTCTTGATGCCAAGGCAACTTGGAGTGGTTTAACATCTACCAATACTGCAATTCGTGCTTTGGTTTCAGACCGTATGCAAGTTGCAAATACTATTGCTCTTGTTGATTCAAGACTTGGTGCTACAGCTTCTGTTGCTTTGACGGGCGATGTGACTGGTACTGCTACATTTAGCGGAAATGCTGTAAGTGTTACAACTGATATTTCTAACTCTGGTGTAACTGCTGGCACTTATGGTTCCTCAACTGAAGTTCCTGTTGTTGTAATTGGTGCAGACGGTCGTGTTACTTCTGCTACAACTCAGACTGTTGCTGGTGTAACTGGATTTACATTTACCCAAGCAAACAATAACCTTCGCATCACCGTTGCTGATGGTAAGACTTATGATGCAGTGGTTAATGTTAGCGACAAAGCAACTTGGACTGCTTTAACGAGCACCAACACAGCAATCCGTTCGTTGATCTCAACTAATGCAGCAACTGAATTGGCTCACTTGGCTAATACTAATGCTTACATTGCAAGTGAATCGGCTCGTATTGATCTTCTCAACACTAATCTGACATCAACTAATACTGCGATTCGCAGCTATGTTGATACTTCAGTTGCTAATCTTGTTGATTCAGCTCCAGCTGCTCTCGATACTCTGAACGAACTGGCTGCTGCGTTGGGTGATGATGAAAACTTCGCTACAACTCTCGCAACCAACCTTGGTCAGAAGCTCGGTGCTACTGCTACTGTTTCATTGTCAGGTGATGTTACTGGTTCAGCTAACTTCTCCGCTAACTCTGTAACTGTTGTAACAGATATCTCCAACTCTGGTGTAACTGCTGGTTCTTACGGTTCTGCTTCTGCTATTCCTGTAATTACTGTTGCTGCTGATGGTCGTATTACTGGCGCTACAACTCAAACTGTTGCTGGTGTTACTGCTACTACCTATACTCAGGGCAATAATGTATATCGTGTTTCTACTGCAGACGGTAAGACTTTTGATACTGTTATTCCTACTAGCGATAAGTTGCAGGTTGCTAATGCTGTTGCTACATATCAAACTATTGCAACATCTAAAGCATACTTGGCTAACACCAATGCTTATATTGCTTCGGTATCTGCTACTGAACGTGCTGCTTTGGCTAACACCAATGCTTATATTGCTAATGTTAAGACTATCGCAACAAACCGTCTTGGTGAAACTGCTACAATTACATTGAATGGTGTTGTTGGTGGTACTGCTTCGTTCAGCTCTAATGCTGCTACGATTACAGTTTTGTCTAACACTTTGGCTGCTAACTCGTTTGTTACTGCTAACTATGTGTCGAATACTACATTCCAGGCATATGTTGCTAACAACTCATATGTGTTTAGTGAGTACACCTATACAGCGTCCAATAACCAACAGTCATTCAGTGGTGTTGATGACAATGGTAATACTTTGTCTTATATTTCTGGTAAGACCTCAGTATTCATGAATGGTGTTCTGCTTGTTAATGGTAGCGACTATTTCGCATCTAATACAACCTCAATTTGGTTGGCTGATGGTGCGGGCGCAGGTGATGTTATCTCATTGCAGGCGTTTGACAGTGCAAGTAACTTCGTTGAGAAGGATGCAAACATCTCAACTGGTTCTACTACTCTGTCTGGCACAAGTGCTCAAGTTGTTGACACCTTTGGTACTGGTGATTACAGAACTGCTAAGTATATTGTACAGTGCACTGATACTGATAACAACTACTATCAGTCAGCTGAAGTGCTGTTAATTCATGACGGCACTAATGTTGAAATCACTCAGTATGGTTCTGTTGAACTTGGTGCTGCTTTGCCAGGTGATATTATGTCTATTGACGCTGATATCTCTGCTGGCAACGTCCGTCTGAAAGTCACCCCAACAGGAACAAACTCTGTTGTTAAGGTGCTGAGACTGATGATTGTTTAAGTGAAGTGATAAACATTGGCAAAAAGTAGAAATAGATTATTTGCTGAACTCCTGACCTCCGCTTATGCGGGGGAAGGGAGCGAGGCTCCTGAAGCATCGGTTGGTGTTTTTGAAACAACTGTTGCTGGTGATGGAAACACTGCTATTGATAGTGTTTCCTCTTCTACTGCTGCTGCTGTTACATATCACGTGGTCGCCTCATATAATGGGGCGTACCAGTATTCTACCATTGCTGCCGTCAAAAATAATGAAGGTGGCATGGATTACAACGAATATGGTGTGCTTGAGACGAACGATTCTGCGCTCGCCGCATATTCCGTTGTTATAAATAACGGTAACATAACATTATACGCTGATCCAATTAATTCTAGTACAAAATTTAGATCTACTAGAATTGTTGTTGAGGAGTGAGTTTTTTTTCAATAACCAATAAGAAGGATAAGGAACTCTTATGGCAAATAAAAAAGGTTTCGTGGCTCGTCACGGTGTCATCGTCAACGGTGTAACTGTAATCGACGCCAATGGTAATGTTAGCGCAAATGCTCTTTCTTCGGGCATTGCTGCTGACCTTAATACAAAAGCATCCTGGGCTGCGCTCCTCGCAACCAACACTGCAATCAGATCAGTAATTTCTACAGAAGTTGCTGGTCTTGTTGACTCTGCCCCAGCAACTCTAGATACACTGAATGAATTGGCTGCTGCTTTGGGCGATGATGCTAACTACGCAGCTACAATCGCAACTTCTCTGGCAACAAAGGCATCTAATGCTGCGTTCCAGTCTGCTCTTGCTAATACCAACGCATACATCGCAACCAAGATAGATTCTTCTGGCGGCAACTTTACTGGTACAGTCAACGCTCGTAGCATTATTCCGACTGCCAACAATATCTATGACCTTGGTTCTGCAAACATGGTGTGGCGAGATGTTTACATCGGTCCTGGGTCATTGTATGTAAATGGGACAAAGGTGATCGAAGATGATTCTGATACAATCGTTGTAAAGGCTGATCCAGATCAATCGCTGACCGTAAAAACATCTGGTACTGGTGAAACAACCCTTCAATCTAACGGTGGCGTAAATATTACTGCTGGTGGTGCTTCTGATATACAGATTACTACAACTTCGGGTAATATTGAGCTGAAAGGCACAACTTCCCTTTTGAGCGGCAAGCGTATTATTGACTCTGCTGGTACTCAGGTTGAGTTCGGCGATAATATCGAAATGAATAGCAACAAGGTTACTGGTGTTGGCACTCCAGTAAATACTGGTGATGCTGCAACTAAGGGTTATGTTGACGGGTTAAATACAACTCAAACTAATGCAACAAATGCTCTTAGAACAAGCGTAAATCAACGTCTTGGTGGCACCGCTTCAGTTGCTTTGACTGGCGATGTAACTGGTTCCGCATCATTCTCTGCCAACGCAGTTTCTATTACAACCAATATTAGCAACTCTGGCGTAACTGCTGGTTCTTATGGTTCTGGTTCTGCAGTTCCTGTAATTACTGTTGCTGCTGATGGTCGTGTTACTAACATGTCGACTACTGCAGTTGCTGGTGTAACTGATGTAACATTTACTGCTGCAAACAATAATCTGCGTGTTTCTACTACAACAGGTACAACTTACGACGCAACAATTGATGTTTCTGATAAGGCAACTTGGACTGCACTGCTTGCTACTAACACTGCTATTCGTTCTTTGATTAGTAATAACGATTCAGACATCAGCTCTTTGTGGTCTGCTCTGACCTCAACTAATACAAGCATTCGTTCAGCAATTACTTCTGAAGTTGCCGCTGTTGTTGATGCTGCTCCTGCTTCACTTGACACGTTGAATGAATTGGCAGCTGCTTTGGGTGATGATGCCAATTACGCTGCGACAGTAACTACTGCTCTTGGTACGAAAGCGGCTACATCTACCACAATTTCTGCTGGTACAGGTCTGACTGGTGGTGGTTCTCTTGCTGCTAATCGCACTATTTCTCTGAGCCACCTCGGTATTCAGAATCTTTCCGATCCTAATGCTGACCGCATTATGATGTGGGATGACAGTGCTGGCGCTATGGCTTGGATGACTGCAGGTACTAACCTCAGCATTTCAGGCACAACTCTGAGTTCTACTGACACCAACACTACATACTCTGCTGGTAATGGTGTCTCCCTTTCAGGTACAACCTTCTCGGTTGCAGCTGGTACAGGCTTGACACAGGAAGCTTCTGGTCTGGCATTGAGCCACTTGGGTATTCAGTCGTTGACCGATCCTGGTGCCGACCGTATTATGTTCTGGGACGATTCAGCAGGTGCTGTTACTTGGTTGGCTCCTGGCTCTAATATGAGCATCAGCGGTACTTCTTTGAACTCATCTTACACTGATACAAATACCACTTACTCAGCTGGTACAGGTTTGGGTCTTTCTGGCACAACCTTCTCGTTGAGCCACTTAGGTATTCAGTCTTTGTCTGATCCTAATGCTGACCGCATTATGTTCTGGGATGATTCTGCAGGTGCTATGGCTTGGTTGGCTCCAGGTTCTAACATGTCTATCTCTGGTACATCGTTGAACTCTAGCTACACTGATACCAATACAACTTATGCAGCTGGTGCTGGTCTTGACTTGTCAGGTACTACATTCAGCCTTGAGTCAGACGCTCGTGGCGACTTGTTCTACATGGGTCGTGATACAAATGACTACTATGCTGTCAATACAACAACTCATGACTGGTATCTTGATGGTGTTCTAGATATGCGGTTGACTAATGCAGGTACTCTGCATTGTGATGGCGACGTTATTGCTTACTCTACCACAACTTCTTCTGACCGTAAGTTGAAGGATAATATTCGCAATGTAGAAAATGCAATCGACAAGGTCAAGCAGTTGAATGGCGTTGAGTTTGAATGGAAGAAGGATGGTTCTAGTTCTGCTGGTGTTATCGCTCAGGACGTAGAAGCAGTTCTGCCTCAGGCTGTTAAGGAAGTTGAAGACCTTAACACTAAGGAACCATACAAGACTGTAAATTACGATGCTCTGCATGCTATCCTGATTGAAGCAATCAAGGAACAGCAAGCAATGATCGATGAATTGAAGGCGAAGATTGGTTAATTAATGGTAATATGGCTCCCACTTCGGTGGGAGCCAACCTAAATACGGTTAATCAATAAAGGAGAATAAAATGGCTTTACAAGGATCTGGGCAAATTACACTTGCAAATATTGCAACAGAATTTGGCGGGGCTGCGCCGCACAATATAAGCGAATATTATCGTGGCGGATCATACACCACAACAAATAATACTGGCGTTCCTACTTCTGGAACGATTGCAATTAGCAATTTTTATGGGGCATACAAATACCAGGTAGCTGCTGCATCAGGTGGTAACTCCACTTCAACTTCTGGTACAACGAAGTATCATTACTTCACTAGTGCTGGAACATTTAGTGTTACGACTCAAGGTACTGATCCATTCTTCGTTGTTGTTGTTGGTGGTGGTGGCGGTGGCGCATTCACCACTGGTAAGGGACCGCAAGCTGGTGGCGGAAATGCTGGCACAGTAAGCAGCGGAACGCACGCTATTTCTAGCGGAACCAATGTTTCTGTTGGTATCGGTGGCGGTGGTGGCGGAAAGCCATTTGGTAACGGATCAGGCAGTTCTGGCGGAACAAGTTCTTTTGGCACATACCGAACTGCTGGCGGTGGTTCAGGTGGCGCTGTTAATGGTGCCTTCAAAGGCAATAGCGAAAGTAGAACAACTGCAGCTGGTACAAGCACTAACGGTGCTCGTTGGTATGCTGGTGACTGGAGAACTTGGGGCGGACAAACTGCTGGTTATGCTCCTGGTGGCCAAGGCGATCGGGGGAATGTTGCTGGCAACCAGAGCGATTCGCCTGCTGGCGGTGGCGGAGGCGGCGGCGGTGCTGCAGATAACAGTTATTGGACCAATCGTGGCGGTAATGGCGGCGCAGGTGTTGTTATTGTATCTTATACATATACAACATAAGGAGTAGAAAATGGCACATTTTGCAAAACTTGACGAAAATAATATTGTAATTGATGTTATTGTTATTGATAATAATGACATGCTTGATGAAAATGGCGATGAGTCTGAAGCAGTTGGAATTGAGTTTTTAAAATCTATTTATGGCGAAAATACAAACTGGAAACAAACTTCTTATAACACCAACGGAGGAATACATTATGCAAATGATGGAACACCTGATGGTGGTGTTGCATTAAGAAAGAATTATGCGTCTCTTGGGTATGTGTATAATGCAGAAGAAGACGCATTTATTCCACCAAAACCATACCCATCATACATCTATAATTCAGAAACAGCTGATTGGGATCCACCAGTCCCACACCCAGTAGATCAAGAAGAAGGTGTTGGGTATGATTGGGATGAAGGTACTTTAAGTTGGGTGAAAGTTAGTTAAAAAATTTTTATTATGAATTATGTGAATAGTGGGCAATTTACAATACCTGTAATGAGTGTAGAAAATTTCTACGAAAACCCAAAAGAGATTCGTGAATTTGCCCTTTCCCAAAAGTATCAAAAGTCAATAGATGGTCGTTGGCCAGGTAAAAGAACTGAACAATTATACGAATTAGATGTAGAATTGTTCAATTCTTTCTGCCAACGACTGTTTTCTCTTATCTTTGATTACTCTGTTTCTTCTGTCAATTGGGAGGTCAACACATCATTTCAACTGATAGAACCAGTAAACTCTCCACGCAACAAAGGTTGGATACACACTGACGAAGGAATACTATTCGCTGGTGTAATTTATCTAGACGAAGATCCAGATATTGATGCGGGAACAACAATCTACAATCCAAAACATCCAATCCTTCTTGACGACTATATTAAATGGAGTGACTGCAAAGTAGATTATGAACTTGAAGACAAAGATATAAATTATAATAACACTCTTGTAGAACACTATAACTATTTTGATGAAGCAGTAACAGTAAAAAATAAATTCAATAGATTAGTGCTGTTTGATGCAAACCAATGGCACGCCGCATCATTTTCGCAAACAAAACAAAGATTGACTCAAGCATTTTTTGTAGAATGCGTTGAAAGTCATTCTCCTCCTCCTATCGTTAGATTAAATTCGTTATGAAAAAAATTATTGTAAATGCATACACAAATCGCCAAGAGATTTTTGAGTATTCTAAACTGAAACCCTCATCAGAATTTGTTCCAAGTTGGTGGAAAGATCTCCCATCAAAACCCGAATTGGTTAACACACAAGAATATTTGGGGTACAAACTTAACATGAGAGGATGTCCTGGGTTTGTTGATCTTTATAAACTGGGATATATGTTGCCTTTATGGAGCGATTTGCTTGTTGAGGTTGGAGCCAAAGGTGATACATCATATCGTTGGCAATTTTCAGATCAATACTCTGATGCTACAGTACACCCAGATCATCAAAGAAATAAATTTTTACCTGACACTGAGTACCAACACATAAAAATTAATGCTCCTTGGTTGTTAGAAACAAAAGAAGATTTGAACTGGGCAGTTGTCCCGCCAACTTGGAATGTTGATAACCCAGAAAATATTATTATCCCACCAGGCGTTTTGAACTTTAAGTATCAAAGGCAAATTAATGCGAATCTCTTGTTTAAGAGAGATAAAGAATCAAAAATTATCAAGATAAAATTTCATCAGCCATTGATGCAAATTATCCCATTAACAGAAAAACCTGTTGAGTTTAGATTTCACCTTATTTCTAACGAAGAATGGGAGAATAGAAAAAATGCTGGCGGTTATGGTTGTATTTTCTCTAGATCGTACTACAAATTAAAAAGTTTAATGCATAAATAATGAATGCAAGAGTTTCTTTTCTTTTACTCGCTTTGGTTAGTACCGCAGGGTGTAGTGCGCTTACACCAATTACAACTCTGCTGGACATAGGTGAAGCACACGAAGCGGTCCAAAAAGACAAAGAACAACCAACTACAATCACCACCAGAGTAACCAAAAAGAATGGTGAGATTGTAGTTGAGTCTGACTCTGACAAATCTATTGTTGGCACTCCTATCACCAATCCAGATTCTAAGCCAACATTCAGCACAGAAAAAGCAGTCTCCTCGGTTCCAACATGGTTGTATGTTCTTGTAGGACTCTCTGGAATCCTCTTTTTACTAAATACGGTTAGACACCATTATAATAAAAAGAAAGAGGTGACTTATGATTCCAGTCGAACTAATAACCATGGGTGGTGGCGCACTTATGGGCGGCGTTTTCAAATTCATCGACAACGCTCAGAAAGCGAAAGCCGAACAAATGAAGATGATGATGGCAGATCGTCAGCAGAAAGCGGACATCGCCAATCAGGAGAGAGAATCCGCATCCAAATCGGCAGACGCAGCAGCGAATAGAGTAGGCAACGATCCGTTTGCTAAACTGACCCGTCGTATCTTTGTTCTCTCAATGGTAGGACTTGGTGCTTGGGCGATGGTCGGTGGTCTTACTGGTCTTGACATTATTGTTCCGATCACTCAGGAAGTTGGTGGTTCTTATCTGTTTGGTATTGTTGATACAAGCAAGACTGTGACGGAATTCGTCAGACTAGAAAATGCCCTTGTACACTTTGAGTGGCTGAAGACATCGATCCTCGCCGCTGGTGCATTCTATCTCGGCAAGAGTTAAGTAACAACTTTTCAAATGATATAAATAGTCCCAGTAGATAAACTCTCTGGGACTTTTTTATGGCAGCTCCAACTACAAGAACTGAGTTTAAGAAGTATT
>Ga0208019_1000998_pt1 | contig 15368 bp, 19 predicted proteins | sample CB_VirMetaG_5_FD_184540 | JGI IMG/M metagenome (GOLD analysis project Ga0208019, IMG submission 184540) | Freshwater to marine saline gradient viral communities from Chesapeake Bay - CB_1508_1D Viral MetaG (SPAdes) (version 4) | ecosystem: Environmental > Aquatic > Marine > Coastal | place: USA...
AAATCCTCCTTGAGAAATTATATTAGGAAAAATTAAAAAATAAATTTAATCTTAGTATCGACCGTAATATCTTCTTCTATAAAGAGATCCCCGAGAAAGTGATTCGTTTACCTGACTGTTAGGTGGGTTATCTTTTTTAGCCTTAGCAACTTCTTCTTCAAATTCATCAGGTTGCTCTGATTGCATGGTTACTCTGAGTTTTTCATTAACAACAGTGTCTTCTAGATTATTGTAAAAATCTGCCAATGTCATTTCATCTGCAAAATCATTATTATAGTCGCGTGAGACTGGCGTATCTTTTAATGACTTAAAACTTGATCCTTTTGGAATCATTCTATTCCCTAAATGAATCACTGTATGATAGTCGTCATCAGCCACAATCGGCCACTTATCGCTCTCGATTGCAGGGAAAACTACGTCAATAAACCAGTCATATGTTTTTTGTAGTTCTTGCGTAGCTTTTTGTTTAAAGGCATCACTCTTATTCTTTTCACCCTTTTTCTCTGCAGCTGCAAATTTACTTCCTGGGTTCTCTTCATTAATTACAGACTCAATAAGTCTTCTTAGATCTCTTCTATTTAATTTCATTTTTCACCTCGTTAATGCCCATATCTTCTAAGATACTATCTAATTTATCCGGATCGTGTTTAGCACGATCTAGAATCTGTTTATATATATGATCTTTGTCTCGTTCTAACTTACTATTTTCATCATCGTATTTCTTTTCTAGTTCTTGCATAGCAATTTGATACTTAATTTCTGCCTTGATGATTTTCTTTCGTTCTTCTTTGTGAGCTTTCTCCACAAATGCATTTTCTCTCATTGATTGATCTAGGAGGATAACATCATCTTCGTACTTATCTTTTTGCCGCTTTGATCCAATAAGAAACGCTGTTAAACCACCCAAAGCTATGCCCAAGGCTTTCCAGTTTTTCAAGCACCATTCCCAGATCTTTTTAAGCCACAACATGTTACATTCCTTTCCAGACCTTTGCAAAATCAATAGCAGCTTGTCCACCAATATAACACATCGCAATCATTCCCCATGTGTCAGGATCTAAACCTGACCAAATAAATAGAGATGTTGCAGTTAAGAATACAAGAAGCTTCCTAGATATAATCTTTTCTTGTGCTGCGTCTAAAAGACCTTTTGTCTTATCATCTAAATAAAAGCTGTCACGTGCTTTATCTGATATCTTTGTATTCGCTAATTCTTTAGCCTTATCTAATATTTCTTCTTTATTCATAAATAACCTCAATTTGCTTACCAAGCATCCTTTTTTGATTGTAATGCGTCACCTAGTCTGTCTATCTCTTCTTCTGTCAATCCATACTTTTGATGGACTTCAGCCTCAAAGTCTGTCAATGCTTCATCAGCTTCATCAAAATAATCAACATAGCTAGCACTTCCATCATGATACATTCTTCTAGCTAATTGTGTTAAATAATCACGCATTTCTCGAGAATCATAAATTTCGTCATAAGCTGCTTGCATTTTTTTAGCATTAGCTATACCTGCAGATAATTCTGGACTAAACTTCGAACCCTCATATGGTGCTAGAGCATCTATTAAACTTCTAGCTTGCACAACATTCGGATCAGACATAAAGTCTTCTTCGTCAGCATCATGATATAATCTAGATAACTTAGCTAGATTTTCGTCTGATACATCTCCTAATTGTGCTCTTCTTAAATCTGTACGTGCAATCTCAGGTCCGGCATGCTGTTTTTTGAAAATAGGCATTCCGTAATCATCAAACATTTCATTTTCATATTCATCTTCTTGTATTTCGTCACTGTCTATTTCCCTAGGATATGTAAAAGCTACACCTGGGTTATTTTTAATAACAGTGTCTGCAGCTTTATCAAAATCTTCTCTCTCCATACCGTACGGATCTTTGTCAAAAAATTGTGATTCAATAATCATTCTAATATCTGATCTAGATAATTTCTTCATTTATTCTTCCTTTTCCTTTAAGGGATTATGATCTTCTAACATAGCATAAATATCATCGACGTCTGTCTTTGTATATTTTTTTACAGCTTTTACTTGTTTATCTTTAACTAGCTGATCCATAATACGAATTACATCGTTTGATTCTTGACCAACGCGTCTCGCAAACTCAGCAAGGACTTCCTGCATGGATAGTCCTTTTTTAAAACATTGGATACGAAAATCAGAATGAACTTCATATTCCATACTAATATGTAATGATTTCTTTCCTCTAACCACCTGTTGCGCCTCCATCATAAGCACCTAGACCTTGTTTACGTGCAGGTTTATCATAATCAGGAAACTCTTGATCGATTTCTATATCAAACTGGTTTTCTAATATAGCATAAAATCTTTTCGAATGTTCATCATCATATTCACTTTTTAAGAATTCTGAAGCACGATTAACTATTGCTGTTTCAACTTTTAATAATTGTTGATAATTCATAACTAATCTTGCAACTTTTGCAGAAAATATATCAATATCTAAATCAGGTGTTTCTTCTTCAGCAGCCTCATTTTCGTCTCTTATTTCTGATCCTTTTGTTGCCTCTTCATCAGCAGCTGGATCAAATGTATCTTGTTCTCTAAGTAGCCATTTAAGTGACATGTTATATATACTTTCATTTAAATCTCTTTCTTCATTATCATTTTTAATTGATTCAGATTCAAATTTAATTAATAAAGAATCTATCTGATCATCAACAGAATCACGTGCTAATCTAGATTTTTTACCAACTCTAACATCATCATCATTTTTTTCCGGAATGTCGCCTTTCTCTGCTTCTAAAAGAAATTTATATAAACTATTCATTAATTTATCCTCTAATTATTGCTAATAATCTATCAGCTTTTTCAATTCTTTTTTCTATAACTTTCCAATTTAATTCTTTCATCATTGCTTTAGAATATAAGCTGACGTCTTTAAGATAATCTCTATAATATGCATGTTGCCATACGTCCATAACAATTACTGGATATGATCCAAAAGGAACGTTTTCTGAATGCAAATCAATAAAACAATTCATATATTTTTGTGTATATGTATTTAAATAAGTAATTGCCCATCCGCATCTAGAAGTAGAGCAGCATGACAAAAAATCTCTTTGCCAATCATCAAAAGATCCAAAGTCTCTTTGTAATCTCATGAATGATAAAGAATCCATAGTTATTTCTGAATTAACATCACTAATATTTGCAAAATATAGTTCGTGAAGATACGCTGCATTCATATTGTAAGTTTCATCAATTTTAAGTTGTCTATATTCAGAATGATTAGAACTTACTTGTGATCGATCAGCAGCATCTAACTTACTACTTATTTTATTAAAGTCTTTTATATATTGTTCATAAAGCTTAATATGATTATCTTTATTTGAATTACTAAGATAATCTGTTCTTAATTTAAAGTTTTTTTCTTGTGCAACTAAAGCTTCATTTAAATTTTTATGATCTTCTAAATCTAAATCAGCTTTAATAATTTTTTTAATTTTATTATTAAACAAATAATCCATTATGACCTCTTATATTCTTTTTTTATAGTGTCAAAGTCAACAACTTTACTTTGACCGTTATTTTCAATTTTATAAAGAACTTTATTATTATCGACATGTTTTCCTTTCTTTTTAATCGTCCATTTAAAACCATGTTCGTCTTCTAAAATAAAGCCCTCTCCTAGATCATTCGGATCCGGAATATTTTTTAAACTAGATTCTCTTAAAAGTTCTAGAATGATTCTTTGATAAGCTTTCATATAACATACCTTATTAGTATAATTAATTATTATTGTAAATAGTTTCTTACAATAATTCCAGAATGTTCTAGTATACTTATCCCTTTAGTATCTCTATATTCTTTTAAAAATATAACTTCTTTAATTCCAGCATTAACAATTGCTTTTGCACAAACTTGGCAAGGAGACAATGTTACATACATTTTTTTATTTTTAGGATTATTATAATCACACTTAATTAGTGCATTAATTTCTGCATGTATTAATCCACTTTCACCATGACATAAAGATTCCCTTGTATTAGGGCCTCCTTTATGATCTCCGTTATACCCTAATGCAAGTACTTGTGTATTATCTTCAGTAACGATAACAGCACCTACTTTATGTTTAGGGTCGATTGATCTTCTAGATATACTTTTTGCAAAGTCAATCCAAATTGTATCCCAGTTAGGTCTCATTATTCCTCATCAAATATATCATCAATATGCTTATCTTTTGCTAATGTGAATCCGGCTGCCTTTCTATGACCGCCTCCTTTAAATTCTTTAGCAATCTCTGATACATCAACGTGATCATGAAAGGATCTTAAACTTACACGTGTGTGTTGATCTTCATGACTATAATACCAAATAAGTGCAAAATCACAATCAGGAGAAAGTTTTGCACCTATTTCTGACATCCAATGTGAAGAGTTAACAACATATACATCCATACCTTTGTATTTTTTTAATGTTGCCTTATCACAAACTTTTTTAATAACTGTTTTAGAATATGCCAATATATAACTTCCTCGCTTAACAGCATCATCAAAAACAGAATCATCTTCAAATTTCTCAAACTCCTCAAATTCAAAAGGCACCATATCGAAAGCAGCACTAAATTCTTTTGAATACGGTAGCTCCCATTTCCAAAGATCACGATCTGTTATATACTGTATAAATTTAGGAGGCTCTTTACCTGGATGAAAGAATTCCCATGACATTGTAGCACCAGACTTATTCATATCAAAAATTGTATTAGATATATCATGAAGTTCTACCATAGCTGATTTATGATGGTCTATTACTAAGAGATTGTTTGCGTCTTTAATAAGCTTTTTTGTAGTCTTATTATCAAAAGAGAAGTCCAATATAACAACATTTTTTCCTTTGACAATTGGTGGCTTATCTCCGTGTGTACACGGGTAATATTCTGCTCTGTTACCTAATAACTTCCACGCAGAAAAGGCTGCACCAAATCCATCTGTACAGCTTGCATGGTAGATTACACAGTCGACGCTGCTTGGTTCTAACATAATTGACTCCCAAAATTAGTGGCGCATATAACTATGGTGTTCCTGACATCTTGGCTCGTAAAGTTCTGACCCACCTACTTGTATTTTTTTATTCGCGTTACTTAAACTATACTGCTCTTTCTTAAATGTGTATCTTGCATCTTTTTGACAGACTGTACAAACTGCTTTACATTTTACAATTTGCGTACAATATGGCATAATTTTTTGCACTTCATCAAAAGGTTCACCTAAAAAATTTAAATCAATTGAAGCAATTACAACATCATAACCCATTTTAAATAACTCAATACATATATCAGCGGATCCTTCTATAAGAAATAATTCATCGATAATTACACAATCATAAAAATCTGCACCTATATCCTCTTTTTGCATATGATCTATTATTTCTTTACCAGTATCAACCAATATAGCTTCAAGTTTATTAAAATTATGCGTAACTATTTCACCCTTTTCAGAATAACGATCATCCATTTTTGATTTAAACGCAATAATATTTTGCTTCTGGTAATGTCTTTTATCAGCTTGCATTAATAATTTAGTTGTTTTTGAACTGAACATAGGTCCAGTATAAAGAATCATTTCTGCCATTTATTTTAATCCCCACCATTTAACTGTTTTTTCTAATCCTTCCCAAAATCTTACCTTAGGCTCATAACCTAATTCTTTTCTTGCTTTATCTATATCTGCTCTTGTATGCATAACATCCCCTGGGCGCCATGGAGCACTTCTTACTTTTGATCCAAAGTTGTTTATAAAATAAGTTAATATATCTCCATTTGTTACAGAATCATTACACGCAATATTGAAGCAGTCACCTTTGAAATTATAATCTTTAAATCCTGCCAGTATATTAGCTTCAACAACATTATCAACATAACACATATCTCTACTTTGAGTTCCATCACCATCTGATCTGCATTCTAAACCATGTTTAGTTGCATGACACCAAGCAGAAACTGCGGTTGAATAAGGTGAATCCCCATATTGACCCGGACCAAAAACATTAAAATATCTTAAACAAACTATATCACTTTCTTCATAGAGATTACAAAATAATTTAGCAATATCTTCACAAGCAGATTTTTGCCATGCATAAGGTGACTTAGGATTTTTAGAATGTGACTCAGGTGTAGGCCTAATATCCGCACCACCGTATACAGAAGATGAAGAAGAAAATACAACTTTTGTCTTACCTAATCTTGCAGCATCAAATAATTTAACAGTATTGTTTAAATTAACTTCTGTTGTTTCAGCAGGATTATCAACAGAAAAACTAACTCTTGGAACTGCAGCTAAATGAAAAATAATATCATAAACACCCATAGCAACTGAATTTAATATTGGGCCTGCAAAATCATCTTTAAAAAATCTAATAAAATTTCTTTCTTCATTTGTATATGATAATCCCGGAAAGCTTTCTCTAATTTCATAATTTTCCAATTGAATTTCATAACCACTTGATAAGTCATCAACAATGTCTATGGTATGACCTTCCGAGTGTAATCTTTTGACAAGATTTGATCCAATAAATCCCATTCCACCTGTAACTAATACTCTCATTTTTACTCCTTTTAATCAATTATAATATGTGCAGAATTAAAGTTTACTCTCATACGAACCCATTTATTTTCTATTTTTAACATATTATATACCTCACTAGTAAGCCAATAAAGAAACTGCATATCATATTCTAATGTATCTTTTGTATTCGATGATCTAAGCACAAAATGACAATCTAGTAAATCATTACGAAACGTATATTGGATAAAAGAAATACAACTTTCATTCGCATAGACAAATCTTCTAGAATTAATGTTTTCTTTTCTATTATATTCATTATTACCTGACAATTCTTGTTCTATTTTACCTAACATTTGTGCTGTAATACCGGCATAATATTTCTTTTCAGGCTCATATTGTAATACATCTTTATTTAATAAACCAAATTTGCCATCATCATAATAAGTTAAATTAATATGATTTGCATCAAAATTTTGACTAACTTTTGCAAACATAAAAGCATGTTCATGCAATTTATCAATAGGTGTCATTTCGTATTCTATTATACTTTTCACAGTTTGCTCTGCCCAACTTTTTGTATCTTTACTTCTAATGACAATAACATTAGGAAAAGATTCGAGCTCATTAGAAGCTTCTGTAAATAAATCATGTAACTTTTTTAAAGAAGCAAGGTTTTGTATTTCATCACCTCGTTCATTAAAACGTCGTGCAACCTCATCCCATGGAGGTAACAAAATAACATATATATTATTAAGATCTTTAATTTCTTTATTGAAACGTTCAACTTCAACGAATAAGTCTCTATTGTAAAACTTTGCATGAATTAACATTGATAATGCTGATCGATCTTGAATATTCCATTTGTAATTACTTAATCTATGTAATTCATTATAGAATGATGTTTTCCCTGCTAGATCAGGTCCTTCCAATATAATCTGATTAATCGGAAAACGCTTTGTTCTATCCATATATTACTCCTTAAAATATTAATAAATTATTTAAACTACTAATGGTCTTATCTTTCTTGAACTAGTAGAACAGCCCCAACTTGGATCATTTTTTGTTTCTGTTAGCCATATTGTATAAGCATCAAATTCTTCAGGTAATTCACCCCATATTCTTAACCACCCAGTATTACTTTCATTGTCTGTAATTTTAACTCGATAAAATATCTTTTTATTCTTGGTTGTCTTTTTAATAAACTCCACAACACAAAACCACCCTAATCCATTTTCATTAGGTTCGAATGATAAAACAGATTTAACACCACTCTTTCTAATCTTTGACATTAGTTTTTCCGGAAAAGCTAAATCATCACGTGTTGCTGAACACATATCTTGATACATTTGCAGTTTTTCTATTCTGTTCCAATCTTCAGTATTAGATGTCTCCTCAATAAGTTGTGGTAAAAGAGGAGGTGCATTTTCTTTTTCTGCTTTTCTTATTGTCATACCCCAGCGACTTTTCTTAAGTTTGTCGTAATTATCAATAATAATATTATGAAGTTGACGATGATTATTAATTGTACCATTCCACATTTCTTCAAGTGTATCAAGCGCTTCAACCTTACATAGGGCAGAAAAACCTGTCTTATTTAATTTTGAATGATACCACCCACCATCTTCATCATATAACATTTGGTCTAGAGAAGTATAAGGTCTATTTCTTAATATTTCCTGTACCGCATTTTTACCTAAACCCTTAATTGATGTTAGAGGAGGAATAAAAGCATTTTTCTTTTCTGACCATGTCCAGCTCAAACCAGACTCATTAACATCATGAGTACTAACTTCATAACCCATTGCTTTGATTTCAGAGATTGCCTTTGCAAGATTATTAGGGTTATTATTCTCTGACTCGAGAATTGTTGACAACCAATCTGTTTCATAATATGTATGTAACCAAGCAGCATAATAAGAACCAATTGCATATGCAACAGCGTGTGATTTATTAAAGCCATAAACCGAAAAGAACTCTATTCTTTCCCACAACTCTTGTGATACCTCTTCATCAACGCCATTAATCTCTTTAGCACCTTTCACAAACTTTTGTCGAGCTTCTTCACGTTCATCACCTTTCTTACCAATTGTATCCAAAGATTTTTTAACTAGTGTCTTACGAAGCTTATCTGACTCTGCCGGTGTAAAACCTCCTAGCTTCTGTGCTAGGAGCATAAACTGTTCTTGGAAAGTGACATGACCAAATGTGGGCCCTAATATTTCCTTAATGATTGGATGCGCATATTCAATATCATCAGCCCGATTTTTATCCTTGACATATTTTAAATGTACATTAGCTCTAAGAGGACCTGGACGATAAATTGCAGTCAAGGCACCTAGCTCTTCAATATTTGTAGGTTTAGCATCCTCACAGAATCGTCGAGCGCCTTCAGCAGTAAATTGAAATACTCCTACCTTGCGTCGCTGATGATAGACATGTTGCCAGACTTTAGGATCGTCTTGATCGACATAACGACAATTCAGGTATTGATCAAACCAATCACGTATTTCAAGGAATGTAGGATCTTTACCTGTCTCACGCTTCAGAATACGTCTGATACAGTTTTCTACATCTTTTAATAATGTAAGGCCTAGAAAGTCAAACTTAATAAATCCGTTATCTTCTAGGTTACGGAAATTCATACCTTCTGTCCACGGTGTTTGTAACTCACCACGCACACCAATGATAGGCATACCTCGTGCTAAATCGTCAGGTGGACCTATAATTACACCACCAGCATGTCGACCAATACTTCTATTCTGCATAAATAATGCTTCAATATGATCTTTGACTTTTGGATATTTTTCCATAAACTCTCGATATCCTTTTGAATATTGCATGCAGTCTTCGTGTTTTAAAACAAAGACAGACTTTTCTGTGTTCTCATCCCGGGCTTGTGCCATGACCTCGTCTTGTAGCGGTCCAGTCATCTTATTAACTTCAGCAAAGTCGATACCGTAAAACTTAGCAATATCTTTAACAAGTGACTTTAACTTAAGTGTGTTAAAGTTAGATACAGGAATAACAGCCTCGTCACCATATAATTCACGAGCAGCATTAATAAGTGCATCACGATCACCAGCATCAGAATCAATGTCAGGCCATGAAGTTCGATGTCTACCTAAAAATCGCTCCCAAAGCAAATCATATTTTAGTGGATCTATTTGTGTAATTCCTAATAGATAATTTACCAGCGAACCACCACCAGATCCACGAGCTGCTCCAAATAATGTATGATCAGCTGCCTTGTGAAAGACTTCATACATAACTAGAAAGTAGTTTTCAAAACCGAGAAACTTAATGTCTTCTAACTCTGCTTTGACTCGTTCGAGATATCGTTTTTCTTTATGAAGGCCTTCTTTAAGCATCGCTGCTTTGACCTTTTTCGCAAGCTGCTGGAAAGCAGTTTCACCAGGCTTGTTGAAATCGGGAAGCTTAACAGAAGTATCAATCCAACAATCTTCACACTTCTCCCACGCAATTTCATGGGTGATCTCAATCGACCTTTTAATCTTTTCTTCGTAGCCTTCATACGTTTCTTTATACTCATCATAATGCCTCGTAAATTCATCCCACATCTGTTGTGCATTTTTAGGATACAGCTCACATTTTAAATCTTCAAACTCAGGTAGAGGACTCGGATCATTACCCATCCATCCTAGCTTCTTATAAAGCTCACGTGCTTCCCATTTGTCTGGTGAATAATAATGACTATCAGGTGTTGCTATGAGTTGCAATCCTGTTTGATCTGCGTGACGGAGAAGATGGTGATTAACAAGGTGTTGTTGCTTCAACCTGTTAAACTGTATCTCTAAGTAGAAGTTATCCTCACCAACAGCGTCAACAAAACGATCAGATAGATACATAAGCTTTTGTTGAATAAGTTCGTCATCATGATGTAATGCATTACCACGCATAATGCGATTAGAATAAATACCACCAAGACATGCTGTCGAAACATTTAAACCCTTTCCATATTGTTTTAAAAGATCAAAGTCAATACGAGGATATCTGTAAAAGCCGTCAGTATAGGCACGTTTAATCAAAGTAAACAAGTTACCTAAACCTTCACGATTTTGTGCAGTGACAACCAGATGATAACGTCGTTTCCATTCATCCTTGTCAATACTAAAGCTTTTTGTTTCCTCCTCGTTTTCAATAATATGGCCACCTTCCTCTTCTTCTTTAATTGCCTTTTGTTTAGCTGCAGCACGATCGATCTTTGCTTGTTCATAATCAGATTGCCAATCTTTAAGTGATGGGACAAAGTAAAACTCACAGCCATATATCTGTCGATATTTTACACCTTGCTTTTGAAGCTTGGATGCGTGCTTGTGTGCGTGTGCCAATCCGGAACCGTTGCCATGATCAGTTAGTGCCCATGCATCCATGCCATTTTCTAGGACGAAGTCGATGTGGTCAGATGGATAACCTAATCCATCAAAGACGCTAAATCCTGTGTGACCGTGAAAGCCAACAAACTTTTTGGGTGGTGGTATTAATAAACTCATGTTTCTCCTTGTAAATAAATGCCTCACACATATTATAATAGGAGTTTTTAAATTTTACACGAGTTTAAATACTACTCATTACATTATTAACATTAATTTCTTAGGTATTAAGTCAATAATATCATTATTATAATCGTCATAAATCATTAATTCACCAAATGGTGTGTTAAAATCACCATATTCATCCAACTCACCTATTCCCATTTCCTCAAGATCACTAGCATATATAGAAGTTTGTTTGGATGATTTAACAATTCTTTTAAACAAATCATGCATTATTTTAATTAGCTCGTCACTACTATCGTTCATTATTGAATCTAATTCATTTTGACTTGGATTACGATTTTTTAAATATATTTGTCGATTCATAAGATCAAAATCAGATGCATCAATAAATATTTCACGCGTATCGTCATGACGAAAAAGTATACCATGACGAGAATGATCGATATATGCGTGTAGCGGTTTGTCTACAACCCTTGCTAGTGTTTTTGCTTGGGATGGAGTTAAATAATCTTCAATTTCCTTATAAAACATTTGTATAACATTAAAAGCTTCCATGTCTTGTAACATCGCATTTTGACCTGCAAAAAAATCTGCCTCTTGTTCTACAGATATATCCGGCTCTGTTGATCCTAACGCTTGATATACGTTTCTTGCCTGATTTACAGATGCATCATCACCACTTTGATCTAACGCGTTTAGCTTAGCGATATTTTGTTGACTTAATGATGAAAGATCTGCATCTTGTCTACCCTTTTGTCGCAGTGCATCAATTTCAGGTCGAGTGACGTGAGGCCAAACAGGAACTCTTTGTTCAATAGCTTCTGCGATTAATCTTCTTAATTGTTTTCTTGTTAGTTTCATTTTATAACTCCGATAATGCATCAACGACTAATGCAGCAAGTGCCTCAAGGCCACCATAGCCAGGCTCGCCTGAAAGATAAGGTGCTGTATTTCTATCTGTTAAAACACCACTTCTTGCACGATTAACTCCAGCTGGAGCGTCTGGGTGGTATGCTCGCATTTCAATTTCAATGTTACCCATCCATGTATCACTGATATAAGCAACTGCATTAATAGATTCGAATCTTAGCGGGTGTTCACCTACAATAGACACACTAATAAAGGGAGTAAATCTGTGTACAGAGCTAGTATGTCTCGAATCTTTTACAGCGCAATAGAGGCCTCTTTTCTGACACTCACGCTTTATATATTGGGAAAGCTCTATTGACTTTGTCCCGGGTAATTCGTTATGAAATTTTAGATCAGGTGCCGTTGCTTTTTGCTGCCCCATTTCTACTGCAGTTTCTTCGGCTGCTGTTAGCTCAGGTTGCATATCTAAATCTACCGCTAACTGTCTAGCTTGTCTCTGTCCTGCAAGACCTGATTGTCTGAGTGTCGTTAGCTTAGGATGTGTAGTTTGTGCATCTTTAGCTGCGCCTGTTTGATAAGCATCACTCGCTACAAAAGCCTCACCTTCAGGATCAACAATGATTCTTTTACCTTCGTCTAATGCTTCTGCTATTAGTCTTCTTAATTGCTTTCTTGTTATTTTCATTTTATTATCCTTTAATGTAAAAATCGCCTACGTCAAAACTAGCGATATCATACTCTTCTGGATAGATACCATATTCCTGCAAACCATGCCCAAATGCAAAATTCATGTTCATACGCCAATCGAGTGTGTTACGTGTTTGAGTCTGCAACTCGCTGGCTTCTTGAGGATTAACAGAAAATTTCATGTTATAATAGTCAGGTATATCTCTTAAAATTATCAGATCTTCAGGTGATGCTCCATAGGTCTGATTTTCGCTAAAAGCAGAAGCTACTTTTGATTTTATTGCCTCTTCAGGGTAGTATCCAGAACCATGTCTCCGGCCATACTCATCTAATTTTTTCCTAACTTGTGGATCAGAAGGTATAAAAATCATTTGTTCTGAATTATCTGCTGTATCATATGTATATTCAAAGTTAACCTCACCAATTAGCTCAGCTAGCACATAGTGAATTGCCTCTAAGTAAGCTTCCAATGCGTCATTGAGCTCAGGGTGAATCGCCAAGTTTCTCTGTACATGTGGCATTCTGTCGTAAGCTTTTCTAATTACAGACTCAAGGGCGGGATAAACTGCGTCTCTAAACTCAATCGGTGTCATATTGTCAAGATTGGCTAGTGCACTTATTATAATACGATCTATTCTATCCATCAAACTCTTGCCCATACCTATTTGACCTGCATCGACAGGCTGAAATAATATAGCTAGTGGAAAATCATTACCAAAAGCTGTTACATCGCCTACACCTCGAGCTTTAAACCCGGCACTCTTTTGCCTTCTCATAAAATCACCAAAGCCTCCTTCTTTCAAATCGTAAACATGCGTCATATAGTCATAAAAATCATCGCCTATGACATAAAGAAGCTCTAACCCCTGTCTGAGACCATCTTCGTTTTCATCAGTTATATCAGGAAGAATAGTAATATCTTTATCTGTAAACGTTATATTTCTTAATATACTTGGATCACCGTACATTAACGTGCCTAATTTTCTTATATTTTCCGGGTCTGCTGCTTCAAAGTCTTGCCTTGCAGGAAGTGCTAACCTAGTATCAAAAGTAAAAGATTGTACGTCGCTCCTAGGTTCGTCAGGTGGTGGTGGACCAGGTTGATAAGTATGAGTATAATTGTGGTACGAAAGATTAGCAGATCGATTAGGATCAAAGAATGTAGGGTCTTGTTTCGTCACCTGATCTTGGTTCATTACATCGCCTTCGGATCCTACATAAAAAGTCTCCATTATCAGTCTTCTTATATATTTTCTTATGCTTCTTTCACTTAATTTCACTTTTATCTCCTTTGTGGGTCGACATATTCCATACCAATAAGATTAAATATGTCCTGCTCTGTCTTAATTCCGTTTATAATTTCACCTGTTTTAGCGTCAAACATACCATTTCGTGTATAAACATAACCCGCTGCATGTGATTTACCTCTTATGCGCATGTTAAATCCCCTACTACCTGTCCAAGTCATGACCATTGTAGGGTATGAAAACTCGTCGGCTTCAAATAAGTCTATTTGAACGCCTTTAATTAAAATGTTATTTGCAAACAAGCCTTCACGCTTTGTTACTTCTAATCCTGAGAACCAACTCTCATAAGCTTCTTTTGACTTTGGTAAGAAGACTATATCTATATCACCGCTTTCTTTCTTACCTCTACGATAAGATCCACAGACTTCATATCTTTCACAGATATTGTAAAATCCTAGGCTTTCTAGAATTTCAAGTATTTGGTCGATTTCTTCTCTTGTCGCTCGACGCCCAGAAAGTGCAGCTCCACTCATCTTCTTCCTTCTATTAATCTTCTTAATTGTCTTCTTGTTAATTTCATATACACCTCTTGTTATGTATATATATGAAGCTTAAAGCCAAATTTGTATAGCAAGAATCAAAAAAGCTAGACCAATACAAAGCATTGTTTTCAACGTAAAAATAGACTCACCTAAAAAGTACCAAGTGAAGAAAGGAAACACTAAATAAGAGAGTACAGCAGCGATAAATCTGACTGACCATAATTCACCCACTGCCGACATGCAATACTTGGTTCCGTACCAGAAACACAATCCTGCAGGTGTTCCCATTAACACTGTTGCCAAGACAGGTTTGTCTTTCCAGAATTCCCACACAAATTGTGCATTTCCTGCGAACCAACCTAAAGCATGACCGGCAATAAAAAACCCTACTGCCATCATCATGTCAGGTGTAAAAAATTCAGATATCTTCGACATTTAATTTATTCTTCCCATTTTCTTAATCTTATTTGACATCTTTGATAATCACATATGTACAATTATAAACCCAATCACCACAATTGACGTACGTTTTTATGTTTTCATTTTTATCAACCCAAATTAAAACTTCAGGATTATGCGTATGACCCATAATAAAAACATCAGCATCATCGTTCCATTTAACAATATCCCAAATTCTTTTTAATTGTCTTTTTTTAATTTGCTTAACTGTCCACCATCGTGATAAATTGACTTTAAAATATCGCTCTATAATATTTTGAATAACTGATATAAAACGAATTAAATATTTGCTTTTCACAATTCCCGTATCATATTGATCGCCGTGTTGTATCTTAAAGACACGAGAATTATATTCAAATAAATATGATCTAACAAACCTAATATTGCTAACAATTTGTCCTACAAAAGCTTCAAATGCATCGTCGTGATTTCCAACAACATAAATAACTGGACCTTTAAAATTTTGTATATGATTAATGATCTTTCCTGTTGTCTCTGTAAAT
>Ga0208019_1001000_pt1 | contig 15356 bp, 20 predicted proteins | sample CB_VirMetaG_5_FD_184540 | JGI IMG/M metagenome (GOLD analysis project Ga0208019, IMG submission 184540) | Freshwater to marine saline gradient viral communities from Chesapeake Bay - CB_1508_1D Viral MetaG (SPAdes) (version 4) | ecosystem: Environmental > Aquatic > Marine > Coastal | place: USA...
CGTTTCAGTAACGGAAGAGAACGACCCTGGGAAGATGATATTGTAAACACACGATGTGTTGTAGCATATTCAAGTGGTATGAGCATTGATGCTGTAATGTCCGGTGTTCCTGTTATTGCCTGTGACGAAGGCAATTTTGCTTGGGATATATCCAGCAACTTTCCCGAAGACGTTGTTGAACCTAAACTTGAAGATCCGGAAACGGTTAGACAGTGGCTATATAATCTAGCTTATTGTCAGTGGAGCGAAGAAGAAATGCAAAACGGTAATGCATGGAGACATCTATTGCTAGCAATTGAAACCGCAATCAAGGACAACAAGTAATGCTAACAGTCAACGGTTATCTCAGCGGCATTCCTAAAAAGAATAAAAATCCCGAGAAACCGTTAATACTTTCTAACTTTGTTGAAGGTGTAAACCGCTGTGGGGATACAGGCGAAGCTGTTACTGGTGACTGGTCACTTAGCGATGTTGCTGTAATACAAGGCTATGTACACGAAGATAGTCCAGACTCCCCGCATCTAACCCTGCGCAAACGTGTGCTAGATCAACAAAAGAAAAATAATAAACACACTGTTATTGTAGACAGCAATTTGTTTTTGTTTGCAGATCCGGGTAACACAAAAACATATCTACGCTATAGTCTAGATGGAGTATTTCCGTCCACAGGCAACTATTTTTGGGACAACCCAGACATCAACCGTTGGTACAAGATACGCAAGGACCTAAGTATTAAATATAAAGATTGGCGTAACAACGGCGATCATATTTTAATTTGTTTACAACGTAACGGCGGTTGGAGTATGAAAGGTCTCGACAATCAAGATTGGGCAATTGACATTGTGCGTCGTTTACGTAAATACACAGACCGTCCTATATGGTTACGTGGACACCCTGGCGATAAGCGTGCTGGCAAATATTTAGATTTGAATGAACGAGCTTGCAGGCTTGATGTACTTAAAGGCATGAATGTTAGTATTGTTGATCACCGTAATAGAACACTAGAACAAGATTTAAAAAATGCCTGGGCAACTGTAGTTTATAACTCTAGCCCTGCTGTTGCAAGTGCGATTACTGGAATACCTGTGTTTGCTGATGATATTGCGGATTGTCAAGCCCGCGATGTGGCAAACAAAGATATTTCGCAGATCGAAAATCCTGCTATGTGTGATAGAGATCGCTGGCTGAGTAAACTAGCAATGTGCCATTGGAATTTTGATGAGCTCAAAGACGGTAGTGCCTGGAGACACATGAGACAATATGTATGAAAATTGAATTTGGCTGCGGAGAAACTCCTACCCAACCAGAATTTAAAACATGTGATATAAGAGATCTTCCGGGTATTGATTTTGTTTGTGCTGCGTGGGATATTAACAAACATGTCGAATCTAACAGTGTAGATGAAATATTTTCAAGACATTTCTTTGAGCATTTAACATTTCAACAAGGCGAGCGTGTACTAGAAGTATGGCACACTATACTAAAACCAGGTGGTCGCTGCGAGATGTTAGTACCCAATATGACCATGCACATAAATCAATGGTTGCGCAGAGATACAGATCGAGATATTGAACATGCATGTGCTGGGTTTTGGGGATGGCAACGCGGAGAGTTTGATGATGTGTGGGACGTACACAAAAGTGGATACGACGAAGAATTACTCACAAAACTAGTACTACGTAAAGGATTTGTTAATGTTGAATCGTTTACTAATCCTAAGAAAAGCAAACACGTGCATCTAGCGTTTTATAAAAACTAATCCGTTATCTCGAACAAATGCTTTCCACCAAAAGTGTTCGCCAGTAGTTTTGTTTTTCTTCCATCGTCCCATGGTTGAAACTTCTCGCAAAGTTTTGGTTAATGCAGGATCATAATCAAACCCGTATTGATCAAATACCGATATCCAATATTCTTTGGTATTGCAATTAACGTGATGATGACCAGGAGTATTAGGTGGTGCATAGGTCATAAAAACAACACGTCCTCTTTGAAAGTCTTGCATAAAGTTTGGAACAAACTCTTCATAAACGTGTTCGACGAATTCACAACTCCAAATAAGATCAACTGCGAGATTATTTAATGGACCCGGTCCTTTTTCGTAATCATGAACAGTAACCGGAACAGAGGGACGCTTGACTTCAAAGTCGCCGTCAATGCCTTGCGCATCGATTCCTAGCGTTCTTGCTAGCTCAACCATACCAGCTGGGCCGCACCCAATGTCAAGCATGGTTTTTACACCAAATTGAGAAATTGCAAATTCTAGTGCACCTTGATCAAAATGTGTTTTGTTTTTATGTCCACCTAAGTGATCGGGTAAACTCATTTCCAATATTCCTCTTCTCTTTTCACCAATAAGTCTTTTGTTTTGCTACGTCCTAGCTGCTTACGTCCGCCTTTGAGATGGTCAAGATAAGCACCCCATGCACTGTTAATAAGCGGATGCCCTTCACCTTTGACTAATCCCGCACTCCAATCTTTTTGTACAAGCGGTACCTGTTTGCGAACAGCATCAAAAACAAAACTATCGTGCCATTCGTCTAGTGTAAAAATACCGTTTTCGGCATCGTCATAATATTGCTGAAATAATCGTAAAAAGTTTTGCGCACGACCCGAACGTAGATTAATGGCATATAAACCACATTCTGAAAATTTGCCTCGGCGTCCAAGATAATATAAATCGCCACCACCGTCTATTAAACTGTCAATATTTTCTTGCGTAACAGGACTATGACAAACCATGTCAGCGTCCATCCATATCAAGTAATCACTATCTGTGTTTTTTGCTGCATGAAAAATACTATATACTTTGTGACTAAACCGAACAGCGTCCCATTTAAATCCTTTTCCTGAATCTTTTCTTTTGGAACGCACGGGATCTGCACTTACGTCACCATTTGCCTTTGGTACATTCATCCACTGCTGCTTAAATGCAACTAATTCCGGACTTGCATCTTCTAAGTTAAATACATTTAGATTTGGTGCAGATTCTGCTACGACACACTGTTCTGCGTAAACGTATAACCGTACACTAGCAGGCCAATTTTTTAAAAATGATTCGATCATGCGTTTGCCATATAGATCATAACCTGATTGGTGAAACGTCGTAACTACGGTATAACTTGTCATCGTGATATTTATATGGCTATAAAAACAATAGGATACTTTCCACGGTCAGTCGCACTTAATGGAAAAGAAGTCGTAGATGCTTTTTTAAAGAGTTGTCGTGCTCAAGGAATAGAACCCATTGAAAATGGCATGAATTGTGATTATGCTGTGATATGGAGCGTGCTTTGGGATGGCAGGTTAGCCGTTAATCAACGTGTATACGAACACTATAAGCATTACGGCAAACCAGTTATTGTAATCGATGTTGGTGCACTCAATCGTGGAGTTACCTGGAAAATTGCAGTCAATAACATTAACGCCCTTGGCTATTATGGACACGCCGAAAACTTGGATAATGATAGACCTGCCAAATTAGGATTGCAACCGGCATCACAAACCGAAAACAATGGAAAAATATGTATTGCCACACAGCATAGGCGCAGTGAACAAGTTCGCGGTATTGATATCGAGCAGTGGGCAATAGACACGTTTTACAAACTAAGAAACTATACGGATAGACCGGTAGTAATTCGACCTCATCCACGTTGCACTGTCAATATGGATAGATTGCCAGATTCTGTTACAGTAGAACACCCAGTAAAACTAACAAAAACGTATGACAGTTTTGACATGCACTTCGACTGGTATGCTGTTATTAATTACAATAGCGGACCTGGAATTCAAGGTGCAATTGCAGGATGCCCAATTGTCGTAAACGAATCAAGTTTGGCTCACCCTGTGTCCATGGAATTGCGTGATTTAGAAATGCCCTACCGGGTAAACAGAGAACAATGGTTAATTGAAGTAGCCCATACAGAATATACGGTTGACGAAATACGTGCCGGACTTTGGTATAAACGTTTAGAGAGTAGATTGTGATTGATTGTGCTTGTGTAATACACGGTGATGCATATGACTTTGAATATGTGCATAAACTATATAGAGGGTTGCAGCGTGGGTTTGGCAAGCGTGCAATAACTCTGCATGTGTATACAGAAGAAAGCAGACCAGTACCCGATCCTTACATCAAACATAAGTTACAAGACATGCGCAAGCATAATTGCAAAAAGGGTTGGTGGTACAAAACGCAGTTATTTGATCGTAACCAGTTCTGCGGGCAATTAATTTACTTTGACCTAGATGTTGTTATAACCGGAGATCTTTCTTGGATACTGGATCTAGACACAAAATACTTTTGGGGTATCAGAGATTTTCGATATTTGTTTAATCCTCGGCGCAGAGAACTAAATTCCAGCGTGATGTATTTTAATACCGACAAATTTAATTATGTGTGGGGTGCGTTTCGCGTTAGCCCAGAAACATACATGAACAGACTGCACGGAGATCAAAATTTTATTGATCGACAGATACCACAGGAACAAAAGAGATTTTTTGAAGAAACGCGAATTAAAAGTTGGAGATGGGAGCTAGTGGATGGTGGTTACGATATCGAAACACGCAAGCACAACGCTCCGGGCACAGGAACAAATATTCACCAAGACACAAGCGTTGCTGTATTTCACGGAAAACCAAAAGTTCACGAGATAAATGACGCAATTATTGCTAAATATTGGTACTAGTTAAACGAAAACGTTTTTGGAGAAATTAAAAATGGCAGATTTAAAATTATGGGGAAAGGCGTATGCACTTTCAGGAACAGTTACCGCAGTGATTACTGTTGGTGATACGGAAGTATTTAATGGTTCAGTGACTACTACTGCGGCATCAACACCAAGTCATGCAGTAGCCGAGGCAATTGCCGCATTAACCGTTGATGATGCAGTAATGGGCACTACAGCTAATGTGGGCGTTAGTGTCAGCGGTGGAGACTTAGTTTTAATGGGATTTGGTGATGCAGACAATCCAGACGGAGCAAGCCCAGGTCAGTTAAAATCAAATGTTTCCGTTAACGGCGGCGCAACGTATAGTCCTACTGACGAAGATATGTTAGCGGAAGGAATCGTTGTGGAGGAAGGCAGCACACCGGGTGAATTCCACATTACTATCGCAGATGGTTGGCAAGTTACATTTGATAATGAATTTCCAGCACTGCCGGCACCGGCGCCCGAGGAACCAGCTGTCGCATAATATAAACATATTATATTTTATTAAAATAGAGCCCGTCGAGGCTCTATTTTTTTCAATAGAATACCATTCTAGCACAACTACACAAAAAAAAGACAAACAAAACAGTTGACAACACACAACACGTCTAGTATAATAGTTACTCGTTCAACAACATAGCAAACACGGGAGTTTACCATGAACGTGCGTATTTTGAAAGGTTCTTATTGCGGCAAAGAAATCCACAACCAAGAATTTGAAATGGTTAAACCAATCCAACTGGGTTCCAAAGGCCCGTATATTACGGTACGTCCCAATGACTTGATCGGCACAGATCGCAGCACAATTCGAATCCATGTCGACAAAAAAGATGTAGAATTCTGCGGCAAACACGAAGAAAAACAGTCGATCGAAACCGACGAACAAGTAATGGATCGCATCGAAACACGGTTTGGTGTCCTAGAAGAAATGACACGAGCAGCAATTAACAGCGATGTGCGTGCCATGATTGTTGTAGGACCACCGGGCGTCGGCAAGAGCTACGGAGTTCAAACACAACTTGAAAAGAGTTCTATGTTTGACCGTCTTGCCGGCAGCAAAGTCAAGTATGATGTTGTTAAAGGTGCAATGACCGCTATTGGGTTGTATGCTACACTTTACAATCATGCCGAAAAAGGCAATGTGCTGGTGTTTGATGATTGTGACAGCATTCTACTTGATGATTTATCACTGAATTTGCTTAAAGCGGCCCTTGATTCTGGAAAAAAGCGTACTATCCACTGGAATGCGGACAGTTCGCTACTGCGTCGTGAGGGTATTCCAGACCGCTTTGATTTCCACGGCGCAGTAATTTTTATTACTAATCTAAAGTTCGACCATGTGCGCAGCAAGAAGTTACAGGATCACTTGGAAGCACTTCAGAGTCGTTGCCATTATATTGATTTAACACTAGATACCATGCGCGACAAGTTGTTGCGCATCAAGCAGATCCATCGCCGAGGTGACTTGTTTGAACATCATTATTTTCAACACAATGAAGGCGAACAGGTAATTACATTTATGGAAGAAAACAAAGACAAACTGCGCGAAATGAGCTTGCGTATGGCACTAAAGCTCGCAGACCTAATTAAGGTCAGTCCCACACGCTGGAAGGACATGGCCGAAGTAACTTGCATGAAGACAAGTTTTTAATCAGAGAACACAATATGCTATGTTGAACTCCTACCGTTCTTTGGTTAAAAAGTAACTAAGAAACACATTCAAGTTGAACTCCCAAGTTTCTTAGTTTTTAGCGCAAGATGAAATACTCTTGCGCTTTTTTTTATCTTGTGTTATAATAAGTATATGATAAGGAAAGTGATAGATCGAGATTCAGCACACTTATGGATGCGTGAAAACTTGCGCTTCAGTCGCTACGACATTAACTTTGTGGAAAATGTTGCACGCTATATTGATCAAGGTCGTTCTCTCACAGTTAAGCAAAACGACTTGTGGGAAAAGATTGTACACAAGTATCGCAAGCAGATATTCTCAGAATCAAACGGCACAATCACAGACGAACTTATTTTAGATAAACAATGGAACAATCCTGTTGTAGAGTTTGATCCTGATTATGCTCCACTGTTATGGATCAAAGACGATCACATCTGTTTACGCTTTCCCTATAACAAAGACACAGTAGCAGACCTGCGTAGAATGCTACAGGATACTGGACACGACTACGGGCTAATATCATATGTTCATCCGGATCAGTATTTTAGTTGGGATAAGCAACAGCGTATCTGGCACGGCACTGCATACGCAACACTGATTCGAGACTTAACAGAGTTTGCACTTGACCATGAGTTTGCAGTTGATGCAAGCGTAAAAGAAATAGTAGATTCAATACCCGGCGACGAATTTGATTGGTGCCCGTTTGCAGAACTCTACGGCGATGGTTATATGGTAAGTAATCTAAGCCCGGGTTTATTGCGAGCATTGCCACCAAATGAGATTACACTAGATACAGTACGTGAACTTGTTGGACTAGAAGTTACAATCAGCGATGCAATGCAGAGTCGTATAGCACAGAAATATGGGGTTCAACTAGGTCGCATCGCATGTCAGCGAACAGTAACCGTAATGGTAGATGATATCAGCGCACTTAAAGAATATTTTAAACGTACCGATCATCGACTAGTTGTTTATCATAGACAGTATCAACAGTATACAGACACAACCACAAACGAAGAACAAGAAACACTTACACCAACAAAGTTTGTTAGTTTGGCAGATTTTAGAGCGCACAACAAAGGGTTAGGTGACTATTATGTGTACAGCAAAGACACGGATAACTATACACTAGATCATGGAATTGATTGTGTTGTGTTTATGCCCGATGTATCGTTTCCGTTTGATGCGTTATCCAACATTGCTAAGAAGGTAATTACATTAGTACAAAATGAAACTAGCACGCCTAATAATTAAAGATGAAGTAAACGTTAAGATTGAGGGATTAGACTTACCGGTGCGCAAAGCATTGGTCAATAAGTTTAAGTATGTTGTGCCTCATGCACGCTATTTGCCAGCAGTAAGATTAGGACGCTGGGACGGCAAAGTAGCATTCTTTCAGCTTGGTGGCAGCACATATGTTAATTTGCTTCCGGATATTGTGCCTGTACTTGCTGAGTATAACTATGATGTTGCTGTGGATGATCAACGCGAATACCGCACAGCGTTTGAGTTTGAACGTGTAGAAACAGATTCGTTCGGTCATGTACATTGGCCTAAAGGACACCCGGCAGAAGGACAGCCCATTGAATTGCGTGATTATCAAATTGAAGTTGTTAATAACTTTCTAGAGAATCCACAGAGCTTGCAGGAGATTGCTACAGGTGCCGGTAAGACACTGATGACAGCAGCTCTTAGTCAGCGTGTTGAACAGTACGGACGATCGATTGTTATTGTGCCCAACAAAAGTTTGGTAACGCAAACTGAAAAGGATTACATCAATATGCAACTAGATGTTGGTGTATTCTATGGTGATAGAAAAGAGTTTGGCAAGACACATACTATTTGTACGTGGCAAAGTCTAAACTCATTGTTAAAAGCAACACGCAACCAACAAGCACCTATCTCTATTGGCGAGTTTTTAGAGGATGTTGTATGTGTTATTGTAGATGAAGTGCATCAGGCAAAAGCAGATGCACTAAAGACACTGCTCACAGGACCAATGGCCGCTATTCCATTGCGCTGGGGTCTAACAGGAACTATTCCCAAAGAGGAATTTGAATTCCAAGCACTTCACGTAAGTATTGGTCCAGTTATTCATAGAATTGCTGCTGCTGAACTACAAGACCGAGGTGTACTTGCTAACTGTCATGTTAACATTGTACAGTTACAGGATCATGCAGAACACCCCAATTACCAAGCAGAATTAAAGTATCTGTTAAGTGATCAGGATAGATTAAATGTTATTGCGCAGATGGTAGAAGGTATTAACGAATCAGGCAACACACTTGTGTTAGTAGATCGTGTCAGTGCCGGTACAGATTTAGTAGAACGTCTCGGCGATCGTGCTGTGTTTGTAAGCGGCGCAACCAAAGCAAAAGATAGACAGGAACATTATGATGAAATTGCAGAATCAGACAAAAAAATTATTGTGGCTACATACGGGGTTGCTGCTGTTGGAATTAACATTCCTCGCATTTTTAACTTGGTTCTTGTTGAACCCGGTAAGAGCTTTGTTCGCGTAATCCAAAGCATTGGTCGCGGTATCCGCAAAGCACAAGATAAAGATCACGTACAGATCTGGGACATTACTTCGACCTGTAAGTTTGCCAAACGACACCTAAACAAACGCAAGGCTTTTTATCGAGAAGCCCAATATCCTTATACACAAGAAAAATATGAGTGGAAGTAAATATCAGCACATACTTGCTAGTGGATGTAGCTTTACACAAGATGGTGTTGGTGGTATCCCACCAACAAAACAGTCTCCTGACGGAGGCAATAGTTACACATACAATCCGGATCTAATTGTTGGAACATGGGCTGGTTATGTAGCTAAACAATTAAATGCGTCAAGTTTTTTTAATTTAGCAACATCTGCTAGAGGAAATTACCATACTTACTCAACATTGTTATACACATTGATGTCAGATAGATATCTTTATAATAAGGAAAATACGTTATTATTGTTTAATATCACAGATATAGGAAGGTTGGATATACCAGTACCCTATAATAGTTTAGACTCTTCTAATTGGTCTTTTTGGGATGTTGATCAAATACCATTTAGATTTCATAAAGATCCGGTACAATGTTATAAAATTATACAGCAGGAACAGGTTGAAATTATGTCCGTTCTTGCTATTAGATCACTAATTGACTTTTTAGAAAATAACAAATTTGAATATCGTTTTGTATTAATGAAAAACTATCTTAAAGATGTTCGTATTAGTTCTATTATTTGCGATAATCCCAATTTGGTTTTGACCCCTGACATTGGAATGATGGAATATGTTGTAAAAAATAACCTTACTGTGTCTAAAACAGACCATCATCCAAATACAAAAGGGCACGAAGAGATTGGAAAAATAGTTTTAACATCGTTGGATGCATAATCAATGGGTAAGTTATATCAAAACGTAGACCGTTATATCGATTCGTTTAATTCCAATGAGCTCATTGTTGAAATTGGCAGCGATCGTTGGGAAGGATCTAGTGCATACTTTGCACAACTGGCAAAAGATAACAATACTAAACTTTACACCTGCGACCTAGACGCAGAATGCGAAAATAGGTTACGCAGACATATTCCTAGAGAGTTGCACAATTATTACACGTTTTATAACGAAGATGGCACACAGTTTGCAGAACGGGTAAATGACTGGTGCACACATAGCTCTATTAAGGTATTGTATCTTGACAATTATGATTGGGATTGGGATGTAAACGAAGACAGTTCGATGATAGCACAACAACGTACTTGGTATGCATTAAAAGGGATTGAAATGAATAACCTTGATTGTCAAGTACAACATCTACATCAGATGCTGTATCTTATGCCGTATATGAGCGATCGTGCAGTAGTATGTGTAGACGACACGTATGAATACAATGGAGTGTTCGTTGGCAAAGGTGGTGCAGTGGTGCCTTACTTGTTGGCGATTGGTTACACTATTTTAGAAAAACAAGATAATGGTGTAATATTAGGTTGCGATAACACATAAACTATAATATAATACCATTATGAGAATACATACCTTAGAAAACACCGCATATAATTTAGATACACTACCAGAAGAAATTGATGATATGCGATTTGCTATCTTAGACAATAGCGATCCTAATAATCCTGATTACTTTTATATTCCACTTATCTTTTTGGAATCGTTTACAAGCCCAGCACTTGTACTAAAGATTGGCAACAAACAAATTAAAATGCCACTAGATTGGCAGGTATTAATTGGCGAAGAGGATTTAGGTGATTTAGAATCACTACCGCTTACTAGCCTAAACGATCGAGACTTTAAGGTATATCAATACAACAGCCTTAAAAGTTATGCACCAACATTCTTGCCTATAGAAATTGTGGATGTATACAACGAAGTATCTTGGTATGCCCCTAAATTAAAGAACGGACAATTTTTAGCAGTGCCATTATCAGATGGCGAAAATCCCGAATGCGTTTATTTTATCAAAGACGTTTCACGCAACTGCGAAGTGGTAGATTATAATAAAGCGTGGGGGTAACATGAGTGACGACGACACAACTTATATTGACTTGACAGATCCAGATACCGGCGATACACTAACAGTTAGCGTGCCGTACAATTACGACGATTATGATACATCTGTTACTTGGGGGACTGCAACCACTGGTTCTGGAACATACACTATATCAACTACTGGCACCGGTGGAAATTGGTGGGACGACACGAACATAAACAATGGAACCAGTAACTATGGAAAAATATCTATTCACGGTGACAAAGGCACATGGGATCTAGAAGATCGACTCAAAACAATTGAGCGTGCTCTAAATATTCCAGAACGTGACTATGACATGGAAGCCAAGCACCCAGAACTTGCAGAGCTTTTTGAAAAGCATCTGCGCAAGGTCGAGCGAGTACTTAAAAAGTTGCCCAGTGTTTCTGAATATGAACGTGAAGTAGAAAAACGACGCATGTGGGATGTACTAAAAGGACCAGACAGGAACGTTGATGGCGGATTATAAGCTAGATATATTTAAAATGCTTGAGGCTGTGGATTGTAAAGATTATGATTTTTACGATCGTATTACTGATGAAGAACGCAAGGGATTTAGTCCTTTTACGGCGATCAAGTGGACATCTGTAGTCGAGGGCGATCAAAACCTACAACACTGGTATCTAGCTGCAACAAATCATTACTGTAACAAACACTGGTTTGACCTGGGTTCAGAACATCGAAAGTTACAATGGCTAGAATTATGTGCTGTAAGTCCAGGCATAGGCAAACAACGACACGGTTACCTAAAACAAAAATCAAAAGAAAAGAAATCTGAACATAAAAAACAGTTAATGGAACTGTTTCCTACAATGAAAGAAGAAGATGTGGAAGTGTTATCCTCGCTTGTCACTAAAAGAGAAGTAGATGAGTATATTAAACAGCACGGAAACTGACGCATACACGTGCAAATACTGCGAACGCGAGTTTAAACGTGAAAGCAGTCTTGCAGTACATGTCTGCGAACAAAAAAAGAGACATCAAGAACGAGATGAACGCGGTGTACAAATTGGGTATCAAGCATATCTTAAATTCTACGAATATACACAAGGATCAGCAAAACTAAAAACATTTGATGACTTTGCTGCGAGTCCATATTACCGAGCATTTGTTAAGTTTGGTCGTTATTGCGTGAGTATTAAAGCAATCAGTGTTTCGTTGTTTATTGAATACGTGATTAAAAACAATAAGAAACTGGATCATTGGGCTCGAGATAGTGTATATCAAGAGTATCTAATGCATACATTAGTCACGGAGCCAGCAGATCGTGCGTTAGTTCGTGCAATGGAATATTCTATTGAATGGGGCGAAGAGAATAACGCCAATCCACACGACGTTATACGATTTAATAATGCAAATCGTGTATGTCAGCTAATTACAAAAGGTACATTGAGTCCATGGGTAGTTTATAATTCCGCTAGCGGGATGGAATTCCTTGCAAAATTAAATGAAGAACAACAAAAAATTATCTGGGATTACATTTACCCAGAAACATGGGAACGCATTTTTCACAAATATGTTGCTGATCAAGAATATGTAAAAGAAATGCTGAGGCAGGCAGGCTGGTGAATAAGAAAAAAACATTATTAGTTTCTGGGTGCAGTTTTACAAAAGATAACTATCAAGAAACTTGGGCAGATTATCTAGCAGAACATTTGGATTATGATCTAATAAATGTTGCTGGTAGAGGCGCCGGAATCGATTTTGTTCAAACTAGATTAATATATCAATGCACGTTAGAGGCTCCTGATTTGGTTGTACTAATGCTTCCAAGTGTTGATCGGTTTGATCAATATGTCGACAAAGATCACCTCAATAAAAAGGAAATCATATCTATATCAAGTTGGCAAAATGGCATAAATCCTGCGTTAACAGATGTAGACGGCACACAGAATTCAACACAAGGGTATAGTTTAACCGGAGGTGAAATTCGCGGTAGTAAAAAGTATTGGTACAAGTATTATTATAACGAATCAATGGCGCTAATTAATTACTGGAAGACTGCATATAGTATTGAAAATTTTTTAAAAATTAAAAAAATACCTTATTATATTACATTAGCTTATAATAAATCACATCTAGTAGAACAAGATGCTAATAAAACAAATCACGGCACAGCACATACATTTTTATTCAATTGCATAGATTGGGAAAATTATATATTTTATAATACAGATAAAGGTTTTTTGCAATATACAAGAGACAATCAATTTACGATCGAAAAGTATCATCCAGTAACAGGTGCACACAAATCATGGACTAATAATATTTTATTGCCAAATATTAAAATATGAAAATTAACATTAATGTAATTAACGATAACATCGGACTTCAATTATTTGATGGGCTATATGCCTACCGTCAATCAATATCTAATGACTATAAAAGCGACTGGGATATAAGATATACAAATTCAATAGATAGCACAGCCAATATCAATATTTTATTTGATTATATGCCTACACTCGAATCTCCCATTAACGATTACGATTTGGTATTTTATTGTAATGGCGGAGAGCCAATAATGGTTTCGTCTCAAGTAATGCAAAAACACCAACAGTTTAACCATGTGTTTTTTATAACCGACAGTTATTTAGAAAGAGGGCACGAATTATACAAAAAAATAATCTTTACTCCTCATAATATAATGTCTTGTGTGCAATATTGGACTAGAAAATTCTATCCGCAATATTTTGAGAATTCCAAAAATTTAAAGTTAGAACGCAAAAACACAATAGCATTAATTAACGGGCAAAATAGAACAACTCGACATTATTTTTTTAGTTTGCTTAGAGAACAGATTCCAGAATTATTTAATAATTTTAAATTTACTACGGTTACTAATACAAATCATTCATTTTGGGAAACATCCGAGGATTTTATTTTTAGAGAAAGTTTAGAAAGTGAATATTATGAGTTATGGAAAGATCAACCAGTACAAGATTTTAAATATTACACAAATTCAGTTGATGTTGGCATAGATAAAAAATTTGGTACTATTCCTCCTGGGTATTTTATTATGCCCTTGTATTTTGAAAATTCGTGTGTTGTATTTTCAGAAACCAGCTGGCAGAATGGCGAATTGACTATTACAGAAAAATCCTTAAAATGTTTTTATGCTGGTAGCTTGCCATTTATAATTGGAGGTTCGCATATTAATAAATTATTTAATGAACTAGGTTTTAATACTGCATGGAATTTATTACCAAAAAATTTACAGACGTACGATCAAATTATAGATCATAAAAAAAGATACGGTTTAAAAGTAGAGGCCATTAAGTGGCTACAGAATAACAAAGATATATTTAATAGTAACGAATTTAAGGATTTAACTAATCAAAATTTACAAATGCTATTGATGGCCAACACAGATACACTAGCAGTTAAACGTCTAAACAATTTAATGGAGAGTTATGAGCGCAGACATCGACATTGATTTTGGCAACAGAGAAGATATTCTCAAACTTGTCAAACACTTACCAGCACGTCAGCAAGATCGTAAGCATAGTTCCGGTGTGTACGTAACACCTATTCCTGTGGATCCAGTTAACGGTTGCGCAAGCATTGATTATAAAACTGCCGAAGAACTAGGTTACTTTAAGATTGACTTCCTTAATGTTCACGTATATGAACACATCAAGGACCAAGCACATTATGATGAATTATTGTCCACAGAACCGCCTTGGCACAGATTACACGAAGCCGAGTTTGTTGAAAAAATTATACACATTAACAACTATGCAAACATACTTGCACAATTAGATGTCAACAGTATTCCCAGACTAGCAATGTTTTTGGCCATGATTCGACCTGGCAAAAAGCACCTTATTGGCAAGCCTTGGAAGGAAGTTGCTGAAACTATTTGGGATAAAACGGACGAAGGATATACATTCAAAAAAGCACACGGCGTTGCCTATGCACACCTTGTAGCATTACATATGAATATTGTTAATCAACTCGACGAACAAGTGTAATTGATTTGCGCTTTTTGCGATTCTTAGTTAGGTCACTTAGACTTGTTACTTGCCCCGAGACAACTTCTAGATTCTTGTTGTTAAAAGTTTTTAGATAGGGTTTAAAGATTTCCCAATCGCTTTTTAAGAAGATGTTAATGGGGATGGTGTGGTTGCTTTCCCACCACCAAATTTCGCCCAATTCCAAAAACGCACGTTTTAGTTCTTCCTCAACTATGCTGCCAAAATCATACATGGTAGTAACCTGAGCATCCTGGTTTAGGATAATCCCCACATGCTCGTTTTCTGCATACCGAACTATGTTTAAGAACGGATATTTATCTGTGATTTTGTCAAATAGTTCAGTATCCATAAATAGTGTAAAGGGCTCTCTTTGTATGTATTCAACTTTAGCATATTTATACCAGCAAACTCAGGTGGTGTTGTTATTGGACAACACCGGAGCCGTTCACAATGTGAGGT
>Ga0208019_1001002_pt1 | contig 15344 bp, 16 predicted proteins | sample CB_VirMetaG_5_FD_184540 | JGI IMG/M metagenome (GOLD analysis project Ga0208019, IMG submission 184540) | Freshwater to marine saline gradient viral communities from Chesapeake Bay - CB_1508_1D Viral MetaG (SPAdes) (version 4) | ecosystem: Environmental > Aquatic > Marine > Coastal | place: USA...
TAATTAAATGGGTTTCAAAAAGAACTCATTGGGATAGACAGGCCGCTAGTGAATGTGGTTGGTTAGAAACTGTAGAATTAGATGAAGTTGGAAAAGTAAGAGCGAAATTTGATACAGGTAATGGTTCAAAGGCTTGTGCTCTACACGCAGATGAAATATTAGAAGAAAGCAAATCTACAATTAAATGGAAATATAATGGTAAAACTTTTTCTAAACCAAGACACGGTACAAGTGAAGTTTATCGAGCAAATGCTGATGGAGAAGAACCGTCAGAAAAAAGACCAACAGTTTTAATAGATTTAACCTTTAATGGGTTTACCTATAAAGATATAGAAGTAGGTTTAGACGCAAGACCAAGATCAGGTTCAGACTTATTAATTAATAGGGATTTAATGCGACAGATGAATGTAAGTGTTAACCCAAATAGAACTTTTGTATTAAGTAAAAGACTAAGACCAGTTGACAAAGAAAATAATATTGACAAATAAGTCAACTTGTGTTATAATATATAATAAAATAAAGGAGATATTATGTCAAACGTGAAAATTTTTAGATTAACCACAGGTGAAGACCTGATAGCAAACAAAGAAGATAATTCTTCAGTATCTATAACATACTTAAAACAACCTTTTGTAATTATTCCAATGCAGACTAAACCAGGCGGTCCTGTACAATTACAAATGACACCTTATATGCCATACTCAGACGATAAGGTAGTTAAAATTACAAGTGATAAAATTGTAACTGAAGTTGAACCTAAAACTGAAATTAAAAATTCATACAACCAAAATACAGGAGTTGGAATAATTCAAGCAGCTAAACCTAAATTAATTGTTGAATAATGGTAACTGTTTATTTCGTAAGAAACGGCTCTAAAATTAGAGTTGAAGTACCAGAAAATACAACTTTAATGGAGGCAGCTAAGTTTTATTCTGATATACCAATACCAGAAATACCTGCTGATTGTGGTGGTTGTTGTGCTTGTGCTACTTGTCACGTATATATTGGTGACCAGTGGCTTGACAAATTAGGCAAAATAGACTATAATACACCAGAGATTGAGTTATTAGAATATGAAAAAGGTTTTAAAGATGGCAAAAGTAGATTGGCTTGTCAAATCTTATTAAAACCTGAACATAATGGATTAATTGTTGAATTGAAATCAGATGAACTTTTATAAATCAGTTATTGAACATAGAGGTAAACTACTTGTTAAAGGTATTTTAGATGGTAAAGAATATAAAGAGAAATTAAATTTTGATCCAACACTGTATGCTTTAACACAACAAGAAACAGAATTTAAAACTTTACAAGGTCAGTATTTAAAACCTATTACTTTCAAATCTATTGACGAAGCTAGAAAGTTTAAAAAATATACAGCAACAGAAAACTCTCCTATTTACGGGTTAGAACGTTATCATTATCAATATATTGGTAAAGAATTTCCTAATGAGATTGAATGGGATAAAAAGTTTATTAAAATCTATACTTTAGATATTGAAACTACCTGTGAAAATGGTTTTCCAGATGTAGAAAATCCAATAGAAGAAATACTTTGTATCACTGTTAAAAATCAAAACAACAAACACATTTTAACTTGGGGTGTTGGTGATTATAAAACAGATAGAACTGATATTACATACGTAAAATGTAAAAACGAAAAACAGTTAATGTTTGAGTTTATGACTTTCTGGATTAAAAATCATCCTGATATTATCACAGGTTGGAATACAAAATTTTTTGATTTACCTTATTTAATGAATAGACTTATTCTCATAGCTGGTGATAAAGTTGCAAACAAAGTTTCTCCTTGGGGTTTAATACAAAGAGAAACCATTATGGCAAGAGGTAGACCTAAAACAGTTTATGATATAAAAGGTATTACAAACTTAGATTACTTAGACTTGTATCAATGGTTTATACCACAAAGGCAAGAGAGTTATAAACTTGATTTTATCGGTGAACTAGAACTTGGTCGTGGTAAAGATGATATGCCTTATGATACATTTAAAGATTGGTATACAAAAGACTTTCAATCATTTATTGATTACAATATACAAGACGTTGAGATTGTTGATGGTTTAGAAGATAAACTTGGTTTAATTGATTTATCACTTACTGTAGCTTATGAAAGCAAAGTAAACTATGGTGATATATTTTCACAAGTGCGAGTGTGGGACACTTTGATTGCTAACCACTTAATGAAAAAAAATATTTGTGTTCCTCCAAGAGAAGATAATGCTAAGAACGAAAAATATGAAGGTGCTTATGTGAAAGACCCTATTAGTGGTATGCACAAATGGGTTGTTTCGTTTGATATTAATTCACTATATCCACATATTATTATACAATATAATATATCACCAGAGAAAATTATTGGTGAAAGTCCAGCAGGTATATCAGTACAAAAAATGTTAGATCAAAGAACTCCTTTATCTTATCTTAAAACTGAGGGTGCTTGTATTACACCAAATGGTGCAAAGTTTAAAACAGACGGTCAAGGTTTTTTGCCTGAAATGATGGAGAAGATGTACAATGAACGTGTTGTTTATAAAAAACGTATGTTAAAAGCAAAAGCATTATACGAAAGAACTAAAAATCCTGAACTTGTAAAAGAAATATCTCGTTGTCATAATATACAATGGGCAAGAAAGATTGCCTTAAACTCAGCTTATGGTGCAGTTGGTAATCAATACTTTAGATATTATGATGTAAGACAGGCAAGTGGTATTACAACAGCTGGTCAATTTATTATTAGATTTATTGAAACAAAAGTAAATGAATATCTTAACAGAATATTAAAGACACACGATAAACACGATTACATTGTTGCGTCTGATACTGATTCAATTTATGTTACACTAGACAAACTTGTTAGTCAAACTTGTGAAGATAAAACAGACGATCAGATATGTAATTTTTTAGATAAAGTTGTTGATAGTAGAATTGAACCTTTTTTAAATAAATGTTTTGAAGAACTAGCAGATTACACAAACGCATTTAAAAATTGTATGGTGATGAAACGAGAAGTAATTGCCAACAAAGGTATTTGGGTTGCCAAAAAAAGATATATGTTAAATGTATTAGATGAAGAAGGCGTTAGACTAACAGACCCTAAACTAAAGATTATGGGTATTGAAGCTGTGAAGTCATCAACACCTCAAGTTTGTAGAGGTAAGATTAAAGAAGCCATTAAGATTATTATGTCTAAAGAACAATCTGATTTACATAAGTTTATTGCAGACTTTAAAAAAGAGTTTTTTGAAATGACAGCTGAACAAATATCTTTTCCTAGGTCTTGTAATAATATGAAAAAATACAACGATAGTAATAACATTTTTATTAAAGGTACACCTATTCACGTCAAAGGTGCTTTGATATATAATCATCAAATTAAACAATTTAATCTAAAGAATAAATACCCTTTAATACAAGAAGGAGATAAGATTAAATTCTTAAAGTTGGTAGAAGCTAACCCATTCAAATTTGATGTGATTAGTTATATTACAAAACTACCAACTGAATTTAAATTACAAGACTATATAGACTATGAAACACAATTTGAAAAAACGTTCCTTGATCCAATGAGATTTATATTACAAGCTATTGGATGGGAACACGAACCTAAAGCAAATTTGGAGGCATTTTTTGGATGAGTAAAGAAATATTAACTTTGTTTCCTGAAGTTGTTTATACTAAAATATTAACAAGTGTCAGTGACGAAGAATTAAAAGAACTATTGGATATAACAAGAAACTTACAATATGTAAAATCTGGTCATTTTAATAAAGAAAAAAATTCTTCAGCTTCAAAAGACCTATATCTATTTGATAGAGAAGAATATAAAAACATATCATTAAAAATTATGGATGAGTTTAATGAATTTAAAGATGATGTATTAAACTACCACTCAAATAAATTTATTTACACAACATCTTGGGCTACTAAAACAGAACCTTGGGAAACTTCAGAATGGCATAATCATCATAATTGTTTATACAGTGGAGTTTTTTATTTACTAACAGGCAAAGATACTGGTAACTTAATGTTCCAAGATTTTAACAAGAAAAATTTAAGTATTAATCCTTCTTCATATAACGAATATAATTCAGTAAGTTGGCAAATAGAACCTAAAGATAAAATGTTAGTTTTATTTCCTAGCCATCTTTATCATAAAATAGATACTAATAGAAATATAGATAAAGGAAGAGTCTCTTTAGCCTTTAACTTTTTACCTGTAGGTAATGTCGGTGGCGGAGATTCACAATTAATATTGGATATGTAATGTTAAGTGTCTTTATTTTAGCTATAACTATTCATTGGGGTTTTGCTACAGGAGCTTTACTTGCTAGAATTACAGATTGGAGTATTCCAAGATTTTTAATAATAATACTATTGATAAAATATTTTATAATGACCTATGCTATTCAAAACTAACAAAAAATATGGAGTGATATATGCTGATCCACCTTGGTACTTTAAAACGTTTAGTCAAAAAGGAAAGGATAGAAGTCCTGAAAAACATTATCCTTGCCTCAGCCTCGATAACATTATTTCTCTACCTGTTGGCGACATTGCTAAGGATGATTCAGTCCTTTTAATGTGGGTTGTTGACCCTTTATTAGATCAGGCGTTTAAGGTAATTGACGCCTGGGGTTTTAAATATAAAACTGTAGGTTTTACTTGGGCAAAAACAAATCAAAAAAGTTTAGGCTTTTTTACAGGTTTAGGATATTGGACAAGAGCCAATCCTGAAATGTGTTTATTAGCTACAAAAGGTAAACCAAAAAGAAAATCAAAAAGTGTAAAACAACTTGTAGTATCAGAAAGAGGTAGACATTCCGAAAAACCACTTTTACACGAACAGATAGAACAATTAACGGGAGGCCCCTACATTGAACTATTTGCTAGAAAAAAGACCAGAAAAGGGTGGGATTATTGGGGTAATGAAGTATGAGCTTGACAATTAGTATATTATGTAGTATATTAATATTATTGATACCAATAATTTTATTATGGATGTGGAATGGCGAAGACCCTAAGTAGAGAAGAAGCACTACACTGTGCTAATGTATTTAACGATTATTTTGGACAGTTTAATCGTATTGATGAATATATGCGTGACCAAAAGATGGCACAAATAGAATCAATACCTCAATCACTTCCTGGTATGGGTTTTGATTCTGATATGTTTGATGACTTCTCTATTTCTCCACAAGATATGGATATTCAAATCGTAGAGTTAGATAATCACACTTGGGATAGTTGTATTAATATGATTAGTAGTCATAGTAATATGGTCAGTATTCCAGGTAAAGCATTAAAGTTGGCAGTTAAAGATAAAGTTACAAATAAACTTATAGGTTTTATTCGTTTTGGTTCTCCTGTTATTAACTGTAAACCTCGTAATGATTTATTAGGCAATGTACCTAATTTAACAGTATTTAATAAAACAGCTATTATGGGTTTTGTAATTGTTCCTTGTCAGCCTTTTGGTTATAATTACCTTGGTGGTAAACTATTAGCTGCGTTATGTTGTTCGCATTGGGTTAGAGAAAAATTAAATGAAAAATATGGTATGAACTTAGTAATGTTTGAAACTACAAGTTTATATGGTAATACAAAAGGTGCGTCAATGTATGATGGTATGAAACCGTTTTTAAGATACAAAGGCAATACAATGTCAGATTTTATTCCAATGTTACACGGTAAACCATACTTAAATTTAGTAAAGTATGTTGAAGATATTGTAGGTGTAGGTGAACTAGTAAAAGAAGGAGTATCAAGTCGTAAACTAAAAATGACAACAGCTATCATAGGATTGGTAAAACGGTCATTAGACGGCGATGATTTAAAGAAGTTTAACGAAACAATTGTTTCGGCGAAAGGCCTAACAGAACAAAAAAGATATTATGTTTCTAATTATGGTATTGAAAACTATATTGATATAGTTAATGGTAAAACAGATAAAATTGTTAAAGCAGAAAATTTTGATAGATATAGTGTGGATAATCTTGTTGAATGGTGGAAAAAATTAGCTACAAAAAGATTTGATAAATTAAAAGAAGAAAATAGAATTAGAAATCAATTAGAAATTTGGACAAAAGAAAGCAACATAGATATAATTAGATAAATATATGATAATGTCCATTTCACAAGAATCATACTTAGACTTAAAAGAATATTGGGACTACCAGCGTAAGGTAGAATACAATAGAGAACAAATGAAAAAAATGGCAGACCAATTTGAAAGTAGAATATATAACGATTTTGGTGCAGTAAACATAGAACAATTTAAAGAAAAACTATGGTCAAGGATTGAACCTGAAGAATATGAGGATCCACCAAAAGGTTGGGTTCCTGAAGATGAAAATTATAGATTGTGGAATGAAGAATATCCACCTAAACCACCTCTTTTAACAAAACCAAAAGGAAGACCAGTAGTTTTAAGAGCAAAAAAGCTTGACACTGAAAGTAAAGTATGATATATTATAAACACTAAGGAGAATAGAATATGAGCAATTTTTTAAAAGATATAATAAAAGAAACTGGCAATGAATATGCTGGTTTAGTAAGTGAAGGCGTTGACGGTGCAGATGTAACAAGTTTTATAGATACAGGCTCGTATTCATTTAATGCTTTACTATCAGGTAGTATTTACGGCGGTATGCCTGGAAACAAGATTACAGCAATCGCTGGTGAAGCTGCGACAGGTAAAACTTTCTTTGCTTTAGGAATATGTAAAAGTTTTTTAGATAAAGATAAAGAAGCAGGTGTAATTTATTTTGAATCAGAAAGTGCAATCTCAAAAGAAATGATTGAAAGTAGAGGTGTTGATTCTACTAGAATGGTTATAGTACCAGTTGCTACAGTGCAAGAATTTAGAAGTCAATCAATTAAAATTATTGACAAATACTTAGAACAACCAGAAGATAAACGTAAACCATTAATGTTTGTATTAGATAGTTTAGGTATGTTATCTACTACAAAAGAAATGGAAGATACGGCTGCTGGTAAAGAAACAAGAGATATGACAAGATCACAAATTGTCAAATCAACATTTAGAGTTTTAACACTTAAATTAGGTAAAGCAAATATACCTATGATTATGACCAATCACACTTATGATGTTATTGGTTCTATGTTCCCTCAAAAAGAAATGGGTGGCGGTTCAGGTTTGAAATACGCTGCTTCATCAATCATCTACCTAGGTAAACGAAAAGAAAAAGACGGTACCGAAGTAGTTGGTAATATTATACATTGTAAAAATTATAAATCACGTTTAACAAAAGAAAATGCTCAAATTGATGTAAGACTAACATACAAACAAGGACTTGATAAGTATTATGGCTTATTAGAACTTGGCGAGGCAGCTGGTGTATTTAAAAAAGTATCTACAAGATATGAAATGCCAGATGGTTCAAAAGTATTTGGTAAAAACATCAATGAAGAACCTGAAAAATATTTTACAAAAGAAGTATTAGACAAGATTGATGAATATGCCAAACGAAAATTCTCCTACGGATCAGACGAAGAATAAACTAAGATACCTTTTTGTTCAAAAAGATGGCGCTGATTATACAGCGATTAAACTTATTGATGACAAGTATTTAAATGTCGTTTATAAGTACGGCAAAGTTGGATTTGCAAGTGAAGAAAATGAACGAGGAGAGTTGCCAATGAAGTTTGATTATGATATATTAAAGAATCCAGAAAATAAAGATACTGAAAGTCAGGAGTTTATTGATTATATTGGTGATATATTAATTGAATTATTAGATAAACAGCTAAAAGAGGGAAAGGTAGAATTTAAGAATGATTAATGAAAGAATAGAACTTACAATACTGAGGAACTTATTTTATACAGAAGCATTTGTAAGAAAAGTATTGCCATTTTTAAAACCAGATTATTTCTCTAATAGAATTGAAAAATTGTTATTTGAAGAAATTGAAAGATTTGTTGACAAATATAAAAATCCACCAACAAAAGAAACTATACTAATAGAACTTGGTCAAAGAAAAGATATAAACGATACAGAAATAAAATCGTTAAAAGAACTTTTAAATATAATTACACAAGATAGTGAAAAACCAGATTTACAATGGTTGTTTGATAATACAGAAAAGTTTTGTAAAGATAGAGCTGTACATAATGCAGTATTAGATGGTATTAAAATCTTAGATAAGAAAGATACCAAAAGAACACCAGAGGCAATACCAAGTATATTAGCAGACGCATTAGCAGTTAGTTTTGATAATCATATAGGACACGATTACATAGAAGACTCAGAAAGTAGATTTGATTGGTACCATACAAAAGAAAAAAGGTATCAATTTGACTTATCTTATATGAATAGAATTACAAAAGGTGGTGTACCACCTAAAACTCTTAACATTGCTCTTGCAGGCACAGGTGTTGGTAAATCTTTGTTTATGTGTCATTGTGCCTCTCATTTTTTATCACAAGGTCAAAATGTATTGTATATAACTTTAGAAATGGCTGAAGAAAGAATTGCTGAAAGAATTGACGCAAACTTATTAGATGTTTCTATGGATGATTTACACGTAATGCCAAAAGATTTATATGAAAATAAAATTACAAAGCTAAGAAACAAAACTGCTGGTAAATTAATTATTAAAGAATATCCAACAGCGTCAGCACACGCAGGACATTTTAGAGCTTTATTTAATGAACTTGCATTAAAGAAATCATTTAAACCAGATGTAGTTTTTATTGATTATTTAAATATCTGTTCTAGTAGTAGATTTAAAGGTGGTAACATATCATCATATTTTTTTGTAAAGGCAATCGCTGAAGAACTAAGAGGTCTTGCTGTAGAATTTAATGTGCCTGTGTTTAGTGCAACACAAACAACCAGAACTGGTTTCGTTTCAACAGATATTGGTTTAGAAGACACGTCTGAAAGTTTTGGTTTACCAGCAACAGCAGATTTTATGTTTGCTCTAATTAGTAGTGAAGAATTAGAAGCATTAGGTCAAATGAAAGTTAAACAACTAAAAAACAGATATAATGACCCTAGTATAAATCGTGCATTTATTATTGGTGTTGATAGAGCTAAAATGAAATTGTATGATGTACAAACTTCAGGTCAAAATATAGTAGATAGCGGACAAACAAAAGAAGATGTGGTAAAATCATCTTACGATAAGTTTTCTGATTTTAAAATATGATAAAAGAATATTTTTCTACACCAATTTTTGAAACATTGATTAAAATTGATAATTTTAGTTTAGTAAATTTTTGTTATGAAAAATCAAAAGAACCAGGAGTTGTTAAATCTAATATTAATGGATTTCAAAGTGATTTATTAGATTTTAAAGAACCTATATTACAAAATCTAATAATGAATATATTATCAAATTGTGTTGAGATAACAAGTTATTATAATGCAAAAAAAGAATTAAACGCAATATTGCAAAGCATATGGATTAACATTAATCCAAAAGGTGGTTCAAATACTCCTCATCATCACCCAGCAAGTTATGTTTCTGGAGTTTATTATGCAAAAACTCCTCAAAATTGTGGTAGATTGGTGTTAGAACATCCAGCAATCAATTATGATTATCATAACAATAAACACACTATATCAGAATATAATGATAAAAATGCAGCTAGACTTTTTATAACCCCACAAGTAGGCAAATTAGTTTTGTTTCCTAGTTGGGCTAGACATTATGTAGAACCTAATGTTTCAAATGATGATAGAATATCATTAGCATTTAATGTGGGATTCGATTAAGGAGAAAAAATATGTCAAAAAAGCAAAAGGTTAAATTTCATAGAGGTGACCGTAGACCAAGGCAAGATAAAGAATATCCTGAATTGTCTTATATTACAAAGATGAAGAAAAAAAGACGTAAGATAATATGGCAAGTAATCGAATCACCAGAAAATATAGTCATATCTGAACACTTTTTTGAAGAAGACGCACAAAGAATAGCTGATTTTCAGAATAAACATAAGGTTTGGCAAAATAATGGTGGTATACCAAGGTTCCTTTTTATAAGAATATAGGTTGCCTTTCTCTCATAAATATGTTATAATAAGAGAGAAAAAAATGGCTTACACTGTATTTCCAAAATCTGCTAAAGAAATTAGAAGTCTTAAAACAGACAAATCTAAGATAAATGAGATATTGTCTTTATATAAGTATTTGACTTCAAAATATAGACAAGTAGATACACCTATCAATATTGATCCTAATAAAATTACAACTGTAAATGTAAGTAGAGATTTACAAGGATTAACAGAAATTAATAATATAAAGACACAATCAAAATTATCTGCCATTAAAATAAAGTTTGGTAATGGTTCAAAAGGTGGCCGTGGTGTTAATAATAAGGGTAACTTATTTGAAAATCAATATGCAACAGCTTTACAAGATTATCACGCTGGTGAAGATATAAATGATAAAAGTTTAGTACCATCAATTGAGGGTTTATATAAAATGTATAAACTTGGTAGATATAAAAATTTACACGTTAAACAAGATGGTGATTTAAATGTAAGAAGACCATTAATATTTGGACCTGATATAGTAATGAAAGCGTCAGGTCAACAAGGTAATAATTTAGGTCCTATCGTAACAGATATTACTTTAAGGGATAAACCAGGCGGTAATCCTGTATTATATTTAAGTTTAAAACTTGCAGGCACAACTACTTTTTTTAATGTGGGGGTAAAAACAATATTAACGACACAAGAAATTAAATCAGGCACTATTAAAAATCCAAATGGTAATAGAATATTAAAAATGTTTGGTATTGATAAAGACGATTTTTGCGAAGTATTTAATGGTACTATGAAAAAAGGTTATAGTGTTAATATGTGGCCTAAGATGAGTAGTTTACAAAAAAACCAATTAGAAAAACTATTACAATCTGGTATAGGTTACGGCTATCACGTTATACACAAATTGGGTGGCATAGTAAAATCTACAAAGATAGATGAGGCATATATGAGAAATGCAGCTAGACCACAATCACTTACAGTATATTATGGTGGTAAAGGTGGTGCAGGTAAAAGAATTGATATGGAGATTATAACTGGTAAATATGAACTAAAATTAAATATTAGAGATACGCAAGGCGGTGATGGTTACCCTACAAGATTAATGGGTGACTTTAAGTATCTTTAGTTATAAATAGTAGTATTGACAATTTAGATGGAAAGTGTGATTATATTAATGGAACAAATGAGAGGACAATGTTTAGTTTTAAGGGATTTATTACAAAGGGTCAGAATACCCATTTAGAACATTTAGAGGATTCTATAATAGATAGAGGCTCTAAAGGCGGTAAAGACGCTGTAATGTTTTTAAAATCTGTAAAGAAAATGCTTACAGGTAACATAGGTGGTAGACTTAATGTTACTGTAAAGTGGGACGGTGCGCCTGCTGTATTTTGTGGTATCAATCCAGAAAATGGCAAATTCTTTGTAGGCACAAAATCAATCTTCAATAAAAATCCTAAAATCAATTATTCAACTGGTGATATAATGAAAAATCACTCTGGTGAATTAGCAAACAAATTAATAGTATGTTTAAGAGAACTTAAAAAATTAGGTATTAATGGCATATTACAAGGTGATTTATTGTTCACACAAGGTGATGTAAAAACACAATCAATAGACGATAAACAATATTACACATTTACACCAAACACTATTACTTATGCTGTAGATACAGATAGTGATATAGGAAAAAGAATTGCAAGAGCAAGATTGGGTATTGTATTTCACACTTCATATTCAGGTTCAAAAATGGATAGTTTATCAGCAAGTTTTGGTTCATTAACTAGAATACCAAAATTAAGCTCTGTATTTGTTACAGACGCTACATATAGAGATACTTCAGGCTCAGCAACATTTAATAAAAGTGAAATGGCACAGTTTGATGGTATTATAAGAATGGCCGAAGGCTCTTTAAGTAAAGCAGCCGTAATTTTAAATCAGTTTGACGTTTCCGATCCACTATCTGTGGGTTTTAGATTAAAAACTTTCTTCAACTATTATGTAAGAAACAATAGTGAACAATCAAAAGTAAAAGAATTAGTTAGAATGTTTAGAGATTATTACGAAAACATTTTACAACAAGAAATAGACGCTGTGAAAAGAGAAGATACAAAAATGAAATATAGAAAAATAATGGAACAAGGTTTAACTTTCATTGATAGAAACCAACAAGGTTTATATTTTTCTATTGCAAGTCATATGAGTTTACAAACAGCAAAGAATTTTTTAATTAGAAAATTAAATCAGATACAATCAATTGGTCATTTTATTAGAACACCTGATGGTTTTAGAGTAACAAATCCTGAGGGTTATGTTGCTGTAGATAGAGTTAGAGGTGCAGTTAAACTTGTAGATAGATTAGAATTTAGTAGAGCAAACTTTAATATTGCAAAAGATTGGGTAAAAGGATAATGAATATTATTTTGATAGGTGGTCCAGGTTCAGGCAAATCTACTTATGCCAAATTTATAATAAAAGAATTTGGTATAGATCATATCTATCCAGGTGAACTATTAAGAAAAGAAAAAGAAAAGGGTGGAGAGATTGCTAAACGATTATCTGATTTAGGTAAAGGTGCTTTTGCTCCAAATGATATAGTTTTAAAACTTGTAAAGGACGCCGTTGCTAAAGCTAAAAATGGTTTTGTATTTGATGGCTTTCCAAGATATATGCAACAAGTTAGAGATTTAGAAAAAGAAGGAATTAAAATAGATAAAGTGGTTTATTTAAATGTAAGTCCTGAAGAAGTTATTAGAAGACTTACAGCAAGAGGAAGAGAAGATGATAAACCAGAGGTTATTAAAAATAGAATTGCTTTATATAAAAAAGAAACAGGTCCAGTTGTAGAATATTACAGAAAGAAACCTGGTTTTATTGAAGTAAAAGCTGAGGGTGGTGAACCTGAAGAAATTGCTAAAATGATTATTAATAAGTTAAAACAAAAAACATTTAAAGAAATGAAAGAATTTATAAAAGAAGGAGTTTACGATCCAGGTATATTTAAGGCTTTCTTTTTAGCAGGTGGACCAGGTTCTGGTAAAACTTTTGTAACTCAAACAGCATTTGCTGGCACAGGTTTAAAAATAGTAAACTCAGACGCAGCTTTTGAAATAGGTTTAAAAAAGGCAAATTTATCTTTAAGTATGCCAGGCGAAGAAGAATACTTTAGAGATATAATTAGAAGACGAGCTAAAATGACAGCTGCAACACAATTAGATACTTATGTAAATGGAAGATTGGGTTTAATTGTTGACGCTACAGGTAGAGATTTACAACTTGTTCAAAGACAACACGGTATGCTTAAAGCATTAGGGTATGATTGTTATATGGTTTTCGTAAATACAAGTTTAGATGTTGCATTAGAAAGAAATGCTAAAAGAAGTAGAACAATTCCAGATTACATTGTAAAGAAAAGCTGGGACGGCGTTCAAGCAAACATTGGTGCTTTTCAAAGAATTTTTAGTCCAAATAAAATGTTAATTGTAGATAATAATAGAAGTGAACAAGAGTTAGTCACACAAACTCTAAATAGTTGTGCTAGATTTATTAGAAATAATTTGAGTAAACAACCAGATAATCATATTGCTAAACAGTGGATTAAAAAAGAATTAGAGGCGAGAAAAAGAATATGAAAAACTTTAGACAGTTAAAAGAAAGTATTATAGATATACCTCGTAAAACTTATGCACCTGGTGTATTTGATGACGCTGATACACAAAATCCTAAAATAAAATCTAGTGTAAAAGAATTAATTAATTCTCAAATAAAAGAATTTGAAAAAGAATATCCAGTTTTGAAAACATCATTAATAGGTTCAATCTTAACAAAAAGGTATAGAAATGACGCTGATTTGGACATTAATATACTATTTAATGTGCCGAAAGAAAAACAAGAAGAAGAAAGGGTAAGACTTTCTCAAAGATATTTGTCTGCTAAAAATCCTGATAACATACAAGGTAAAGAAATACCAGGCACAAAACACCCTATTAACTTTTATTTTATTACAGATAAAAAAACATATCAGGAACAAGAAGACAAAGCAGACGCTGTATTTGATATAGAAAATAATAAGTTTATAAAAAGACCAGATGATTTTGTTTTTGATCCAAAATTATATGTAAAAGAATTTGAAAGAAAAGTACAAGAATTAGATGTAATTAAAGGTGAATTAAAAAGAGATATAATTGATTATGATGAATTAAAAGAATTACAACCAGATGATATACTAAACTTACAAGATAAAATTAATGATAAGTTAGAAGAAATAGAAGATGGCATTAATGACATAATTAAAGTTGGTGATACAGTTGACGCAGAAAGAAGAGCTGCGTTTGATAAAGATATGTCGCCAGATGAGATTAGACAGTTTGGTATTAAAAATAGATTACCTAAAAATGTTATCTATAAGATGTTAGAAAAATATCATTACTTAAAATTCTATAAGAAGTGTAAAAAGATTTTAGATGATGGAGAAGTAACAGACGCAGAAATAGATTCATTAAAAACAGAAGCAGTAACTTTAGATAGTATTAAACAGGCCGCTAAAAGATTTGCAAAAGGTGTTTATGACAAATTAAAAAGAATGGCAACTACTAAACAAAGATATGAATATGCAGCTAAAGTTTTACAAGATGTGATTGATAGAAAAGAAGTAGAAAGAGCAAGAGAAGGATTACCTTTAAGACACGATATTGGTTATTATGCAGCTGCTGTTGCTGATACTTTCCACGATATTGATCCAAAAAAATTAGTTACAATGGTAAAAGAAGATTTATATTCAGACGATAATCCTAGTGATACAGTAAAAGGCACAGGTTATGGTGATGAAGAAACAGCCAAAAAAACATTAAACATTATAAAGAGTGTTGATAAACAAAGACAAATGCAAATTGTTAATACTTTATATAATAGAGCAAAACACCACACTAATCAAACAGCAGGTATGAGGGCTGCAATGAGCATATTTAAAAAATGGATTGAAGATAATAAACAAAATGAAATGGTAACTGAAGCTGCAGGTAAATCAGTTGCTTTTGCTTTTGGTAGATTTAATCCACCAACTATTGGACACGAGAAACTAATTAAAAAAGTTGCAAGTACACCAGCAAATGATTATAGAATTTATTTAAGTAGAAGTGAAGACCCACAAAAAAATCCATTATCACCTACACAAAAACTTTCTATAATGAAAAAGATGTTTCCACAATATTCATCTAAAATAATGATTAATAAAACAAATATGGTTTTAGATTTGGCAACTGATTTATACAATAAAGGTTTTAGAGAAATTAAAATGGTTGCAGGTTCAGAT
>Ga0208019_1001004_pt1 | contig 15341 bp, 19 predicted proteins | sample CB_VirMetaG_5_FD_184540 | JGI IMG/M metagenome (GOLD analysis project Ga0208019, IMG submission 184540) | Freshwater to marine saline gradient viral communities from Chesapeake Bay - CB_1508_1D Viral MetaG (SPAdes) (version 4) | ecosystem: Environmental > Aquatic > Marine > Coastal | place: USA...
GCGTTTTCTTCTTCTTCGTCTGGATTAAAAGACAAGGCTGGAATTCGGCTTGGTTTGCGAGTTGGCAATGGAGCGCCACCGCCACGCACACGCGCCATATCTTCTGGAAGTCTGGCTTCCAAAATATCTTGATATGCTTTTAAGGCTTTCATTCTTTGATCAGCAAGCCTTTGTTCTTCTGCGTATGCTTTCTGACCGCCTTTGCGAGCCATATACGCCTGACCTAACTTCGCCAATCCCTCAAAAGGAGATGGAGCTACGTATACTCGACCAGCCCTTCGCCCTTGCAATGGCGCTGTGGCTTCTCCGCGCATTTCTTCAATAATTGCCCGTCTACGCTCGTTTTCGCGCTCTTGCTCATCAAGAGGCGCTAACTCACTAAAAAGCCGACTTCTATCAATCTCGCTTTGTATACCTTGTACGCGCTGTTCTTCTTGTCGTCGTAGTGCTTCCTGGCGGTTTCTTTCTTCGTCATCTCTGCGCCTCTGATCCATTTCGAGAATAGCGGTATAAGGAGAGTATAAGTCCATTATAAAGCTCCGTAATTAACAGTTAAGTATCCACTGTCATGCTGACGCACAAGAGAAGGTTTAATGCGCTGAAGCTCCTGTGCAATTACGCCGCGCTCACGATGTCCAAAAATGTCGTATTCATAGATTCCTACGCCGATAGGATGAGTCCCAACACGCTGAATGTTACTTTTGAGTCTAATGTCTGAAAACGCAAAAGGATTACTAAGCGCCGCCGAGCCAAGGCCGAAAGCCCCGCTCATAAGGCCACCAAGACCGCCTTGCCTTGCATTGAAAGCGTCAAGCGCCGCATCGTATTGCATATTAGCTGCGTTTACATACTGCGGTGTGTCTGCTCTGCCAGCCGCAGTGAAGCTAGGAAAGCTAGGCATACTAACTTGTTGACCAGACAGCAGTGCATTGAGTTCATTCAAAGACATGCCACGCTGCTGCGCTTGCTCCGCAATGGCTTGCTGACGCGCCGCGTTCATTGCTGATCCATATTGCTGATTTAACGCTTGCTGTTGTGCAACAGCCGCATTTCTAGCTTGCATAGCACTAAGATCAAGACCAGAGGCTTGGCCTAACGCTCTGTTCTGTAACTCAGCTTGCGCCATAGCTTCATTTACGCCTTGAGTCCTAGACCCCATTTGCATCCCATATAATCTTTGGGCTTCAGCGCCAGCAGTGTTGAGGGCTTGATACCTTTCTGCTGCTTGGCGTTCTCCAAGCTCATCTAATGCACGCTTGTAGCCTTCTGTGCCAACGCGGAAGCCTTGATTGGCAAGCTGCGTTTCTAACTGTTGGCGCTGATAATCTTGAACAGGAAGCATCTGCTCCATAAGAGTTTCAGCTACTTCATTCCTGTAATTTGAGTCGTATGTTGGAATATCTTGTAAGCCACCAAAATTATAGGCAGTAGCAAGCCCTGGAGCATAGTCAGCCACATCTGTTTGAAGCTGACCGGGTTCTCCCGGCAAAGTCATCCCCGGTAAATTTTGCCAATCAAACGGCTGTTCATACGCTTCGGCAACTCGACCTGTAAAGCCTTGTGCCAGATTACTTCTTGCTAGTTGAGTTCCAATCTGAGATTCAAGAGCGGCTCCTAAACCTGGGTCAAGATTTATATTCTGAGTCCACTGCGTAACTGGAAGCCCTGTCGCGGGGTCAGTCTGGGGCGCAGTTTGCCAGCTTTGACTCCCAAAAGGAGTGTTTACAACAGGCCGATTAGCATAGTTCTGAAGCATCACGTTTTCACGCGAAGCAGCGGCCTGTTCTTCTGCCGCACCTCTATAATCAGGCGGCGCTGGAGTAGCTTTGCTTCCCATCTTTCTCTTTCTCCAAAAAGCGGCACTCATCACGCCGCATACTTAGAATTATCAATTCACCGTCAGGGTGCGCGTCTTTAATACGCGCCACTTCCTTAAAGCCCATTCTCTTATCAAAGTGTAGCGCCCGTTTGTTTCCAGATGGCACCGCTCCAATAAGAACCTTCATTTTTGCTGTGTTAAAGGCGTAGTCAAAAACACAGCGTATTAACTCTCTAGTTACCCAGTTGCCATCTCCCGCAACGTGCATCTGACATGAGGCACCATTCCAACCGTCAAAACCAACTACGCCTTTTATCTCACCTTTTTCGTTTACATTGCCAATACAGCGAAAATGCACTGTCGGCACATAGCCAATCTTTTCACAAAGCCAACCACCTAAAACATCATGTGGTCCGAATAAAATCATTACATCCCATAAAAATTAAGATCAAAGTCGGGATAAGCCCCACTTTGAAGTTGCCTAACTTTATTTAATTGCGCTTGCTCTGCATCTCTCAGCATCCTAGCGTTTGAACCATAAATCGGGTCATCTAGCTGAGTTTCAAAGAAAGCAATATCGCCTTCTAGTTTATCAGTGTCGTAGGTATTTTGAATACCACCCAACACCCTTGATTGATAATTTCTAAACTGATCGCTACCAACCCATTCTTCATCTGTTCCACCAAAAGAAGCGTATTGGTCTGCATATTCAGCGTTTAAATCATCCCAAAAACCAGGCGCAACAGACTCATATTCTCCAATATCGGGGCCGGATGGCGGTGGAGGGGGTGGTGGAGGACCGCCGCCATCGCCGCCTGGAGGGGTATAGTTTGGGTCTGTATACCCAGAGAAAGATGGCCCAAGGTTAGCCATGTCTCTCCAGCTAGTAACCGGCATAAATGGCGTTTCTGCGTTTAAAACGTCACTCAACGATCTACGGCTGACGTTTGTCCAGGGCGCTTCAAACGAAGTTGGCGCTCCTGGTGCTTTTACCATTCCACTAGGCGTTGCGCTTCTTAGCGCGGCTATTAAAGCGTTGCCATCAGCCATTACATTACTCCACCGATTTCACTTAATACATGATAGCTGCTGAAAGTCGTGCTTCCGCCAATGCCTTTTACTTTCATCCTTAACGCGCCGTAGTAGCCCAGACCAGTTACCCCAGACCAGCTTTGATAAGTGTTTGAGGATTGCGACCAAACTGCTAAGTCCCATTTACTAACATCCCACTCTGCAACCGTTCCTTCAACAAAAGGCGGTGAGCCATACACACCATCAAATGTGTATTGCGTGTTTATCTGCGCTTTGTACGCTGGTGACTGGCTCGATATAAATATCGGCCTGACCATGTTAAATTTCTTTAACCGGCCTGGATTTCCAAAAGAATTAAACGACGATTGTATATCGCCTTGTACTGCATCGCCGCCCGTTCCGGCAGTAGATACCGCGTCACTTTCGCCATAAAAACCTTTTGCAACAGTTTTGCTGTCTGTCCCAAAATAAAACTGATCCCCAAGAACAGCGGTGCAAGACATTGGCATATTGCTAAACGTACACCACGCGCCAGTGCTAACGCTCATTGCATATTGTGTGTATATGTTGTTTTGTGGTGGTGGCTTAATCAAAAGAATGTTTGTGCCTGGAACAAGCAATATGTCCCAAGACTTTTCATCTTTTAGATCAGAAACCAACTCAGTAAGTTTGTTTTCTATTTTGTCGGCTACGCCTAAAGCGCCTTCAACAAATTGACCGTTTACAAGCCGAGACATTGGAACAATACCAAGCTCAGACAAAACCATCACATCGCCGCCATAAGACGTAAAGAAGCGCCCGTATTTTGGAACCGGGCCTACATACCAGACACCCTTTAAACCAAAGGTTGCCGCGCTAGTTGGGTCTGTTCCCTGCCATACACCAACGTCACCTTGAGAGCCTATAACAACAAGGTAGTCGTCTACACCAACACCAGCGTCAAGCGTCCAGTTAATAATGGCTCTGACAGAACCGCCGTTTCTTAGCAGCGGCCCCATAACAAATTGTGTCGAATTTCCAGTTATGGCATCAACATTATGCAGGTAATAAACACTGCTGTCGTTTTCTGCTGTAAACCAAACTCTATTTTTCCAAACGGCAACGCTTGTTAGGTCTGTTGGTAAACCGTTCACACTTTGCTGCGTCCAGCTTGTACCGTCGTAAGTCCAGTACCCTGCGCCGGGGGAAACCGCCAACAAGTAAGTGCCAGCAGAATTAGAGAATTGGGTTGTTATCCAAATATCTTCTGTTGAGCCGGTGCTTGCTTGGCTTACGCTAGGTGTGCCAGTAGTAACGTCATATATATCCCCATTTGACGCAGCAAACAGCTTGTTGCTTGCTGGTGTAGCGCCGTTATAAGAAAAAAGAGATTCTATGTCATTGGTTATAGCGCTGGTGTGATATTGCCAGCCTTTCCTTAAAGAAACGCCTGTGCGCTTTGGTATAAAGTTATCAAGCACCATCGCGTCCGTTTGTGGCATTTCGTTAATTGGGTCACGGTAATTCAACCCGCCAACAGGAGCGGGAGCGATGCCAAGCCCAGACACTTGAGCAGCAGCGGCTACCCTTGGCGTTTCAAATTGCTTGATTGGAACAAGCGGCATATCTAGCTTCCAAATCCAGTGTCAGGCGTGTTTGACAAAGGCTGAATGTATGGAAAGCCATACTCTCTAGCCATTGTAAGAACCGGCGCACCCTTTTTTGCACCCTTTCTGTTTTCAAACTGAACCTGGAAGTCACGCATAGCCGCGCTTGAATCCAAGCCCTTCATCTCTAACCACTTTACTCGGCCCAGCAACGTAACAAGATTGCTGTCTATAAGAATAGTATCGCCATTCTTTGTAGCGCGGTTTTTGTATAAGTCAGCGTTATCGGCATCCCTTACCCAGGCAAGAGACTGATAAAAGAAAGTTAGTGTTTGCGCGTCTGTTGGTGGAGCAAGAATGTAAATCTGGTTATCTCTAACTTGCCAATAAAAAGAAAGCGTTGGCAAAGTTGTTCTAACAATTAGCTGTTTCCACATTTGCGGTGAAACAGGGCCAATAGCTGGCCACTGATTTGTGGAGTTCCATTGCGTTTGGTCTACCCACTGATAGAAGTCAGTAGGTAAAGAAAACGCTTTTTCGGTTTGACCAGAAGTGTCGGCTGTTATGCTAATATCATAACTTTTAGTTAATTCCTGCCAAGGATACAAAGAAAGCAAGTCATAACCAGATTGGTTTACTGCTTGAACCATCTGCACAACAGATGTGTCTGTATCCCCGGCAGGATCAACCGGAACAGGATAGCTTACCATTTGCGCTATGTTTTGAACGATAGCGCTTAGACTATTATCGTCAATAATCTGATAAGCCATTAGACATCCTTAATCTTCTGTTTGTTCTTCGATAACTTTTTTCTTGCTTTTACGCGGGGAAGAAATTTTCATTAGTTCTGTTATTTGCGCTTGCATTTCTTCAATTTTAGCATCGCGTTCTTTTAACTCTGCGTTCATCTTTTCAAGCGGAGCATTACCCTTTGCTAATTCAATAAAAGCTACTGCTGCTCTTTTATCAGACGAAAAGCCCATGAAGTTTTGTCCGACGCTATCAGCAGCTTCGGAAAGCTGCTCAACCGTATGAATGTTAAAGTATTTATATTCTTCTACTTTAGCTGGTGTCATACAGGGCAAAGACGTTAAAGGCGTTCCCTCTACTACGTTACCAGCGCCAGCTTTCCACCTCTCATAACGATCTTTAAACCTACGCTCATCAATCGAATCAACAGGTCTAACAACAACACTTAATTTGTCGCCTGGGACCATAATGCGTATGTAGTCGATTTCTTTGTAAATGGCCCTGCCTTTTTCGCGGCTTTCTCCAGCTTGTAAGGCGGGTTTTCTAAAGAACTCAACAAACAACTTATCGTCGTTAGCAAATCTAGATTCGTCTAATCCAGGCGCGGCTGCTACTGACGACCAATCTGTATTTTCTGCGGTAGGGGTATTCATTTTTTAATTCCTTTTTAAGAGAAACACCCCCGGCAAAAAGCCGGGGGTGCTGTAGATAACTAAACTCCGACACCATCTCCGTATTCAATTTTAAAATCTGTACCGGGAGCGCCGCCGATACGAGAACCGCTAATGCTGTCTCCATCTGCACCGCTTTGACCGATGCCTTCTACTGATGCGCCAGTGTCTTGACTTGCGTTTGTGTCAACAACAGCCGGGTAAGTTGCCGATACTGCTGCGCCATAAGTTACGGCCATCTCTGATTACCTCCTTCTAAAAAAGACCTCCAAGCGGGAGGGTCCACCCTACCGCTCGGAGGCAAGGCAGACCCTACCACAAGGTCGATTAGGCTTGGACGCGGCCTTGGAACTGAGCGCCCGAACAAGTCAGGTTGCCAGCCCATCCAAGAATCTGCACTTCAGCGTCTTGGTTGATCGCGTAACGTGCTTTCGGAGACAACGCTACCATGTTGCGATCACGGTGAGGACGAAGGAAAAGATACTTCGTATTCAGCATGAAGCCAGTAGCAGACGGACAGTAACCGCCAATACCACCGTCAAGCACAACGTCAGAGTCCATGAACTTCAGAGTTGGGAAGCCAAGGTTTCCTGTGCTTGCGTCTGTAAAGCGCTGCTGGGCCTGTAGAGAGCCCATGTAGTACGTCCAGTAGGTGTTATCCAAAACCACCAAGTCAGGGCGATCTGCACCCCTTACAAGGCTTCCCCAGAGGCTATTAAGAGCCGCCTGGATGGTTGTGGCAGAAGCAGTCACACCTTCGGTGCTGAAGTCATACAGACCAGAGCGCCAGAACGTGTAAGTAGCACGATCAATGCCACCATACGTTCCAGTTGTCGGGTCAGCAGGAACAGCAGCATTTAGGCCGGTTACTTCTTTACCGCTGGAGCCGGTGCCATCTGAATAGACAGATTCGGCAAGTTTGTTAGCCATTGTGCTTTCTGCGACGTTTAAACGTGCTTCGAGCAAGTCAATAAACTGCTCCTGGCCTGAGTTCTGGAGCATTTCCAAGCCAGACATAACGACTGGGCAAGCAAGCTGCTTAATGTTGAACTCAGAAGCACTGATTACATCAGCGGTAGCTACTGGCAGCAGATCATAGCCGCTATAGAAACCAGCGTTACCGTTTTCCGCAAAAGAAAGCTCTTGCAGAATTACGTTACCACCACCAAAAGGCTTGACGTTTCCACGCTCGTTAAGACGAGCAAGCAAAGCGTTGTTCTTGGTTACGTTGTCTGCAATCTGTTTTGTGCGAGACTGGATAGTTGTCGCAATAATGTCCGTAACGGACGTATTGGCAAAAGCCATTGTTTTTCTCCATGACGTTAGGCTCCGCAGTTTGCAGAGCTATGTTTTCACCTGTTCATGCAGCCGAACTGGTGGCTCGTCATGTCCCTTGAATGGCCGTACAAGGGTGGCATTAGCGCCGAAAATCGCAAAGATGAGGCATAGCCTTCTTTACGCTTGTCGCTGCATACCTCAATTACAAAAGTGCTTGCTCAACGGTGTCAGTCTCTAACAGAGTGGCTTTACCTTAAAAGCGTTGCACTTTTGCAACAATAGCATCAGCGTGAGTTGCTTGCAATAGCAGCCTCAATCGCTGATCGAATATCTACCGCACCTGGGCTGTTTGGCGATGCCAGGGCGGGAGCGCCAGAAACGCTTACCGCTGCGGCTTTTGCTCTTTGCGCGGCTCCAGTGGTTTTTTGTGCGCCTTTTGCCTGTTGTCGCTTTTGAAGCACCGTTCTTACCCTTGGGTTAGCAAGACAGGCTTGGCGGTAAGCGTCTTGCAGGGAAAGCTCTCTGCCACGCCTTTCAGCCACTTCCATCAAATCAGCCATTTCTTCGCGTACATCTTCCGCAAACTCAGCATTTTCAATAAAGTTCTGAACTTCGCTTTGAGCCTCCATGCGAATCTGTTGAGTTTGGTTCTGCTTGGCTTGTTGAAACTCATTCATAAAGTTTTGAACGGGCTGAAGCTGCTGCTGAATAGCTTGCTGCAACTGAGCGTTTTGATCGTGGTTTTGGGGTATTTCTCCGACTAACGCGGCATCTAATTGTGCAATGAAATCCTGCCCAAACCGGCCAACACCAAATTGCTTTACGATACCAGAAACAAGCTGTGCAATTTCTGGCCCTGTGCCAGTGCGTAGCTTGGCAGCAGTAGCCATAACATTATCAATGGCTTGCAAAGAATTGCCGTTTTCAGCCTTAATAAAGACTTGATATGGCTCAAGCACCTTATCGATAGCCTCGGCATATTTACGAGCGCTAGAAGTCTCTTTGAGAGTTTGCTGTACCTCGCGTTCTCTACGCTGCACCTCTTTCTTAACGCTATCTGGTAGCTTTGCCCAATGTTCTCTGACATCAGGTCTCCAAGAAACAGGCGCTTTCTCTTGCTTCTTTGGCTCTGCCTTTGGCCCTGGGCGTATGCCTTCTTTAGGGCTTGTTTCAGCCGTTAAATCAACGTCAGGTTGATCTTGAGGCGCTTCTGGCTCTGCCTCAACAGGATCAAAGGTAAGTGGCTCTGACGAATCAAGCGGATCGGACTCTACTTCTTGCTGTACCGGCTGATCGACAATTTCTTCTTTCTCTACTGCCGATTCAATCGCTTCTCTTAAAGAACTGGGTTCTTCTAATGTGGTAGGTTCTTCATCCATTTTTATCTGCTTTCTATTTTATGGATAGCCCTAGCAATATCTTCTTTGCGGAAGGTTCCACCGTTTTGCATATAGTGTTCACGGCTTTTCTTGGCTTCCGCCCAAGTATTAGTAAAGTCATCCATTGTGGTAAGGTTATTGTGCTTCATGTATTCGCGGTGTTTTTTTCTTGTGCCTATGTCTGTTCCATCAGTTGCAACTAACCCATCATAATGAGCGTCAGAAACAAATATCTTCTTGTCGGCTGGGCCTTGTTTTTGCCTCGTTATTTCAACGAGTTTGTCTAGCTTTTTATCGTAGCGGTAGGTTCTTTTCATTTTTTTTGCCTTAATGCTTGCGCCTGCATTGACTGTTTCAATATACTATTGCCCCTGTCGGCGGCAGCGTATTCTTTCGCCACCGACTGAGGAATACCAGCCTTTTTAGCAAATTTAGGGTTGCTTGCCGCAGCAGCCATAAACCTAGCTTGTTTTTTAGACTTGCTTGGCATCTTCGTAAGATTCTTCTTCCATCTCTGCGCCTTCTGCCATGGCTTCTTCTTTTGCCATCATATCGTCGTCATAGTCGTTAGGGATTTCCCCTAGTTGGCGCAGAATTTCAGCGTATATTTGCATTTTAGCCATTGGCATTGTCTTTCTCCTTACCATTTGACCTTATCTGCCCAATAAGCAGCAGACATTGGGCCTTTTGAAATGTTTTTCGCATGACGCGCTTTAAATGATTTACGTCTATTCTTACTCGCTTCTGTTTCGCCTTCTTTTCGCGGAGATCCGCTTACTCCCTGTTGTCCAAACCGTATTAGACGTATTTTTTCGCCTTGTTTAGCTAAAACAGCGTGAGATTTACTATCGTGAGATGAAGTACGTTTTGGCTTGTTAAAGCCACCGTACTCTTTTCTCAAAGCATCTATTCTCGCGCCGTATTTGCTCATCCGACGATAGGCGGCAAGTTAGGGTTGGGTTGCATAGCGTTTTTAGCCATCTGGTTTAGCTGGAATATCTTGGTCTGGGTATCGACCTGGGTTTCCATTGTGTTTGCTTCTCTTTCCTTGGCTTTTGCCATTTCCGCCGCTGTCTCTGCTTGATCTTGAGCAGACGGTTGCGGCGGTTGCGGCGGATTAGCTTGCAACTGTGCAAGAGCCTGATCCAGCACGCTTTCAATCTCTGACGAAACCTTAAATTTAGAAACAGCCCATTGCAGCAGTTTTAAGAAGTAAGGCGACGAGCCAGGAACCGCCTGGATCATAGGACCAATCTGCGCCACAAAAGCACCCATGCCCTGCATAAACTGAACCGCACTATCACGCTCTTGCGCCCAATCCATTGCAGCCAAAGAGTCAGCTTCTACGCTAATTCTGTACTCTGCTAGGCGCTCATCCTTAACAAGTTGAATAGCCGGTGCAGCAAACTGAGCGTCAGGTGTACGCATAATGTTAGAACGCATGGCAATCGTTTCTGGTTGCCAATGCTTGCTAATAATCTCAGCTTTAATACGCAGAAGGTTTGTAATCCACTCAGCAATGTAGAACTGGCTCAACTGTATGCGAGTAGAGCCAAACTGCGCTTTAAGTTGTTGTGCCGTAGCCGTTTCAGAGGCTTTGCTGCTACCGCGCATAACATCAGAAATGCCTAATACTTCGTAAATCTGCACCGTTTTGTCTTGCCGGTAGACACGCAACTGATTTATCGCGTTTACAACCTGGTCGATGGGAACCCAATCAACTTTACCTTTAATACCACCGCTTTCGGCAAACATAGCCCAGTTATCAACTGGAATAAGCTGGTTTTCAGCAGCTTGGTTAAACATGCGCTGGATGCCATCGTTGTTCTTGTCGTAAAGACCAATGACTTTAGCCGCTCGCGTCAACCAAGTTATGCGCGTATTGATCTCGTCAAGCTCTTGGAACTGATCCTGTGCAAAAATGTAGTCAGCACGCGGCATAAAGTTGCTGCTTGTAAGATTTGCAGCCAAAGGCTTCGGACACGGGAAGAAGTCATCAAGCTCTAATGGGTCATCCTTAACATCAAGGATAACTTCGCAGCCCTTGGCGTACCAATAAACCTTTTTGTCCTCTTTGCACCAGATTTCAAAAACTTCACCACGCGCCCAAGGGTCATGCTTGGGTGTTTGCGCGTTTACATCCTTCGGTGTAGACGAAAACAACGGCACAACCTTGCCAATTTCTTCGCCAAAACGCTTTATAAGCTGATCCCGCGTCATATAGACCCGACGCGACACCCATCTTACTTCTTCCCAAACACGCGCCGGAGAATAGAAAAAATCTTTCCAGTAAATGTAGTCAATCGGCGCTGTTTCGTCGATTATTTGCTCAACAACCTGTTCAGCAACCAATTCTTCGCCCGTCATAGGGTCAATTTCAGCCGGTAAGACACTTTCTTCAGTTTCTACAGCATATCTTAGCCATGCTTGGCCCATGCCAACCACCAGCCAGTCCTCAATGCACTGTCTGAGAGCAGAATCCCAGTTAGATACGTTGTCATCAAAGCTACGGTTAAGAATACGCTGCACAATAACGCCAGCAACACGCGCCTGGTCGTCAGCCGAATCAAGAAAAGACCGCGCAACACTAGCTTTTGGTGGCCTTGCGTAAAGCAAGGACAGCAAAACCTTCATGCTCGACCAAAATAAGTTTACCCTGCTTTCTTCTTTTCCCCATTCATCACGCTTATCTAAGTATCTGCGCGTGATCTTATCCCCGTCCTCTTGAAACCGCTCTAGCTCCTTCTTAGAAGCCTCAATCTCACTTGACCAACGCTGCGCCATGCCCTGCGGCGTGTCAGAAAAGTCACTCATACTTTTAATTGTGCTTGTTTGTTCCATTATCCGACTCTTGTTGATTGTGAAGGCTGACAGTCCCAAATCCCGTCAAGCGTAAACTCATACATTGCGTTGCTTTTTAACTGTTTTGGGCCTTCTGCGCTAGGTGCCTTGCTTCCACCAGTAGGTCTAGCAGAAAGAGCAAGGTATCTAAAAGCGTCAGACGCATGGCTGTGCTGGTCATGGCGAGGCTTGTTCCTAAACATCTGAGTGCGTTCGTCCCACTCCCGCATATAAGAGCGTAAATGCTCAATGCCCTCATATGTCGTTTCTTCGTTAAAATAGCATTTAGGCAGCACCATACGCGCCGCCTCAATGCCATCCTGCAATCCCATGCTTGGTACAATCTTGGGCGTAATACCAGCAGCTAGGAACTGCTCTATAATGCTCTTGCCAGTTTGCAAACTCTTTGCCCTGGCATCATGCGGTAGGTAGACTGTGCCGACCTTATATGGCCGGTCCTTAACCCAATCAATGTAATGGCTTATAGGTTGTCCGTCTGCCTCGTAAAAGTCAACGATCTTGTAGCCGTCCGGTAGGGTCTGCCAAGCCCACCAACTGCAAGAATCGGTGTAACCAAGGTCAGCGACTACATCCACCTCAAGCGCGTCATCAGCGTGGAACTTACCTACGCGCCCCGCGCCGTAGCTATCAGTTATGTATTTTGCGTAGTATGCGCCAGGGATAGCAGCGTCAAAGCTAATCTCGTACTCCGTTAAGTACGCTTCTTCTGTCATCTGCGCCCTTGCATCGCGTAGCTCGTCAGGATGCAAAATGTTTGTCTTGCTTGCCGGTAACTCCATCAGCAAATACGTATCAGGGTTTAACCTTGCTTCTTCCCTAATTTGCCAAAAAAAATTTTTGCCAGCCGGTGTTCCAGCAAATATAGCCCAACCAAGCCTGTCTGACAGGCTCGGACGCAAAACAGAGTACCATGCGCTCGGCCTTATCTGACCAACCTCATCGAGAACAACACCGTCAAAGTACATCCCGCGATAACTGTCAGGGTGGTCAGCCCCGCCAACGTACAGGCGGCTCTCGCCGCCGTATGCGTTCTTAATCGTAATGATTAGCTCTGACTCGTTGGGCTTCTTGGCCCAGACAGGCTTTGACAAGTCTTTTAAGTATGTCCACGCAACCTTCTTGGCTTGATCTCGAAACGGCGCTAGGTAGGCGAACTGCGGTTTGGGGTGCGAGCAGCGCAAGGCGCTGATCAGCATGTCAACGCACATCGCCACAGTCTTTCCTGCGCGTCTATGCGCCACCATGACCGCCCAACGCTGCTTTCTAGCGTGCAGCGGCGCAAAGGCTTCTCTGGGTCTGTATTCGTTAATGTCCATTTTAGGTGAACATTTCCTTTTTTCTCATCGTGGGTGTGGGGGGCATATAATAATAATAGTACCCCCCCTACCCGGTCGATGGGGGGTGGGGTCTAAGGTTTCGAGTCACTACCCCCCATAAGTGTTGCATATTTGTCACAGTGTTGCATGTTTGCCACACCGTTTAAACATCATCGTTTTTGTCAATGTTTTCAGTGGTTTGCTGGTCAATTACTACCCCGTCGGCGGGTGGTGTGGCATCTACGCTGCGCGACTGATCCAGCCATGGCAGCACCACTTGAACAGAACTGTTTACCTCTGCTTGCACTGCTAGCGCTCGCGGTAACAGCTTGCTCAGGAGTGATACGAACGCCGCGCGATCGCTGGCACTATCTGAGGTTGCAAGCCACTTGAGATAGCCCTTCAAGCCTTGTTCGCCACCTAGCTCATCAGCGGCCTCTATAAGAGCCTTTCTGAGCGTCTTGGCCGAACCCATACGGTTCTTCGTCTGCATCGATTGCTGCCCCCCAAACACGGCGGGCCGTGGCGGGGGAAAAGAGGGGGGGCTCTTTTCGGTATTATCGCTTGTGTTGTTGCTCATATGTCACAGAATACGGGATATTTAAAGAAAAGCAACAAAACACGCTCAAAATACTTTACAACGCAAACGGCTTCTGTATTCTCTGCATTGTAACAACGCAAACAAGGAATAAACACAATGACAAGAGAAGAATGGCTTAACAAAGCAACCAACGCCCTACGCGGCGACTTCAACGCTATCAACGAAGATTTCGGAAACCCGCGAATTTCAATCGGGTTCACCGGCTCGCGCAACGGTCTTAAATCATTAGGCGCGGCATGGCACAAAGACGTAAGCAAAGACGGCACATGCGAGATATTCATAGCGCCACACGTTCAAACACAAGAGGATATTCTCGCTGTTCTGGTTCATGAATTAGTCCACGCTTGCGGATATATGGATCACGGCAAAGACTTCCGCCGCGTTGCCATTGCGGTCGGCTTAACTGGCAAGATGACTTCGACAGTTGCCACCGATTCACTAAAAGAGCGTTTAAACGCTATTATTGCTGAAATCGGCCCATTCCCCGGTGCCGCCCTTAATCCAACCAGCCCAACAAAAAAGCAAGGCACGCGCATGCTCAAGATGGAGTGCCAATCTTGCGGCTTCGTTGCCCGAGCTTCCCGTTCTGCAATAGAGAAAGCCGGACTACCAACTTGCGGATGCGGCGGGACTATTGAGATAGCCTAGCCCAAGCAATCGCCCCCAACAGCCCCGTATGCGGAAACGCTGCGGGGCACAAAGGGTGCCAACACTAGAAACCAAGCAAACCAAAGGAACTAACATCATGGATTTATGGAACGAAGAAACCCCGATCGCAGACCTCGACACAGACCTCACAATTCCAGCATGGATCGAGCAAGACATTACGCCCCATGACGTAGCCGCAATCCACCAAGGCGGATGCGCTTCTGGCGCATATATGCCAGCCGTGACCTACTTTGAAGCCAAGGCCACAATGGCAAAACACGGCGACGACGTGACACAGTATATCGAAGATGCATACGGCGAGCTACCGCAACCCCCGGCGGAATCGTCGTGGTCACAAATCGCGGTCTTTTACCTATCAGTTGCCGTTGAACTATGGGCAAACACGGCTCACGACACGCTAGAAGATATTTCCGACGCTGCTTAACTATTCAAACAAAGGAACCGACACCATGAACATTTTGACCAGAGAACAGAGAGTTGCACTAAAACGAATATACGACCTCTCAAACGCTGCGGATTTTAAAGAATACCACCACGACTCATACCGTGATTTTCGGCGCTTAGTGCAGGGAGGAGGAGGAGGTGCATTCTGCATGGTGCCTTTCTGCGGAATGTGGCTAGGAATCGAGCCTGACGGATACACCCACTCATAACAAACAACAGCGTTTAAACAACCCCGTTGCCAGCATGAAACCTGGCGCGGGGTTTCCAGGTGCTACCACTAAACCACACAAACAAGGAACCAAACCCATGAGTAAAATTATTTATTTAGCCACGTGCACATCAGACTACTTCCAAGGCTTTAGCGGGGAAGTCTTATCGTGTCCCGTTTATAAAGAGTCCACATTGCAGGACGTGAAAGAGGGATTAGAAGAAGACTACAATTCAAACATGGGTGAAGAAATAGATGGGTTTAGCATGGCCCTAGACAGTCTTTTTTCAAACCATGAAGAAAACATGGACGCGCCATTCTCTAACGCCCTAGACAATTCAGTACACGACGAAAACGACAACGAAAGTGTTTATGCATATTTCGGGGTTGTATCTTAACCAAACGCCTAAAACCGGACAATCCGGACACCCTCGCCCCCCCTAGGGGGGTGGGGCGAGTGTCCGGATTTTTGTGAGCCGTACAGAATCGGGACAAACAGCATACAACAAAACTAACCGAAGCGTTTAAACGGCGCAAAACCGCCACCCAATCGGGACACAAAAAGGACAAGCTCGGACAAACGTGAGAATCATTCTTAACAAATCGGGACAAATGGGTTGTCCGAAACAGCCTTTTCGGACAACGTAATCTGTCCCGAATGTTAAGGTAAAAGAAACGCTTGCATAACGCTATCGGGTAGGCTAACCTTTAACAGTAAACAGAACA
>Ga0208019_1001008_pt1 | contig 15311 bp, 23 predicted proteins | sample CB_VirMetaG_5_FD_184540 | JGI IMG/M metagenome (GOLD analysis project Ga0208019, IMG submission 184540) | Freshwater to marine saline gradient viral communities from Chesapeake Bay - CB_1508_1D Viral MetaG (SPAdes) (version 4) | ecosystem: Environmental > Aquatic > Marine > Coastal | place: USA...
GCGACCGTTTCCAGGTCGTCGAACGCTACCCCGGCGGCGAACCGCGACGGTTCCGTTTCTGCTGTCTTGGCGTTTCGATTTCGTATTTTCGGCAGAGGCGAGAGAATGACCCCGGTTTAATACCCAACGCGGCCGCCGCGCCCGATGTCGTGCTATAGATGCGGGCGGCGCGTTCAATTCGTTCTTTGGTGAACTGCGTTTCTTTGCTCGACATACGTTTAAAAAGCCCTCGCGGGCGGCGTCGGCTCGGAGCATGGCCGACGCCGCCATAATTGAGGAAACCCCCCGGTTCCCCAATCAAAAAAAAATACCGGCCCCGATACATTGCCCCCTCGCAAAGTATCAAGACCGGTATTCGACGATGTGTCTATTGCCCCGGTATATCTATGGTCGTGTTCGTCGTGCGTCGCGGCCGGCCTCGTCGCCTAGTAGGGCGTTGTCGGGGTCGGCGCGGTATTACTGGCGGGCGGCCTTGAGTAATTGGCTTATTTGTTCGGCCCGCCCTTTTAGATTTAGCTCAACCTGTATCTCATTTGGTTTAATTCCCTTATGGAACGTAATCGACCCCCGAATGTCGGGTCTATCTAACAGGGCGCGAACCTCGTCGTATATGTCGTCGTTTGCGTTTTCGCTTGGCATGTATTCGAATAGGTTATTCGTTTTCCTTGTCAAGTCCTAAGATAGAATCGCCCTAGCGTTGGTCAATGAGTGCATAAAATCCCCCCCCTATAAAATATGCGTTTTTGCTCTTGCCTTAGTCGTCGGAGTTATATAATATTCGACGAGAATACGACAGGAAAACGGAAAAACGCCACATAACACCGAAAATATGCACTATAAACGAGGATATAGATAAATGGATATGTTACCAATCGTCGTCGGCCTCATACTCGCGGCCGGCGCGTTCGCTATTGGGCGCGAATTAATTTGTTGGTATTTCAAGATAAACGAGTTTTTAGACGAGTTCCGGTCGTATCGGGGCGACGTTCGGACGATACGCCGGGTATTGACGGCACAATTCGGCGAACCGGCTTATACGGCCCAGGACGTCGCCGGCATGAGTTTTGACGATATGACCAATTTAGCGGAACAAATGGGATTGAAACCGGAGAAAATGCCGACCAAGCTAGAGGCGCAAATACTGGCGGCCCAGGCGGCCGCGTCGGGCGAGGATACCGACGCAGTTTAGTTTTCCGACGGTTCGTCCGGGATAAATTCGAGGAATTCGCCCGGTTGGACGTCGACGCCGGCGTCGTGGAATACCTGGCAAAACTTATTGATAGTAATAAATGAAATACTGACCCGGCGTCGGTTTTCGATTAAATCATAAAGGCGCGTTAAATTGACCCCGGTTTTTATGGCAAATTCGGCCGGTTCCATACGGGCAAATTTTAAGAACTGTTTAAACTTTCGTGTTTGTACCATTATTGCCATATCCTTTTACCTCTAATGTAAATTTTCTTACCCTATAGTCAATATATTTCTTGACATTTAATTTATAAATTTGTAGATTAATAATATTAATAATTAGCCCGGTTATCGTTTCAGTTTTGGCGACGTCACGACAACCGGACCTCAATAAAACCCTAACGAAAGGGCTGTTATGTCTATAAATGTACAACACCCCCCCAAAAAAGGCAATAAAACCGTTGCCGCGCTGCGGTCGGCTAAATCCGAGCTTAGACGCCGTCACGGTTCCTTGCACGAAACCCTCGCCCTCGCCGATTTCGAATCGGTTATTCTCGAACTAAAATCCCGCGCCCATTCCTGGGACGCGCTCGACGCCGAGTCGGCCGATTATGATTCGGGTCGATATGTATAATTATTTATTGACACGGTGTCAGTCGCCGCACAATATTCCGTTTACCCCCCGGCCTCGAACCGCCCCCATACGGCCGGCAATGACCGAACCTAAGCCCGATCTATCCGAAACCGTCGCCCTAATCCTCATGGGCGCGGCCTCGCTATATCTCTGTATCCGCATTATTCCGACGCTGCTTTTCATGTGGGGTTGGCTATAATGGCGTATTCGACGACGACCCCGATTCGCGCCCGCACAATCGACGAGATTATCGCCGGATATACGAACGGGCGGCCCCTGGCTGAGTTTGACCGATTCGATAGAATGCGTTTATACCGGTCGGCCCGCGCAACGCAAGAATACGAAAAACGCTGTATCGCCCTCAAAGAAAACCAAAACCCAACAAATACAGGTGGACCCCATGTCAACGGATAATAAGACCCATTATTTAACCTTTTTCCCGTCGGCGTATCTGCGTTCGGCCGATCTTGAAAACGCCCCCGAAACCGTCGCCGTTAAGATTGCCGGCCTCAACGTCGAGGACGTCACGAACAACGACGGCAAAATTGAGCGATTGCCGGTCTTGCATTTTACCGGGACCGAAAAGGGGTTGATTCTGAATCGGACCAACGCCGACCAGGTCGCCGGGTTGCATGGCCCGAACGTCGAGGATTGGGCCGGAAAACGTATCGGCCTGTTCATAATGCGCGGCGTCAAGGCGTTCGGCGGCATTCATGACGTAATACGGGTTCGCCCCTCGGTTCCCGCCGAGCCGGCCCCGAAACCGACCGCCGAGGCCGAATAATGGCCGCGCACCCTATCCGTATCGTTCGCCGGCCTTGCCCCCATTGCAAGGCCGGCATCGGGCGCGTTATGCAAACGAGGACGAACGCGGCGGGAATTAAACGCCGTATGGAATGCCTCGAATGTGCGCGTCGCTGGACGACCCGCGAAAGTATTATCCGAAAGGACGCGGCCTAATGAACTGGAACCAGGACATACTAAACAACGACGAGTTGAGCGCGACCGACAAGTTCGTATATCACCTATTGGCCGACCTCGGCGACGGGGCCGAAACCCGTCGCCAGATCGCAGAAATGGCGGGCATTTCCGACCGCCATTTTCGCAGAATCGCGGTTAAATTGCGGACATACAGGTCCGAAACGGACATACAGGTCCGGACCCCAGTGTCCGAAACGGACATACAGGTCCGAAACGGACATACAGGTCCGGAATCGCCTAACGCGTGTGCGAACATTACCGCTTTTACTAACGTAAAAGCTAGTTCTTGTACAAACAACAACAACGGCGTTGAGGACGTTGGGGAAAACGTCGGCAAGGACGACCCGATAATTCAAGAAAACGACATCGCCGCCCCCATTGACACAAACGACCTTATCGCAGACCTCGACGACGAGGAACGCGAATCGTTCGCCGAAATGCTGGACATCTGGGCCGACCTGGACCCAGAGGCGCGTTGTCTCGACCCCGGCCCCTGGTTTAAAAAACTTATCCGGGCGTATGGTCACAAGATCGCGGCCGGCGGTTTATTGCGCTTGCAGATCACAAACTTTTGGATTGAGGGATTAGAAAATCCAAAAGCATACGCCGGGTATATCGTCAAGGTTCTTGACGGCCTCAAGGAAACCGGCCTACCGCCATTAGGCGAAAGCCCACCCGAAAACGGCGGCATAACCTCGGCCGCGAACAACCCGTATAAATCCAACAAAAAAGACCCCCACTACGACAAATGGTCCGACCCCGCGCAGTTCGTCGGGTTGCCGGCCTCGTCGATTACTGCGGAGTGTGCCGAATGACGACGCTATCCCCCTCAAGCCCATTTATTGCCGGCCTCGTCCGGCATCGGGTAAAGAACGGCGGCGACCCGGCCGCATTGCGTATGCAATACGCCGAGCTACCCGCCGCGCTGCGGTCCGTTCGGCGCGAACTACTCAACCCGCCGGCCGGTTCCGAGGACGCATACGAGGCGGCCGACGCCTGGTCGCGGGACGATTACCCGAAAAAGGGGCTATTGTTCCTCGGCGGCCCCGGAACCGGGAAAACGACCCTCGCCGTCGCCGCCATGCGGGCATGGGTTGAGCATAACGAGGGCGTCGAGCCGGTCCGGTTTTGGGACGCGCCGGCCGGCCTCGAAAAAGTGAAACGCGGGTTTAACTGGACCCCCGATTCAAACCAAGACGAACCCGAACCCGTCGAAAAATTGGCCGCCGACAACGCGGTCCTATTAATCGACGATCTCGGCCAGGGCAAAGTATCGGATTGGGTCGCGTCCCAATTCTTTCTAATCCTCAACGCGGCGACACAAAACGGAACGCGCCTATTGATTACGACCAATAAAACGCCGAGCGAATTAGAGGACAATTTAGTCCCGGCGGCGGTGTCGCGCATTTATGGCCTATGCCAACCCCTCATATTTCGCAACGGCGATTTTAGGAGATTATAAAAATGGCAACGCAACCCATTAAAACCCAATCGCGGGACGTCCTCGGATTATCCGAAACGCGCCCATTACCACACAAAGAAATACTCGCCCTATTCGCCCAATGGCGCGACAACGACGACCTAACGGCCCGCGACCAGATCGTCGCGTCGAATATGCGGTTCGTCGCCCAAATCGCACACGAATACGTCGATACCTGTTCGCTCAATCTCGACGAACTCATATCCGAGGGCATCCAAGGGCTATTTATGGCCGCCGACCGGTTCGAGGCCGAACGCGGGTTGCGGTTTATCTCGTATGCTGTGTACTGGATACGCTGCCAAATGCGAAACGCAATCGCCCAGGGCGACCGGCCCGTCCGTCTACCCGGCAACGTGATTTCCGACGAATACAAGGTCGTCAAACGACGTTGGCAATTAGCGAAAAAGACCGGTCATATACCGACCCAATCCGAACTGTTCGACAACCTGGGATTTACGCCCGAATACGGCGGCGTATTGGACGCCGTCGATCGCGCCCCGGTCCGAGCCGACCATACACGGACCCAAGGCCGAACCGGGCAATACCAACGCCAATCCGACCAGTTTGACGAGTCGTGGGGTTCGCGGTTTATCGTCGATAAAGAATCGACGCCGGCCGACGAACGCGTCGAGGAACTAAACCGGAAACGGGCTATTTCGAGCGCATTACGGCGACACCTGGACCCCCGGTCGCGCTATATCGTCCGGCGGCATTTCGGCCTCTTGCGCCATGCCGACGCCGGCCCGATTGGACGCGACCCCGAAACTATGAAAGACATCGGAATTAAACTCGGCATTTCCCGCGAACGAGTCCGGCAGTTAAAAGAGGTCGCACTAAACAAATTGAGAACTGACGACGAATTACGCCAGGCATTCGCCGAGGCGAATTGACGCCCGATAACGCCCATTATACAGCATTTGCCAACGGTGTAAAATGGCGAAACGTCCAACGATAACTAAATCCGAACTCGCCGCGCTAACGGGCGCGAAACCGTCCAGGCCGGCTAAGGCGACGCCGCAACCGGCCGCCGGCCTCGACGGGCGGGTCAAGCAATTAGAACGCGAAATCGCGGCGTTGTGGACCGCGAACGGGGAATTACAATGCGAACTCAACCGACTAAAGAACCGCTAATGCAACAAACGCTATTCGGGACGCCGACCGACGACGAGCGCGCCGTTATTATTGCCGATTTACGCGGGCATTTATCGGACCTGGCCGACCGCGTTAAACGGCTAAATGAGGACATACGCGACGCCGAAATTGACATACAGGAAACGACCGAGGAATTAAACGCCGAATTAGCAAGGGGCCAATAATGGGAAAAATGCTACACATACACGCGGCCAATGCCGAGCCGGCCCGCATTCAAACGGATAAACTCGCGTATACGTACGCCGAGGCCGAGGCCGCGACCGGGGTTTCGGTTCGGACGTTCGAGCGCTTGGTATCGACGGGCGCGTTGCCGGCCTCATACGCGGCCGGACGTAAACCGGTCATACTGGCCGATACCCTATACGCGTTCTTGAAAGCGGGCGAGGTTGTGAAAAATGTCTAAGGGCGACCCCGACGACCAGGTCGAGGCGTTCGAGGAACGGGCCGCGATTATGGAATACGACGGCGGGTTGAGTCGGGACCGCGCCGAGGCCGAGGCCGAATACATTATATACGGCCGGTTGCGCGAACGCGTCGTCGGGGCCGACCGTAAGAAAAAGACGGATTAATTCTTACGACGAATAAAATAATACTTGCGTTCCCCTCTTGAATTGTGTATTCTATAATCAAGTTAATCAGTTAATCATATTCAATAGGGGCTTTAAAATGGCAAACGTAAATAAGAATTTACAATCGCTTTTTGCCGACCGTCAATACAAGCAACATTGCGCCGAACTATCAGAGTTGAGTCGAGAAAAATATGAAATGACAAAACGCTTAAAGTTTGGTTCAACGTGGTGTAATACCGACATAGCGAACGACCCGGCCGACCAGTCGCGGGTCGATGACATTATCGCCCGCGAAAAGATATTAACTGATTTAAACGCCGAGCTATACGTAAGGCATGGCGCGAACCCAAGTGATTACGACAGTGAATAAAATAATACTTGCGTTCCCCTCTTGAATTGTGTATTCTTTAATCAAGTTAGTTAATCATTCAGGTTTTAAGGGGGTTTTAAAATGGCACTACATAAACGAAATATTAAAAACGGAAAAATTCAAATCGACGGGAAAAACGTCAAAGTTACTGATATTGACGGCGGCGTTGAGACGATATGGGTTCGCGCCTGGCGTCGGCTAAATTGCCAATCTTACCCCGAATTGGTTATCTACGAAAAAGACGGCAATATTCCTCTATATTTCGACGACGGGCATACTGTCGCCATTGTCGGGAATGGGGTTATTAAAAACGACAATGAATAAAAGACATGGCGGGAAACGGCTCGGCGCGGGTCGGCCCGTTTCCCGCGCCGAGCCGACCCGGACGTTTACCGTTCGCGTTCCTGAGTCATTGGCCGGGGCGGTCGACGCCGAGGCCGACCGCCAGGGGTTGACCCGAACCGACGTCGTCCTAACCGCGTTGCGGGCATTGGTTAAAATGCCCCCCAAATAGCTTGGGCAGTATTTGGGCAGATAGCATATTGAGTATAAAACAAGGGGCCGGCAATTAGCCGTAACCCCTTGTTTTTATTCTACCCCCGACGCGATTCGAACGCGTGACCTCCAGATTAGGAATGTGAAAACGGCGGTTTTCCTAAGTCTTTACAAGGGAATGATTTATCGCCTAAGTCGCTATATATTCAATTCGTTAAATAGGTTTGTTCGTCGCCTCGAACCGTCCCGAACCGCCCCCGAATACGGGCCGATTTGGGCAGTATGTGGGCAGTTTGGGCAGAATGTAGTATATTCGCTCAATACCCCCATACTACGAGGTTTTGAGCTATGCCCCCCAAACAACAACCCCGCGTTTATTCTGTTGGTTGCGTCCGTATTCGCAAACGCCCCCAATCTAAATATTGGCTCGTCCGATACCGCGACGAGGCCGGCGAATGGGTCGAGCAAAGTCTAAAGGTAACGAATAAGGACGTTGCTATCAAAAAGGCCGGCGACCTGTCCGATCTCATAGAGCGCGGCGATTACGGGACCATTGACGCCCGTAAATCGAAACGGACGTTCGCCGACCTGGTCGACGAGTTTAAACAAAACTATTCCGGTTGGACCGAAAACACCTTTCGCAAAAATAACGGAACCCTCGAAAAACTCAAAGCGGAATTCGGCGACCAGGCGTTGGCGGCGATCTCAACGCGCCGGCTCGACGAGTATTTGGCGCGGCGGTTGGACATGGGCGGCATCGCCATTGCGACGCGAAACCGATACGTGGCGACGCTGAAAACCTTATTTAAATGCGCGATACGTTGGGGTTATATTGGAACGGACCCGGTCGCCCCGATTAAGATACAACGCGAACAGGGCAATATACCCGACGCGTTGAGTATGGCCCAGGTCGAGGCCGTATTGTCGGCGTTGCCGAGTATTAGCCCCAAGGCCGTTATCGTCGCCACCATCGCGGCCGATACGGGAATGCGCCGGTCGGAGATTCAACGTCTTGAATGGGCCGATATAGACGTCGAGGCGGCCGCGCTACGGGTCGTCCATCAAACGAAATCGAAAGAGCCGCGAACGATTCCGTTGACGCCGCGCCTTATTGAGCTATTCGCCGGCATGGACCGCGACGACCCCGACGGCCTCGTAATTAGATTCGATAATATTAAGAACGCGCTATTCACGGCCGGGGCGCGTTGCGGGGTTCCTCGGTTGGGGTTGCACCAATTTCGACATTCGTTCGCTACCCATGCCCTCGACGCGGGCGTCCCGGTCGAACGGGTCCAGTATTTATTGGGCCATGCGTCTATTGCAATGACCCAACGATACGACCACCCCCGCCCCGAACGCCACCGGGCGGCAATGAATTTACTTTGGGAATCGCGGCAGGCGGCCCGTCGCAAAGAATAGCAACCGTTTATTTTTTACGCGTTGGCGATCAATACACCCTCGAAATGCGCGGAAATGTCGGTCGTTCCCGTCACCTCGGAACAACGCATTACGGCAATTTCGCCCGCGCCGAATGCCGCCGGGACGGCCGCCGGAATATGGGCCGGGGCCGCGCCCGAATGGACCGAGAATTTTTCCTCAATACGGGACGCCCCACCGACCGGCGTATGGCGAAATTCGATTTCGGCTGCGGTTGACGATTTATCGCCAATACTCGCCCCAATGGAATATATATAATAGGTCCACCCGGCCGGGACGCGATACCAAGACGAGAGCGTCGACGACGCGTCGGGTAATACGCTGACGACTGACGTTCCCCCAATTTTGACGTCGAGCGTTCCGACGTTGGCCGCATTCGACCCGGCCGTTTCCGTTCGGACCCTGGTTATACATTCATAACTATTAGCCAGGTTTACCGGCGTCGCCCCGTTCATAGTTACGGTTTCGGTTGTTTCGGTCCCGCCGGCCAGTTGGCCCCATATTTTAACCGTTCGCGCACCGGTCCCGGCTGAGGTATCGGCGGCGTCGTTTGATACAATCGTTGACGCCGCCGCTGTTAATGGGCCGGGGTGGATGCCGCCCTGGGCGATAATATCCTCTGGGTCGGTCGTCGTCGCTATCGACGGGTTATACCCGAATTTTCGGAACCGAACGACCTGCGGTTCGTTCCCGAAATTTAAGCCGGGCAAGTCGTGGATAATTCCCGGCGGCGGGATTAAAACTTTTCCTTGCCATTCGTAAACGGGCATTCTCTATATTCCCCTTTTATTTTTTTGCCGCCGGTTTCTTGGCGGCCTCTTTTGCCGGCGTTGGTTTTGGCTCGGCCTCGGCGATTAATTCCTTGGCGAGTATTTCCGCGCCCCGGACGCGCTCAATGGAGATATTGACGCGGTTGAGGTCGTCGGTCAGTTGGGCGCGGGTCTGTTCGAGGCCGGCGCGTTCCTGGGTCAATTCTTTTAGTTTCTCTTGTAACATGGTTTTCCCCTCGTTTTTTGGTGTTTACGCGGCCTCTAGTGCCTCGACCCGCGCTTGTAATTCCTGGACGATTCGCGCCATAATTGGCCCCTCGATAATCGAACTCTTTACCCATTTATGGGTCGTCCCACTGGGCGTCGTTATTGTTTCCATTATGGGTATCTGCTCAACAACGGGTTTACCGTCGACGATTACTGTTTTTTCGGTATACGTCGGGTTGCCGGCCTCGTCTAATACGGCAACCTGTTCGACTATATCGGGGTCGGGAGATTCAGGGACAATGCCGGGGAATATTAATTCGACCTCTTGGGCGACGAGGCCGAGGCGATACGGCGCGTTCGGGTCGGCCTCGACGTCGGATTTATGGCGAAATTTGCGGTATTGCAACGCCTTGAAATCGTCCCAATACGACCGGGCGTCGATTATATCTTGTTTAAATTTGACGTCTGAAATTGTCCCATACGTGCCGTCGTGGTTGGCAAGGTCGCCGTCGGAGTACATAAATACTCTCCCCGCCGTAGCATCGACACCGTAGAGAAAATATTGGGAATTATTATCTGGCGTATGACTTGGATAAGAGAACTGCATACCCGATGCCGTAGCACTGGTCAAATTACAGCCTATCGCAAGGGCCGCCGTCGCCTGAGTAATCTCCAGCTTATTCCCCGCAGAGGCCGCGCCAATCCCCACGTTGCCGCTGGAGTCGAACCTTATTCGCTCAACCCCGGCCGTCGATATGGCGAACGTATCGGCCGCCGGGAACCATGCGCCCGTATTCGTATCAGCGGTCGCATATATCGACGGCAACGCGGCCGTTCCGTTTCCGAACGACGACGAGGCCGCCGCCGCGTCAACGTACGCCGTCGTTGCCAGTTTCGTCGAGTTGTCGCCTGCTGATTGAGTCGTTGCAATAACCCCGTTTAATAGCGTCGCCGTCGCCGCGTCCGTATCCATTAACAGGTTTAGCGCCTCGTGTACATGGTCGACGTTTATGCGGGCAATATTTAGTTTATCCTCGCTCGTCGGGTCGCCCTCGGCCCACCGTGTGCCGGGGCCGCTGTATGTATAGGTATTCGCCATTGTTTAATTTCCTCGATTATGCGACGGCCGGGCCGACGTATGATATGTTCGAGTATTCGTCGGCCTCAACAACGCGCCCCGACGGTTTCGTTGCCCAACCCGACGTCGTCCGTTGGGCGGTCGTCGCCGAGCTATACCCCGGATACCCCGACGCAACAACGCGCCCGGTCGGGTTATACGAGTTCGGCATTTCCTGAATCTCGACGCGTATTTGCGATTTCGAAACGTCGGGTTGTAATCCGGTAATTTCCCATTTAATGCGGTTGAGTAGCGATATAGTGTCGGCGTTAGCGTGGGCCGCCGCCGTCGAGCCGGTCGCCGCCCTGGTCACTGTCAGCGTATCGGTTGAATACGTGACCGAGTCGACCGATACAACCTCGGTTCCGACCAGTAGATAATCGCCGGCGCGAAAAAAACCGCCCTCGCCGGATGCGACGACAAACGACGTCGTCGAATTATTGACGGCCCCGTTTAAGGTCGATAAAATGACCGGGCGTTTTGAGGTCGGCAACCAGGCATGGTCGAAAAAGACAACGTCGCCCAATTCGGCGTCGACCGCATTTAAAAAGGTCGCAAACTCAACCGTCAATCGGCGTTGCGACCGCCATTCGACCAAATGGTCGACCAGGTTCCCGGCCGTCGTCGCGTCGGCGATTAAATCCGACGTATACCCGCCAACGTCTAAAAAGGAATCGCGGGCGCGGCCTAATGGGTTTTCGGTCTTATATCTAAGTTGAGAACGAACCATACGCCCGTCGAGGTTGGGGCCGACATAATACGTTTTCGAACTTGCGTCGATTACCGCGCCCTCAATATTGCCCAGGGCGAGGACGGTTTCGGAATTGACCGCCGTAACGGAATAATCTTTGTCGCCCGAAACGTATACCCGGTCGCCGACCGCGACGCCGTCCGTTTGAAAGGTCGCCGTCGCGTCGGTCAACGTCGCGCCCGTTGCCGCCGTGTTGCCGGTCCCGGTCACGCGATACCGCCCCGATTTGACGAATAGGCCGCCGTATTGGCCCGTCGCCGGGTTGCGGTTGTATCTAAGGGCGATCTCGTTTATAAGGTCGCGCACCGGCGACCGCGATATACTTATATCGTAATCCCATCGGGACGGGTCGGCGTTCGGGTTTTTAATAGCGACGTCTGAGGAACCCAAAAAGATAAAATCGGGCGTTCGGGTTTTGTCTTGGGCAACGACCGACCATTGGCCGGCGTAATTCTTATATAGATGTAAACCCGCCTGGAACGCGTATTCGTTTAGCCAATCAATAGAAACGGGCGAGTCGAGCGCGAACGCGAACGCCCAATTCGTGCGGGCCGTCGCCGCCGCGTCGAACGCAGTTAGATTGACGCCGGCCGCCGCCTGGTTTAAAAATATTTTGCCCCGGAAAATCGCCTCTAAGATATGCGCGGGGTTGGTCAACGCCGCGCCGGACGAATTGACTACCGAACCGTCGTTATAATAGCCGACTAAATCCTCGAACCCTGTTACTTTTTGAAAGACGACTAAACTTTGCCGGTCGCTCGTCTGTTGGTCGTCGTAATCCAGTTCGAGGTATATTTCGTTAATCGTCGCGTTGCCGGTCCCGTCAATCTCAATCGAATAGTTTTCGAAATCCCAATCGTCGGCGTGGTCGGTCGTCGCGGCGGTCAACGTAATAGATTGGTTGCCTGTTACGGCGGTCGGTCCGTGTTTCGTTGAGCCGGCGAGTTTAATCGTATAGGTATAGCCCCCGGACGCCTGTATCTCTACCGTTGCCGACGTTATCGTCCCAAGTTTGGGCGTCCCGCCTATGAGTACGTCGAGGTTGTCCGTATTGACTATATCGACGCCGGCCGACGTATCGCCGTCGGCGACCGCTTTCCACCCACTAACGTCGTTCGTGCCGTCGGGCAATACCGGGGCGAGGCGAATCGTTCGGGCCGCGTCGTCGACCGTAAAATACCCGCCCGTTTGCGTATAGTTGACAATCTCGGCGAACCGTCGCGCTTGTGGATAATACTGATACGGTTGGCCGTATACGTCGTTCTGCAGGCCGCTTGTATATTTGCGTTGGAATATGTCGACTAATCGGCAAGGGGCGAGGTTCGCCGGCGCCCCCGCGTTATCATAGGGGCCGACGTTGAGCGTTCCAAACGCCACCGGAATTACTTTTCCGAGCGCGTCTAAACTGGCGTCGGGAAAGTCGACCAGGTCAATAATCTTGGCCGGTATCTCGCGGAAATCTTTGTCGGACCCGTCAATCGCGTCGATGTTCCATTGGCGCGGGTCGAATGGGTAATTCTCAATAACCGCTCGCGCCAGTTCGATTTTATCCGACGCCGTTTCCGACCCCGTCACGAAAATAACGTATACGCGGAGTTCGTCGTTTTCGAGGAAATAGGTATCGACTAAGTTCGATTCCTTTTCCTCGTTCCTGAGTGACAGCTGAACGCCCGATACCTCGGCGAGTCCACCCCCGACGCGCAACCGCGACCAAGACAACGCCAACCCGTCGATTGCCATATCGTCGCCGTAGGTGTTCGCGCCCAGGGTATACTTGCGCGACCCGTAATATTGCGTCGTCGTGGATTGGTCCGGCTCGTCGGCGTCGATCTCAACCAGGTATACGATCTTATACCCGGTCAAATCCTTTTGCGTGGCCGCTGTCGTCCCGGCGATACTTTTAGGCATTAGGCCGACATATCCTTGGCGAGTTCAATCGTTCCGTTCCATTTGCCGCGTATGCGGCGAAATTCCGGCAACCCGCCTATATAGTGCATGTTCGTATGGGAACCCGAATACGGGTCGGTATAGGTGAACGACGTCACCGACCAGGAACAGGTATCTTGTATAAAATTCCGTAACGATTCGTAATCGGCGTTCGACATTTCCCGAAAATGGAGTTTCGGCGATTCGAAATCCGTTCCCGACCCCAAATTGGCAACCTTAAAGCCGCCGCCCATCGTGCGCCCAACGACGACCGGGGCCGATTCGCCGGGTTCGTCCGGGTATTTCGGGCCGGCAATCGTAATGCTCGTCGCGCCCGTATCCAGTGTTATATCTGCCATTTAGAAACCGTGTCCATATCCCGCCGCCGGGCGGGCCGTTGCCATACCGCCGCCCGTTGACCCGCCGATTTTACGGTCGCGGCCGAGGCGATTAACGGCGTCTTGTATGAGGTCGAGAAAACCCGACGCGTCGAGGTCGATAATTTCCGAGATTTTAACCTTGGCCGGCGATACGTTAAAGAATCCCCAATCGGCCAAGTATTGAAAGTCGATACTCGTCGGCGTCGCGCCGTCTAACGTCAACGAAAACGCGTCCGAAACCGGAATACGCGCCGATTGGTTGGGCGTGACCATAGACCCACTAAACACCTGGTCGAATCGGTTTAACTCATACCGTTTTATGTCGACGAAACCGTCCTGGTTGAAATCATACCGCAACGGGGCCGGCGGTTCGCCCGAAATAAACGGGCCGGTAAAGAGGTCGGACCAATCGTCGAGCATTTTACGACTAATATCGACCGCGCCGTCGGCGTTTAGGTTGATACTCAATGATTTACGGCCGTCGAACACCTCGCCGTATAATAGGTCGGTCCATTCGTCGATATTCTTTTTCCAAATCTTGAGCCGGTCCGTGTCGAGGTTTATTTCGAGGGGTTTACGGCCGTCGAATACCTCGCCGTATAATAGGTCAGTCCATTCGTCGATATTCTTTTTCCAGATTTTAAACCGGTCCGTGTCGAGGTTTATTTCGAGGGGTTTACGCCCGTCGATTACCTCGCCGTATAAAATGTCGGTCCATTCGTCTATTTCGTGTTTCCATATCTGTAATCCGTCGCCCGACAAATCGACCGTCGGCGGCGGCATATTGCCCGTATCAATAACCAACGAATACGGGTCGTCGACGCCCGACGTTCCCCCGCCGGCCGATTTCTGGGCGGGACTACCGCCGCCACCCCCGCCGCTTATTAGGGCCGTATCATTAGCGCGACGTATACGCGCCGATTCGGTTCGGGAAAGGTTGGCGATTGAATCCTTTAAGCTGGTGAATACTTTAGCCTGTTCGGCCGGGTCGGCCCCGGCGGCGGCGAATGCGCCTTGCGCCGACCGACGTAACGCCATTTCGCGCCCGTCAAACTCAATAGCAATAGCGCGGTTTAAGGGGTCGAGTTCGGCGGCCAGTTTGCCGGCGGCCTCGCCCGCGTCGGATAGGCCGTCGGATAATAACTCGGCCGCGACGTCGACCAATTCAGCATCGTCGCCGAACCGGGTTCGGAAATCGGCCATAAATTGACCCATACCGCCGCCGTATTGGTCGTCGATTGCTCCCCCTAAGAAACCTGACCCGTAATTTTGAGCCGATAGGCCAGTAAAAAGATTTCGCGCACCGGCGACCGTATTACCGTTCGATTCCCCGACCGCAATTTCTAACGCCCGACTAAATACGTCTTTTATCTTATTCGAGGCCGCCTTAAAATCGTCTGTTTCGCCGAACGCCCGTTCGAGATAATCTTGTCCGGCCGATCGGCCCGCGCGCAGATTTTCCGATGTTCGGCGCAATACCTCAATATAGTCGGCGTGGGCATCCGTCGACCCCGACAACGCGTCTATTACGCCATTGACGCCGGTTATTGCCATGCCGAACATATCGCCGGTTGCAAATTGCGCTTGCATCGTAGCAAACGAATTCATAAGGCCGCCCAATTTGGGACTAAACTTACTAACGACGTCGCCTAATTGGGCCGTTGCGCGGGCGTTTTTTATGCGTTCAACGAATAACTCTTGTTCGGAGCGGGCGTTTTCCCGGTCGGCCGCAATCCCTTTCTTTTTGCGTTCAAGGGCGGCCGCGTCGATTTGCTCTTGTTCGGCGGCGAGTATTTGCGCGGCCTGGTCGCGTTGGCCCTGAATCCCTCGCGGCAACGTGCCGGCCGAACCGCC
>Ga0208019_1001010_pt1 | contig 15296 bp, 23 predicted proteins | sample CB_VirMetaG_5_FD_184540 | JGI IMG/M metagenome (GOLD analysis project Ga0208019, IMG submission 184540) | Freshwater to marine saline gradient viral communities from Chesapeake Bay - CB_1508_1D Viral MetaG (SPAdes) (version 4) | ecosystem: Environmental > Aquatic > Marine > Coastal | place: USA...
CAAAACGCTGAAACGCTTACAGGGATAGGCTTTCGAGAAAAATAACCCCTTGACCTTCTGCCTGCCACGCAAGTTTAGCCAAAACTGGACTATCCCTGTAATGCCTTGACAGTCTACCTTACAGATACTATCCCATAGGTCAGTTTTGGACTTGACTTACAATTGGACTACTTTTCCATTTTAAAGAGGCGATCGAACCGATGAGGTTGTGACAGTTTTGGCACATCCTCATCGGATGTGAGGTTATCGGAATTCCCGACAACCTAGGTTATCCGTAACTGTTTAGTTGACTAAACTCCAGTAATTAAGGATCAACTTCCTCTCCATTCATAAAACTTTCTAGAACTTCTGGGTGGAGCTGGGATAGGTCAAGTTCAATTCTTTGGGTGGCCAAGCCAACGACAAGCCGCCAAGTCTGGACAGACTTTTCCACCACACTAGAAATTCTCTGCAACTCTGCGAGGTTGTCCACCGCCTTGCCGCCAAGCTCACGATGTAGCTTAAGTTCGTTTAACCCTGCTCCACACTCTGCCATAATTCCTCTGCAGAGGTTTTCCTGATAGCTGATCATTTCAGTGATATTGAGGATGCGGTTTAAGCGCTTTACAACTTCACTTATGAGGAAGTCACCCTTTTCTGTGAGTAACTTACGGGTTGCAGGGTCGCTCAGAACCATAACCGTATCTTGCCGTTTCCCATGCGCAAGCTGTGGTCTCCACCCCCCTTCTCTGGCCCAGCGACGGAGTGAAGCTCCAGAGACCTGTCCGCCAAGCTCTAGCTCAATCTCAGGCAACCCTAACCCTGACAGAAATAATTCTTTAGCCTTTTCTCGAATTTCCTGTTTCGACATCCTCAGCCCTCAAAATTTCCTTACAGCGATCGCAAAAAGTAACCCTATGTATTCCCGTTGGGATAACGCGAAAGCGTAGCCAATTACCATGCAACTCGATAATTGATAGACCTGGGTAATGCGCTCTCTTTGCCGTTAACAGTGCTAACTTGATCCGCTTCCGCTTTTCCGCCAATGTGTACCCAACCGGGTATGGCTCGCTCAAAGTGCTCATTTTTGCGCTCAGACGAAAGTTTGTGGAGTGTTCAATGGCAAAGGCTTCCGATCCGGGTTATGAGCGGCTTCAGTCTGCCGAACAAACCGGTCAGCGGTGAACGCACTGCAACGTGTATAAGCCTTACCGTAAGCCTTTGCGGCTTCCATAGTATTGAACACCTTGACTCTACCGAACTGGTCAGGCTCAAGACTCACGTAAACGAAACTATCCATATTTGTTTGCCGTAGTGACGATGCTTCAATGCTAACACTTTTCGCTCAAATTTTGAGCGCAAAAATGAGCGCTGTAATGTAGTGACAATAAGGCTTTCAGGGTACTATATTAAGCCTCAACTAGCGCTCAATATAGTACCGTTTTGAACTACTTCGGCTTTAACTGTTGCAGTTTCTCGCTGACGATGAGTGCCGAATCAAGAAGCCTTGACGGGTTCGGCTTTGTGGGTTGTTTACTGGTGGACTTCGGCTTATTCACTCCGTTGCCTCCAGTTTGTCCAGCAATTCACCAAAGGTTGCGGTCAACTCCAAGAGACGGGAATACTCGAATTCGAGATGCTCACGGGTTGCCGGTTGGCAGTGCTCTAGTCGGAACTTTCGATCGTCTACCCATAGCCAAATCTGGGAACCGTCGGGTGTTTTAGTCCTTTGGGTAACTTGGGATAACTCAAACTCTCCAGGTGTAAAAAGTTTGGGTGCGACAATCCATTCCCCGACGCTGGGGATCCATTTTTCTTCAGTGTTCATCGGCTCTAGTCCGCTAATTTTGGGATAGAGCGTGGTTGTGTGGCTATTGATGTCCCGTTACGACAAGGAGAGCAGGTTACCCAGATAGAAAACCTGCTGTTTTGGTGTCAGCTCATCCCAAAAATCATCAAAATCTGAGTGCTCACCAAGGAAAAGCGCGTCCATCAGGCTAGCCAGGTTGTAGGGAGCCTCATAAGTGCAATCTTCAGTGGAAGTTTTTACAACTTTCCCTTTATGTCCAGTAAGGAAAAGTTGTAACTGCTTTTTAAGCCTTGACCAGTTGCCGTGTAAGGCTTTCAGGTGTTTTGAGAATGCTTGCTGGCTAATCCCTAGCGCGTTAGCGATCGCCTCTTGGGAAACGGTACCGGCTTGCCGAGCTAGTTCAAAAATTCCGTATTGAACTTGATCCGCAGTGTTCCCCGCAGCCATGCAGACCTTGACGGCGTTCCGCTTGACTACCTTGATACCTAATCGCTGGTTGAGGAAGTCTAGATCTATTCCCTTCCAGGTGGCCAGCATATCAATGTGGAATTGAGTGTCGGGGAAATGCTGAACCCGTTGCCGACCCACCCACTGGACAACCTCATCCTTGATCAGTGAATCATAGTAATCTTCAAAGCCATCTAGGGAGCCGAAGAACGCTCGATATTCCGACTGAACTGCTCCAAGGTGAGGGTATGGCAAGCCAATAGATAGGATGTGAGAAATACCCTTATATTGGTTGGTTCCCCGGTTGTGGTTACCCCACCATCCATCGATCGCTTCCATACCCTTGAAGCCCAAAACCTTGACCTCTGGGTAAAGTTCCTTGGCATGGCTCACATAGCTTTCAATCCGTTTCTTTGCGGATGGCGAGTGCTCACGGGTCTTAATGCCGGCGAGGTGAGTCTGATATACCGTCAAGTTTTGAAGGCTTGGCGCTTCCTGCTGGATAACGATCGTTGAATTCTTTGGTAATCCAAACCCTGCTTCAATTGCTTGAAGGTTCCCAGTTGCATCAAGGAAGAACCGGAAGCCAAGCGCTTGAATAGTTGCCCGCTTCCGTTCGTCGGGTTGGGTAACAGTTAAAGAATTACCATCGATGGCGATAGACCCGGGCCCACCGCCTAGAACTTCAAGGAGAGGCACTAGCGCATTAGCGGGAATGCTTTCCAGTGCGGCTTGATTCTCCTCCCGTGCTTGCCGTGCGAAGTAATTTCTCGCAGCCCTAGATAGTCCTCTCGTGAGACCCCTAACACTGTCTGCCTCATCGAGTTTCAATTCTGGAAACAGAGCCTTGCTGAGTTCCTCCAGGTCAACTTTAGGAATGCTAGGCAATGAAGAAATTGCCTCATCATGGCTTAACCCGAACTTAGGTTTCTTTGACTCCAGAAGGTCAGCAATCGCCATCTCTAGCGGTTCCAATTGCCGGTACAGCTCAGGCTTAGAGCGCTTAATTTTGTTGAACAGGGAGAGGAAGTCCCCTAAGGTACCCGTTGAAGCTTTAATGCACCCACGGGCCAGCAATGTGGCTTCCTCAACTATCGCCATATTGGTGGAATAGTCCCACTCATCGGGTGAAGGTAGGGAATGAATGTCAGCACGGATCCGCTTAGAGGACAACGCATCATGCCGTTGAGCCTTGAAAAAGTTGGTATCGGTTCCGCAATAAGCACGGTGTTGGCATGATCCACAAATTGGGTTGCCTTTACCCTCGACTGGGTAGTTTTTGGAGCCAAGGAGAGGGAACAACCTAGCGCTAGGGCAATTGCTCCTAATGTCTGGTTGTTCCCCATTTACCGGCTTTCTGGAAACGTTTCCAGACTTATCCCTCCATAGTCCTGAGTGTCGCGGCCATAGGTTAGCGTAACCTTCCTCAATTTCTGAAATTGACGGGTTGTTATGGTTCGTGTCGACGTACCAGACCATCCCATCAAAGCGCATCTCGCCGGCCCTATGGGACTTACCTTCACCCGTGATGCTCACATCCACTGCAGAAAGCCAGCCAGCCGTTCTAAGCTTGCCGATTAGTTCCGCCACATTGGATCCTTTGCGGTAAGTAATTCGTGGCGGTTTGCCACTATTGCAGTCTTGAGGCAAGGGTACCGGGTCGCCATCCTTCCATTCAATTGAGTCTGGCAACTCCACCATGCGGTAGGCCTTAACCATTTCTTGAAACGAAACAGCGCACTTGGCTGATTTTTCCCTGACCCACTTGAGGAAATCTGACCCAGTACTGGCTGCCGCTAGCGCACCCACTGACTCAGCCATCACCCAGAATGCTCCAGGTGAGAGATATTGCACATCCTCAATGCTTGGCAGTTCATCAATATCCGGCTTGTCTTTGGTGTCCTGATTCCACCATGCGATCGTTACCCTCACCCCAATGGACTTTAGATAGTCAAGATTTTTATTGATGCGACGTTTAACGTGTTTGTTGTGAATATCACCCGCATCGGGACAAAACACCACGCTTGCCGGTTTGCCTAGCTTCTCCAGGGTATCGGCTAGGGTCTTGGGTGATAGGTAATGCTGACCCCCGGCTGCACCAATAGCAGTTATCCCATGACGAATACTTGCAACGATCGGCTTAACCCCAGTTCCCTCGACTATCCATACAGGGCTGCCGTTCTTCCAGACTGCGAGTGGCTTCTCATTGAACGAATTATTTAAACTCCAGTCATTGCGGATATAGTGCCATCGGTAACGTCCACCCTCAGCTTGGTCTAGCCGCTTCTGAGCACCTGTATACAGTCCCTCCACATCAAGGAAGGGTATCAAGTATCCGTCGGGTAAGGAACGGGTTACAGAGCCTAGGAAGTCTACCTCAGGCTGTTGTAGGTTCCGCCGTTGGAAGTCCTCCAGGTGACGATCGCTTAAGTCCAGTTGCTCCAGAATTGACCGATAACTTTTATCCTTCTTCTCTGCCGATACGAGAATCTTGTCTGGTTCCCTTTCCTGCTTCTCAACCCGCACTGGAGCAGGACGATCGCTCTCAGGTAAAAACTTACCCCATAAATCATTACTGCTCCGGCCAAGGTAATGCCATCCGGGTAACTGCCCATCGTGGGTCATGCATAGAACTAAATCACCCTCGGTAGTCCGACACTTCCCTTTAGTATCTGAGCAGACCGGGCAAGGGTTCCGCTTATTGGTTGGATAAAACTTACCCCACCAGACTTTAACAACATTTTTGTTGTTTAAGTCTGCTTCGTTTTGTGTTACAATGCTTTTGTTGAGAGGGCTAATCTCTAGACAATTTTTCTCTGAATTCGCTATATTAAACATATAAACGCCTTTGTTTGGTGTGTCCCAATCTCTCTGTCCGTTCAAAACTTCGAGATTGGGTTTTTCAAAAGTTAGTAAAGAGCCTTGAGGGTCGCATCTCGAGGCTTTTTGCTTTTCAGATTCTAGCATAATCCCCTAGAACTCCCACCACATAAGGTTCTCGGCTCAGTCTCACGGTGAGACTCAGTGAGACTGTCAATAGATATGATTCGTGAGTATCAAGGCTTTGGCTCAGTCTCACCGCTATCTGCCATATATCCTTAAGGCATTGGTGGATAGGCAAAGAACGTGATGCGCTCGTTGCCGTTCGGAAGCCGATCGCTTTGAATTTCTCCCAGTTCCAAGGATTGAAGTTGGTAAAACAAGTCCTTCACTTCCTGAGCCGTGGGAATTGACAAAGCTCTCATAACATCCCGAACGGAGATAATGCCATCCTTTGAGCCTCTGGCCATGTCGAGAATCTGCAGGTGCATAGTCTCAGGTGTTGGAGAAGCCGCTAAAGTGCGATCGAGTATGGCAATAGGGTTACCTTCCACTAATTCACCTTGGCAAGCTTGCCGGGTTTGTGCTGGTGGTGTGGGTGACCCGTTCAGACTTGGCACATTCCAGGGGTAGAATCTGCCATTGAACTGCACCAAAGCAGGACGATCGCAACTGTTTAGAGTCTGCCTAATGGCTTCCCGTTCCTGCCGGTTCCTGATTCTGTCCAGCGCATCATGGGCATAACCGCCAAGGTAAAGAACGGTGAAGTTTTGGAGTACCGCCGCACTCTTGAGTTTGAAGGTGTCAGCATTCCTATCCTGGGATACTCCGATAACAAAGAGGTTTCGCTTACGGCCGCGACGAAGGAGAAGTTTTAACCACTTCTCGCCATCTTCCGCACATTCTGGGATAGTGCTTGGCATCTCCTCCACAATGAGAACAGTCTTGGGGTTTGCCGGGTCGTTTGGCTTGCGCTTCTCAAACTCATTGAGGTCTACCCTCATATTCCCTCTGATAGAGCTGTAATCCTCCATCGGTGCCTCCACCACGGGAAAGCCCCAGTCAGAGCCATCAAAGTCAGGGTCGTAAACTTTCCCCTGTTTAGCGCTGAACTGAGTTGCAACCCATTTCACAAACGTGGTTTTTCCAGCGCCGGTGGGGCCGGTTACCAGAAGGTGTTGGGAGTTAGACCGCAATAGCCAGTCAAGGTCAAACTGTTCAGGACGATCGCTTAAGGGGGGAGATGCACCGATCGCCCCCTGGTGGATAGTGGCACCTGTAAGAGCCGGTTGACTGTCTTGGTAGCGATCGTCCTCATCATCCCCAAAGCCGTAAAGCTCTCTTAAGTTGTCCAGTTCCCGTTGGTGCCGAAGGGACTGCTCATAAGCTAGTCGCTCCAGGTCTAATTTTTTCTCGGTATTGGCCACACTGGAAACTAGACTTTCCCGCTGGACTTCCAAAGCCAGAGCAGTGCTAGAAAACGCGCTCAGCATTAGGCTAAAGCTCGTTACAGGTGTGCTCAGTGGATAGGCTAGGGGTAATAACCATCCACCTATCCCGAACGCTGTGAGAGCCGCCAATTTAGGGGTTTTATCTATAGCCATAACAATGCTCCTAGAACTGCACATCCCGCAATCAAGGTAATGGCGACACCGAACACAACCGTGTAATAACTACTCAGTTGCAGGTCAAAAAATTCAGAAATGGGATCGTCAAAGGTGAGTGCCGCGACGATCGTTACAAGGGAGAAAACTAGAGCGTAAACCCCAACCCTCAAGCCGAAGGGGGTGAAGCTTATGCCCCACCCCAACAGGGTTGTAATGCTTGCGCCGCTCAAGAAATATGAGAAAAGTTTCAGCGCTTTCATATCAATACCCTTTCAGAATTTGCCGGGTTCTAGCTTCGATCGCTTCCAACCGTAAATCAGACTTTTTACGGCTTTCCAAGAGTGAGGCCGCCGCAAGTCCATAACGTTCACGCAAGTTATTAAGCTGGGTTAAATACTTACTATCGGATTCCTTTTTGAGCAGTTCCTGCTTGGCAACTTCAGAACGGTATAGGCGGTTTGCCGAGTGAATCTTCTGGTCTGATTCCTCAATGCTCTCCAGGGCTTTGTAAGCCTGTTCAGAGGCTTGAGCTATCACTGCTCTTTGTTCCGCCAAAGCCTGAAGTCTAGCGGCTTCTGGTGGAGTAAACGATCGGGTATTAGGAACGATCGGGACACTGCGAACGGTATCAAGTTGTCCAGGGTTGCTGGGGGTAAAGACTCCAGCGCCGGTCGGGTTCATGGCGCTGGAATAATCACCGCCGCTGAGTTGGGTAAGACTGTTGAAAATTCCCATGTTTAGCGTCCACTCCCTCGTTGAATAGGGGTAGCCATTGCCGGTTCAATGCTGACGGATACCTTGGGCAGATAGGGGAAAAGCAGGGGGAAAAGCAGGGAGACCAGTGCAATGGACACAATGGTGCTCTGAATTTTTGCTCTAAGCGGGTAGCGTTCGGAATAACTTTTGCGGTGTTGAGTCATAATGTTTTTTACCTATGGGTCATTCTTTGGGTAACGATCGGACTTTGGGGGGGGAGTGTAAATCCACACCCACCAAAGGCGATGGTTAACCGAAGGGTCTTGCAATGGGTAGCGATCGTCCTGGGTGGGAGAGGTTCTAAGTCATCCCCTCCAGGTGCGATCGCTTTAACTTTTGGGCATAACTGCCGTCGATAGCAACACCAAAAGGTGAAATAAATCAGAGTCAAGGTCTAATTCCTCAGCCTCAAGGATAGTTACCAGTTGCCGGGCTTCGTCTAGGGATAAGTCAGTTCTGGCAATACCAACCGATAACGGAATTTTGTCCATTACTTGGTTTCCTCTGGGATAACGACTGAAAAAAACAGGGTTCCTTCATCGAGGGTTACATCGGTTATGCGGGTCTCTGGGTTGTAATTGGGAACGATGGCGTATTGGATAATCTTTCCGCCGTTGGGGTCTGGGACTGACCCGGCAACCTCAATAGAGAAGCCTTTTAGAAAGGTGTCAGTGGTCATAAATTCAATGTCCTATGTATGTCTTGGGGTTTGGCTGACAGTGTTCCTAAGTTGCCGGAAGTCTGTCAGGGGTTGGTTTTGACAATGTTCTGACGCTAAATCAGGGATGCGTCAAACGTAATTTTTCTCGCTGGGAGTGTCAGGGGTTGACTTCCAAGGATTCCGACAATGGCGCTGAGGTCTACTGACTCATACCCTTGGAGTTTCTGAGCAGTCTTGAGCATTAACCGGTTAGGCATTGCCGCTATACGAGCCGCTAGGATGTCACTTCCGGTATCTTCCACCGCCTCAAGTTGAGCCGCGATCGTTGCCAACTGGGTGGACAGGGGAGCAGAAATAGCGCGGTTCAAAACCATGGCACCTACATCTATAGCGTCATCCTCAGAGCCGAACGCCTCACCCTGTAAGGGTTCCTGAGCTTTTCCATAGTTAGAAATACGATCGCACTCTTGAGGACTGTAAACCGTTGCCGGTCTACCTTCCTTCCCTTCCGTCTTTGTCTGGGTTCCCACAATGCCCAAAGAACGGGCCCGGGTACGTACCGTCTTGGGAGTTACCCCAAGTTTTGCCGCCAAAGCGTTCGCATCCATTCGACTTTTCTTCCTTAATGTTCAAAATGTTCAAAAGCTCAGACCATTAACCCTTGCTGGGTGAGGGTTCCATCGTTTTTATCGGGAAAGTTTGGAACGTCCTAGCGTGTTCTGAACTATTTGAATTGTATGCAATGTATTCAATACAGTCAATACGTTTAATGTTTGTGTCCTGCTCAGTGTATCTAGTTACATGGCGCATGGTCTATAATTCAGCCAGTGTACGGAATACAGGAACCTGGTATGGATATATGTTCGTTGCAGATCAAGGTCAATGTGGAAACTAGAGATAGGTTGAGGGTTCAAGCCGCGATCGAGGGGGTCTCAATGAGCCATGTTGCCAACAGGATTCTTACCGAGGGACTGGCCTCAGTGAATATCAAGGGGAAGAAATAGACCAATGCCGAAGCCTTTAGACTGTTGCGCAACTTGCTATCACTTCTCTGGTGTTCCTTCAGTTGTCTTATGCCCCCTTCACCCGTGGGGAGTGGAGCTTAATTATTGTGTGGACTATAAAAGAGTGCTCAAAGGACTGGAATGTGAGGATGAGCCGTTGCCGCCAGGGTAGACCAGACAGATAGGGAATGCAACTAGACATTATTCGATAATGTCCAGTTGCATCACCCCTAATGCGAGTCCACATCAATAACCAAGGAATTGCCGGACGATGGTTGGTGGTGTTCAGTCATAAGCCGGTAGCACTTTTGAAGTTTCCCCACCTGCTCTTGAAGCTTATATACATCGTCATCCATACAGTAGGCCCCCACATCATCCCTTTCCCTGAGAGCCTGTAACCCTTGAGACCCTTCATTGGCAATGACACCCTCAAGGAATGTCATAAGTCCGTTTACCGCATCATCAAGGTCTCTCATCTTCCGGAAGTAACCCCTTACCCGTTCCTGTTGCCGTCGTTCATCTTCTTCCTTCTCCTTTGCCCTAGCGTCAACAATTGCCTTACCCTGCTCAGTCTGGATCTGCTCTAGTGTTTTCTGGGGTCTGGATGGCGGAGTGACATTGATAACCCTGGCTTGCCGTTGTTCTATTGTTCCAATGTCCCGCAAAACTTTTCTAGAGTGCTTTACCGATGGTGGCTTTGATGGGTCTCTACTGGCATCCTGAGACCTTACAGCTTCATGCCATTGTTGAACAAAAGAAGATTGATCATCCGAGTAAACCTTGGTCAACTCTCCATCAATATCCTGCTGTTCAACAGAAAACTTATATGGTTCGATTTGTCCTATGCTGGTCGGTACTGGTAATGGAAGCCCGCTAGACCTAATCGCACTAACAGCAAACGGGAATGACTCTAGACCGTTGACTACATCGGCCCTTAACTCCATTGGTTTACTCGCACCTGGTGGATGGATCTGCCAATTGTTTACCTTTAGCCAATTGACCCATGTTCGGCTTACGGTGACACTGCTCCACACGGATTCATCATATTTCCAATCACAGGCTATACGGGTCTCATAGAATTTCTTCCCCAGTTCACAAAGGAAATCAGTGATACTGGCTTCACCTTTCTGGATGATTGCCGATATATCTTCACGCTGTTGCTGGACTAGAGCTTGTCGGGAACGGGTTAAGTCACTCATGCTCAATAGGTTGGTAAGGTGGAAAATTCTCCGTCATGACGGAGGTTTTTAGCGATCGTTTGCCGTGGGAATGCCCACATTGCGGGTACAGGGAATGAGGCAGTGTAACCTGTAAAATCCTTACGCCGCCTCAGTTCCAGGGGTTTCCCGGGTAAAAGCTGTAATCCGTTGCGGGTTGACTTCCGACATAGGCGACTCTTCTTGTAAACGTTTACAGCTCCACCAATCCCAGACTTCCTCTACGCACTCGTAAGTAAACCTTCCTCTAGCAAGCCAATTGCTGACGGGCTCTTTATTGGAATAGCCACAGGCCCATCGTGCATCTTGCCGAACGTAACTATCCAAGAATGCGAAGTGAGCATAAAGATAAAAGTCTTCCTTGGTTACCACTTCCATGGCTTTGATTTCTGACATAGTACAGACCATTCCGTCAAAGCCTAACCCAGACTCCAACCCCAACCCATCTAGGGTTGCTTGTAACTGGTGTCGCCGTTGATCCTCATTGGCGTAATTATCAAGTGCCTTTTTGCTTAGCGCTGGGTTGTGTCTCAGGATAATAGCGGACATACGCCATGCGTCCCTACGCCATGAATGAACTATTTTTTTGCGTGTGGCATTGTAAGCGGTGCGAAAAAAGTTTTCGTCATACCCTTCACCGATGAGTGTTTCACCACGGGAATAGTTGTCATTCTCATCCCCGTCTCTGTCTACTGTCTTCCTAAACGGCTTACAACGGTTTGCATATTGAGGATTAAACAAGCGCTCTACATCCTCTATATCTTTGCCGGTGGTATCAGCGATCGTTTCCAGAGAGTACCCCAACAAATCCATGGCAAAGGCTGAACCATGAAACGAATCATTCCAGGTAGCGCACTCTTCCTTGAAGCTGTCCCGATCCCATGGATAGGTTGGCTGAATAAAATTCTCTGGAGTGTCGTTAGCATTCCGTAGTTCCTTCTGGACTTTAGCTACAAAAGTATGACTAACCTTACAGGCTTCTGCTATCTGCCGGGTTGACCATTCCTTGAAGCGATCGTTAGCCAGCAATAACAAGACGGATCGTCTCTTGTCGGTATTAGTGCGCTGTAATCCATGGGTTGCATTGCTGCCACAGGAAAATATTAGCGCGTCAGTTTTGCCGCCTTTTCTAACATCACACTCAACCTCATTCGTTCCAAGTGTTTTGTAGGCTTCAACCCGGTGGAATCCATCAGCAACCCAATATTCCCCGGAATCCTCAAACACGGTTACCGGTGGAAAAATCGCGCCATCCCGCATGGCTTCCGCATAGTCCTGAACTGTCCCTGTGTTGATCGTTTCCCTGCTTTGAATGTCCTGGGAACAAATCAACTTTTCAATGTCAATCAGCATAGTCCTATGGGGTGTAAACGTTTACATTTCTGCTCTCTAGCTTTGTCGGTCATTGGTTTTTCTATCCTTGAGTAAATTAACTAATTGCAGGTTGAGCCATTGGTTAAGCGATCGTTCCTCAGCCTTTGCACATTGCTCAAACTGCCGTTTTAGATCCTCGTCTAGCCGTAACGTAATCTGGGTTTTCATGGGTCATTCCCATTGCATTGAATTGAATGAATTCACATTAACTCTATTCTCAATATTGAACAACTTGACAAACAATAAAGCCGTGTAATAGTTGAGCCTGAAACTATTTTGTGGAGTAGCTTTAAGCTGTTTTTAATTTCCATAAAAAAACCCCGGCCAGGTTGCCGGGTTAGGTGCTCAATGCTGAGCAGGTTTAGGTCTAGTTGCAGTCCATCAGCGTCCCAATAACGTTGCCGTTGGATGATGAATTCAACAGCGTTACAACGTTGTTCCGGTCTTTTTGCCAGTCGAAAACTTGATCACCTCCAAACCAATAGTCCGAAGCCTGTTGCAGGGCCTCCAGAAAACCTGAAGCCTGAAACGATCGTTCCATATCGTGGGGGTGATTCGTGCTACGGCGGCGGAATGTGAATGTTTGCATGGTCATGGTGTCCTCCAGAAAACTTTAATTAGTATCGATCGCCTACCCTGCGAAATCCTTACAGGGTAGGTTTAGGTCTTTGAATTATGCGAGGTTAAATTTACGTTGCACCGCAATAAAAACGGAGCTGGTGGAAGTCCTGATGGTTTCCGCATCGTCGCAACCCTGAGCTTCCAGGGCTTCCTTAGATTGCTTCCAGAGGAAGGAGTATAGGTTGATCATCTCCCTGCTATAGGCTGCCATCTCGCGTTTCAATTCAGGCGATAAACCTTCCATTGGTTGCTTAGCAGGACGATCGGTGCTGGTGTTTTGGGTTTGTGCGGGTTTGCCAAAATTGTTTTGGGGTAGGATGACATCCCAAGTGTGGCGGCCGTTGCGAGCTGTTGCGCTGAGGGTGACCGTCATTCCTTTGTGGAGCAGTCCAACTTCGTCAAGGGTGAGGTTTTTCCAGACGGTTTTTTCTTGCAGTTCGCTGGACTCAAAACATACAGAATAATAGTCGCCTTTACCCTCGAATTTACTGGGTTTGCCAGGGGAGATATAAGAAACGGTTGCAGATACAGTGTGAGCGTTTTGAAGAATTGCCATGATGTTTACTTCCTTGTGTTGTGGTGAAGGTGGGGGCGTTGGCCCCCTTGCTGTTAGTCTTGCGGCCAGTTGAGTTGTGCGGTGGATATTACTTTTACGTCTGCTGGTATCCACATCACCTCATCCCCAAACAAGGGGAAGAATAAATGCTCTTTGGGGTCTACCACGACGCACTTGGTGCCATCTTCCAACTGAACAACTTGACCGCGCTGAGTTTCCGATAATTTCATAAGTCTGCTCTAGGTAAATGTGGTGAAGGTGGGGGCGTTGGCCCCCTTGCTGATTAGCGGCTCAGGACTTGACCAAGCCAGGTAACGATCGGTGCGTTCTCAAAATTGCCATCGAGGGACATTTGACCGTAAATTTCAGCCAGAAGGTTTAGAGCATCTTGCCGGGTCATGTTTTCGCCATATCCGCCATACTCGCGTTCAATCCCCTGAGCGGTGGAGTTAGAACAGTAGTAGCCGATCGTCTGAACACCATTAACTGACATAATTAATTGCCTCTCTGAGGTGAAGGGGAGAAGGTTGCTTGGTTGTGTCCTCTCCCTTTCGTTTACCCTCTCAATATAACACGTATACACACTAATAATAGTTAGTATACTAATTAAATATCTTATAGTATGTATACATATAGATAAGCAGCTCTAATTAGTTGGTATACTTACAAAATAGCGGCTAGTATAGTAGGGATACACGCTATAAGGTTGAGAATATGGCAAGGATAGGCGGCAATCCAGACATTGTTGAACATGGCTTTAAGGCACCTCCAGGGGTGAAGCCTAGAACGGCCCACTTTCAGATCAGAATTAGTGAGGAACTACGGGACAAACTCAAAGCCTTTAGCAAGGATGAAATTCGTGAGGCTCTGCAACGCCTGGTGGATGAGCGCGAGACAAACCCAACCAAGCCAGCAAGGAAGAAAAGCTCAAGGCTATCGTAGGTGTTATACAGTGTTCAACAGCGTTCAACACGGCAACCATGGCAGAAACAAAACTGGTAGGCGTTCGCATCCCTAACGCCTTGCTGAAACGGGTTGAGGCGGTTAAGGGAGAGGACACCCTAAGCCAGACCGTCATTAAATTGATAGAGAAGGGTCTTGGCCTAGAACCTGATCCGGAAGCTCCAGAAGTGCTTGAGCGCTTGGCAGAAATTGAAAGAATGCTTGCCGTGTTAGACAAGCGTTTAACGACTGTTGAACAAAACCCGCAGGCTGTTAAACAGCGTTCAACACCTGTTAAACAACCCGTAAAACAGCGTTCAACAGGTGTTAAACAGATGGTGGACTGGAAAGCTTTTGTTGCCGAGAACCCAGGTCTAGGCTTGTCGGAATTGACGGATCTAGGCGTTGCCAGATATGGGAAGCCAAGGAAGGTCACAATGGACAACATCCGACGGGCCTTACCTAAGCCTTAAACCTTGTCTGCCGATTCTGACTTTCTGCATAGCTATGTTCCCAGGGGTTAAGTCCTGCTCCACCAATGGACAATTTTTAGCCTATAGCATTGCTTCCTTGTGACAGTTGAGCCAAAACGCTGAAACGCTTACAGGGATAGGCTTTCGAGAAAAATAACCCCTTGACCTTCTGCCTGCCACGCAAGTTTAGCCAAAACTGGACTATCCCTGTAATGCCTTGACAGTCTACCTTTCAGATACTATCCCATAGGTCAGTTTTGGACTTGACTTACTTTTGGACTACTTTTTTATTTTTTTGAGGCGATCGAACCCGTGATGTTGTGACAGTTTCTCGCAGAATTTTGTGACGGCTTAGGTCATCCTCACTGGATGTGAGGTTATCGGAATTCCGACAACCTAGGTTATCCGTAACACGGGTCAGAATGTGACGGCTTAGGACACCCACTACGGATCAACTTCTTCCCCGTTCATAAAACTTTCTAGAACTTCTGGGTGGAGCTGGGATAGGTCAAGTTCAATTCTTTGGGTGGCCAAGCCGACAACCAAGCGCCAAGTCTGGACAGACTTCTCCACCACACTAGAAATTCTTTGCAGTTCTGCGAGGTTGTCCACCGCCTTGCCGCCCAGCTCACGATGTAACTTAAGTTCGTTTAGTCCTGCCCCACACTCTGCCATAATTCCCCGACAAAGGTTTTCCTGATAGCTGATCATCTCTGTAATATTGAGGATGCGGTTTAGGCGCTTCACAACCTCACTTATCAAGAAGTCACCCTTTTCTGTGAGTAACTTACGGGTTGCAGGGTCAGAGAGAACCATAACTGTGTCCTGCCGTTTCCCATGCGCGAGCTGAGGTCTCCATCCCCCTTCTCTGGCCCAGCGACGAAGCGAAGCTCCAGAGACTTGGCCGCCAAGCTCTAACTCAATCTCAGGCAACCCTAACCCTGACAGAAATAATTCTTTAGCCTTTTCTCGAATTTCCTGTTTCGACATCCTCAGCCCTCAAAATTTCCTTACAGCGATCGCAACAAG
>Ga0208019_1001011_pt1 | contig 15283 bp, 17 predicted proteins | sample CB_VirMetaG_5_FD_184540 | JGI IMG/M metagenome (GOLD analysis project Ga0208019, IMG submission 184540) | Freshwater to marine saline gradient viral communities from Chesapeake Bay - CB_1508_1D Viral MetaG (SPAdes) (version 4) | ecosystem: Environmental > Aquatic > Marine > Coastal | place: USA...
ATGGACATCATTGGCCTCAATTTAAAATAATTTAAAATGGAAAAAATATTTAGTATAACATCCTTACAATGTAGACCACAAATAAACGACTATACTGAAGTTATAGCATATGTAAGTTATCAAGTAAACGCAACCGAGGACGGTAGCTCTGCAGTGTATAACGGAATGGTGCACTTACCAGCACCTACAGATAGCTTCACAACATACTCTGAACTTACGGAAGAGCAGGTGATTACATGGGTACGTAGTATAATAGATGAAACCAAATTAGATAATCTTCTTCAAAGACTTCTTTATAGAGAAAAATACGGAGAACCTGTAGAGACTCAGCTTCCATGGTCGTAATAGGAAGTTGTCTTTAAAGCAATTTTTTCTTATTTTTAATAAAAGTTATAATTTATGGTTAGTATTTGTATATTAAACTGGAATAATCTTTCCGAACTTCAAATTACTTTAGCTAAACTTAGATCGTTATCTATAAAGCATGAAGTAATTGTATACGATCAAGATTCTACTGACGGATCTAAATATTACTTATCTCAAATACAACTACCTAACCTTACAGTAATACTTAATGATAAGAACGTAGGAAATTCTATCTCCAGAAATGTAATGATAAGAAAAGCTAAGTATGATTACATTTTACTTTTAGATGCTGACATTATTCCAATAGATAATTCTATTGAAATGCTATATGAATTCCTTTCTTCTAATCCAGAATACTCAATTATAGGGTATAACTGGAATTTTTGTACTAAAAACTGGAAAGAAGTAACAGAGAGAGAAAAAAGTATTTCTATTAACGATGTCTATACTAACGGTGAGCTATCAACTGCACTTACACAGTACGGTCTTTTTAGAAGAAAGCATCTATTAGAATGCCCATTCCCAGAATTTTTTCCATTTGATAGAGAAGGATGGGGTGCCGAAGATGACTTAGTAGGGTTGACCATTTTGGAAAATAATTTAGGACACATTGGTATGGTTAACGGTAGATGCTACTACCACAATTCAAAGAGTTCATGGAGACAGCTTAAAGATGAAGTTGCTAGACTGTATGCTATACGGTACGTCTATTACAGGTATTTTCAATGGTTTTTAGATGGTGTAGAGAAGAAAAAATCTCTACAAAGTAAAGTACTTTCTTTAACTAATTTAGATTTAGTAAAATATTTTTATAAGATTGGTGATAATTTAGGGGACGTAGCAACAGATTTTATATTTAAAGAAATTTTTCCTTTTTTTAGACTTTACAAAAAAAGCAAAAACTTACTGTTGTTTGGAGGAAGTATTTACGATCACGTTCCAAATGCTACTTTAGAGTTTAATACTCATTTTAGTAAGGTAGAAATGTTCGGAGTAGGTTTATCTGATGAAAGAGAAATCCTCGACTACAATACTGAGGTAAGTATACACCCTAGAGGACATTCTACCTACAAAATGCTTACCGGACAACCTATTAATTTACATCCCCCGGTCGGAGATGTATTACAATTGTTCTCTCTTTTACCGTTACCCGAATATTCTGATTCAATAGATTCATTAAATATTGTTGATGCTTATGGTTTTAATACAGGTAAAAAAGAGGGATTTTTAGTTTGTAAATTTAACAATTATTTAAATTCCGTGCATGAGTACTTAAATTTAATTGAGTTTTTAGAAAAACTTACCACCCATAAAGAAGTACATAGCTCCCAGATACATCCTTTTTTTATTTCTTTAATGATGGGTAATGGAGGCAAACTAATTCCTAAAGACTATAGAAGTCAAGATTTGCTCTATTTCAATAGAATGAATTTCGACATGACAAGAGAACAGGCAAAAAATCTACGTATTTCTATACAGCAGGGTATTCCTAAGTTTATAGATAGTTTTTTTAAAATTCTTTTACAGTATAAAGCAGACGTATGAAAGCAACTATAGTTATACGGACTTATAATAGAGATACTTACCTTAGAGAATGTTTAAATTCTATTTCATGTCAAACCAGTAAAGAATGGGAGCTGTTGATATTTGATGATGGAAAAGAAGGTTATAAAATTTTCAATGAGTTTAGAAATAAGCATCCGTGGAACCGGATGGTGTACCTTTCATCTTTGAGAGATTTCCACTTATTTAATAGAGCATGGAATTACTCTATTACGCTATCAGAAGCCGACGTAGTAATAAGAATAGATGATGACGATCTTCTACACCCAGATGCTGTAAAGATAATTACAGAAACATATAAACAAAACCCTACACTAGATTTCACTATTGGGTCAACTATTTTATTTGATGAAAATAATAAATTAGCATATAATGTATCTATACTACCTAAAAACTTGCCTTATACCCATGCTGAGTGGTTACCTTATGCCTTAAGCGAAGGTCGTACCACTAGCTTAGCTCGGGATTGGGATATGAACTTTTACGACACTCCTCAACCTTTTTCTTCTCTTGTTCATGCGAGTAGGTATAATATTTCTATAGTCTACGGACTTTACACCATGAGAGTAGAATCCCTTAGAGACGCAGTAAGGAGTTTTCAACCTAAGTACAGAAAGGGAGAAGATTTAGAATTTTTTGGAATACTAGATTATAAAGGATTTACTTATTCAACCTTTAAAAAAGGTTTACATTTTACCCGTAGTTATAGAAGCTATAATAGGATAACTAATGAGATGTACCCCGAAGATACTGAATTAGTTCGTGATCGAGCCGATGAATTTAGAAATGCATTCCATAGATCTACTACAATAGATATAACAGGCGAAGGAAGTAAAAAAGATACGTTAGATGCTGAGTACCATTCTTTTTTTTACAACTTTAAAAAACAGGTTGAAGGTATTATATAATGAAAATTCTTTTTATTGCACCTCACCTCTCTACTGGAGGAATGCCTGAGTTTTTACGTAAAAGAATAGAAGCTCTCACTACGTATTCGGAACACGAAATTTGGGTAGTAGAGTACTCAAACTACTCTAATGAGTACACTGTACAGAAGGAAAAAATAAGACATTTAGTTGGTAAAGAAAGATTAATGTCTTTAGGATGGTCAACAGAAAATAAAAACCTAGTAGATAAAAAATATTTAGAACTTAAGAATTTAGTAGAAGAGAGAAAATTTGATATTATTCACATTGAATCCTTTGTAGAAAAATTCGATACATTTAATAAGATCACAGATAACTTACTAGATTTTCTGTTTAATAAAAATCGAACCTGGAAAATAGTTGAAACTCCTCATGGCAATAATTATGATAGTACGTTTAGTAAAAAGTATATACCTGACGGTTATATGTACTGTACAGAGTTTCATCTGTCAAATGAATTTAGTAAGTTTTATAAACAAACTCCTGTCATAAATGTAGAATATCCTGTAGAAAACAAAAGCTCACTAAATACTTTATCTCCTTTTTCTAAGTACGTAAAAAATATACTTAATATAGGTTTGTGGGCTCCACACAAAAATCAAAAACAAGTTATAGACCTAGCCAGAGAAGTTCATTTAAGGTACCCTAATGAATACAGGTTCCATTTTGTAGGTAATTTAGCTGAAAATTTTAGATTTTACTGGGAGCCGTTATTAAATAAATTACCTCCAAATGTAGTTGTATGGAATGAAAGAAACGATATAGATTCGTTTTACTCTAATTGTGACGCAGTCATACACCTATCATTAAATGAGCTAAATCCGCTAGTTCTCAAGGAAGCACTATCTTTTAGTAAAAAAATATTTCTTAATAATCTTGATGTATACTTTAATCGGTGGGACTGTAATGCAGTAATGGCAACCGGAGATACAAAAGTTGATGCTACCTTACTGGTTGAATTACTTAAGAACTCTTCTATACCTCACAATAGAGTCACTAATCTAAACATCCTAGAAGAATTCTCAGCTCTCCATACTTCATTCTATAAGGATTTAATAAGTAAATAAGATTTAAAAACGGAGTTGTTTCTGAAAGTAAAATTTTTTATATTTATAATAACAGTTTAACTTAACAATTTAAAAAATGTTTACATCCTTGTACAATAGATTTAAATCTTCTTTCAGAAATGCAGGTACTTCTGGTATCTCTGGCACTTCTGGTATCTCTGGTACTACAGAAGAAATCCAACCAGCATCTACTTCAGGAAGATCCGGTGAACCAGCATCTACTAATAAAACTGCTACTTCTCGAAATAGCGGTACTTCCGGACGTAGTGGACGTAGCTCTGGTACTTCTGGACAGAGTGGCCGTACTTCTGGTACCTCCGGACGTAGTGGACGTAGCTCTAGTACTTCTGGAAAAAGCGGTACTTCATCTCGGAACTCTAGTAAAAAGAATACGAGTTCCTCTAAGCAGAGTACATCTACTAGTTCAAGATCTAACAGATCTAGAAATAACGGAACCTCAGGTACATCTGGTATAAGTTAAGATTTTACAGGATTGCTAAGAAGATTTTCTCTGTCTTAGCATCCTGATTCTTACTTAAGTCTATAAAAACTATTACATAAAGGTTATATTTTGAGAGAAAAATTAAACAGTTGTGATGAAATAATTATTTCTTTCGAAAAAGGTGCTAAAGTTGAGATTATAGGATCATCAGAAAATACCTATAACATTCTTTTTAAAGATAAAAGTTCTGGCAGATGTATATATAGCACTTCTTTAAAGCCGATGAATTGGGCAGCTGCTACTAAAATTTACTGTGTAGACTGGGAGATAGAAGTACACGGCCCGGGGATATCTAAACTTTATCAGTTAGACTTAACGGGTCAAAACGTTTACATACAATTTCATTCTAGTTCTTTAGGTGATAATTTAGGTTGGATTCCCTACGTAGAACTTTTTAAGAATAAACACAACTGTAACGTCTACTGTAAAAGTTTTTATAATGAACTTTTTCAAGACAACTACCAGGGTATAGAATTTGTAGAAGAAAAACCAGATAATATTTTTACCTCGTATAATTTAGGAGTTTTTTTAGGTAAGAACGATTCTATTAACTACAATATGCACAATACCTTTCCTTTCAGTATTCCTTTACAGCAAATAGCTTGCGATATTCTAGGGTTAGAATACAAGGAAATCAAACCTAGATTAAGCATACCTAACGTAGAAAGAGAAAAATTAGTACTAATAGGAATGCAATCTACTGCGCAGGCAAAGTATTGGAATTTTGAAAACGGCTGGTATACCTTAGTAGAATATCTTAAAACTAGAGGATTTAAAGTAGCATTCATAGATGCATGTAAAACCTTTGGGACCCCAGCTAAATACAATACCATACCTAATAATGCATTAGACTGGACAGGGTACATACCGTTACAGATTAGAATAGAGCAATTAGCTAGAGCAGCTTTTTTTATAGGATTAGGAAGTGGCTTAAGCTGGCTAAGTTGGGCGGTAGGAACGCCAACAGTTCTCATAAGTGGGTTTTCAGAACCTTATACGGAAATGATCGATTGTCTAAGAATATCAACTCCTTCCGGAAAATGTACTGGATGCTTTAATAAACATATTATTGAAAGAACAAACTGGATGTGGTGTCCAGAGCATAAAGGTACAGAAAGACAGTTTGAATGTACTACCTCTATTACACCCCAAATGATTATAGATAAGTTAAATAAGTTTATAAAAAATGAAAATCTGGATTAACGGTTGCTTTGATATTCTTCATCATGGTCATTTTAAGCTTATAGCCTATGCTAGGTCCTTAGGTTCTGAGTTAGTAGTAGGTATAGATACAGACGAAAGAATAAAAAAATTAAAAGGGAATGACAGGCCTTTTCATACAGTTAAAGAAAGAGAGTATAATTTAAGAAGACTAAAAGATGTTACTAAAGTAGTTAAGTTTGGAACAGATCAAGAATTAATTTGGCATATAAAAAATGAAGAACCTGACGCTATGGTAATAGGATCAGACTATAAGGATAAGCCTATAGTAGGTGTAGATTATTTAAAGAAAATTTACTATTTTGATAGAATAGCTAATTTTAGTACAACATATATTATTTCATATGAAAATACAAGAACCTAAAGTAGTACCTAAAACCTGGGGATACGAGTTATGGATTCACAATGATAAAGAGTATTGTGGTAAGCTATTAGTATTCCCAAAAATAGATTCTTTTTTTTCCATGCACTACCATTTACTAAAAAAAGAAACTTGGTATGTACAAGAAGGATCTTTTGAACTTCGATACATACAACTTGAAGATGGAACTAGTAAATCGATGAAATTAAATAAAGGAGATACAGTAGTAGTTGAGAGAGGCCAACCTCATCAGCTAATAGCTTTAGAAAATAATTCAATCATCTTAGAAGTATCTACAGAGCATTTAGACAACGACAGTTACCGTATCACTAGAGGAAAGTACCCTTTATGAAAATTTTAGTTATTGGGGATAGTTGTACAGATGAATTCGTGTACGGAAGCACTCCCAGACTTTCTCCTGAAGGTCCTGCTCCGGTTTTTAATCCTGAATATACAAATGTTAACCCCGGGATGGCAGGTAATGTAAAGAGAAATTTAGAAAAATTAGGAGCTGATGTTGATTTAGTTACCAACTTAGAAGTAATTAAAAAAACACGTTATGTTGAAAAAGCTTCTAATACTTTATTGCTTAGAGTGGACATACAAGATCAAGTGCCGCGTATATCTAAAGAACAACTTGAAAGTATAAGACCTTCACAGTACGACAGTATTATTATCTCAGATTACAACAAAGGTTTCCTAACAGAAGATGATATAGATTATATAAGTAAAAATCATAGTAATGTAGTATGTGATACAAAGAAAAAATTAGGTAAATGGTGTAAAAGTCTAAAATATATTAAGTTAAATAGAATAGAATACGCAACAAATTTAGACTTTATTAATATGAACTCATGGATTAAAGATAAAGTAGTAACTACTTTAGATAAGGATGGGTGCATGTATAGAGGTATTCTTTTTAAATCACATAAAGTTGATATTATAGATATATCCGGAGCTGGTGATACCTTTACCGCAGCTTTTACTTATTCTCTTAGTAACGGGAATTCAGTAGAAGATGCAATTTTATTCGCTAATTCTTCAGCTGAAAAAGTTGTACAAAAGAGAGGTGTAAGTGTTTTATAAAAAAAAAATTATTAATTTAATCATAATATAATGGCAGAAAAAGTAAATTTAGACAAACAAGAAATAGAATCTATTACACAGATTCAACAGCTTACACAAAAGCTTGTGATCGAGTACGGTAATATAGAGCTTGCAAAAAAAGTTCTAGAAACTAGAAAAGATAAAGCAGATACTTTAGTAAAGTCTTTGCGTGAAAAAGAAGTACAACTGGTACAGCAACTTCAAAATAAGTACGGTCAAGGTTCAATAAATCTTGAGGAAGGTACATTTTTACCAGCAGAAAAAGAATAAAGGGGTAAGATGTCCTCTTTTTTTTTTAGGTTTTAGGTATCTATTTATTTAAGAATCTTCTTGGCTACTTAATTACCGGTTTAGAAGATTGTAGTCATATTTATATATAAGAATCTTAAAAGAACTTAAAAAACCCTAACATGGCAGAAACTATTATTTCACCTGGTGTATTTACGAGAGAAAATGATTTAACTTTCGTAGCTCCCGCTCCCGCCGAAGCTGGTACCCTTTTTATTGGCCCAACCGTAAAAGGCCCAGTAGAGATCCCAACTGTAGTTACTTCTTACGGACAGTATCAAAGAATCTTCGGCTCTACTTTTGAATCAGGATCTACTAAACAAGAATTTTTAACTTCCATAGCAGTTCGTAACTTCTTCAATCAGGGAGGTTCTACTGCGCTAGTTGCCCGTGTAGTAAACACCGCAACTAACTACACTAGAGCTACTTCTACTCATGTTTCTTCTTCTTTGAAGGGTAGTGAACAGCCATTTACTTTAGAAACACTCGGTAAAGGAGTTATCTTAAATAACTCTACCGGCTCACTTGATGGCGGTGCTCATAACAGCGACGGTTCACTAGTTTCAGGTTCTGCTGATAACCTTCGTTGGGAAGTTTCTAATATTAATAACGCTAAAGGTACTTTTACAGTTAGTGTACGGCGAGGTAACGATAACACTTCAGAAAAAGTAATATTAGAGACTTTCAATAATATATCATTAGATCCAAACGCAGGTAATTTTATCTCAGCTGTAATCGGGGACCAAATTACTAATATTTCTGGAGATAGTACCTACGTTCAAGTTAGTGGTTCTTATCCTAATCGTTCAAATTATGTTAGAGTTGCTTCTGTTGACCTACCAACTCTTAATTACCTAGCCAATGACGGTACAACAGTTAATGCAGATTCTGCCGGAGTTCCTTACAGCGCTTCACTACCGATTGCAACCTCAGGATCTTTCCACGGAGCAACCGGTAACATTGTAGTAGGTGGTGCTAATTACTATAACGGATTTGATGCCGACACTCAAGGTTTAGCCGGAACAGATTACACTAACGTAATCACTTTACTAGGAAACAAAGACGACTATCAATTTAATGTAATCGTAGCTCCAGGTCTAACTAGAGATCAACACTCTACCCAGGTTAATGCTATAATTTCTCTTGCAGAAACTAGAGGAGATTGTATTTACGTATTGGATCTTCATGCAACTAAATCTGCAACAGTTTCTAACGTAACAGCTCAAGCTGATTTATTAAATACTTCTTATGCAGCTGCATATTATCCATATGTACAGTTAGGTACTGAAACAGGTAAGAATCAATTCGTACCAGCTTCAGTAGTAATACCAGGAGTTTATGCTGCCAATGACAATAGTTCAGCACCATGGTTTGCACCTGCCGGTCTTGTAAGAGGCGGTATCCCGGGAGTAATTCAAGCAGAAAGAAAGTTAACTAAAGCCAACCGTGATACATTATACGATGCTAACGTTAACCCAATCGCTACTTTCCCTGGAACAGGAATTGCAGTATTCGGTCAGAAAACATTACAGAAAAAAGCAACAGCTTTAGATCGAGTAAACGTAAGAAGATTGTTAATCGAATTGAAGAAGTTCTTCGGAGATCAAGCAAGAAACTTAGTATTCGAACAGAATACAATTGCAACAAGAAACAGATTCCTTGCAGCAGTTAATCCTTACTTAGAATCAGTAGTACAGCGTCAAGGACTTTACGCCTACAGAGTAGTAATGGATGACACTAACAACACTGCCGACGTAATTGACCGTAACCAGTTAGTTGGTCAGGTATTTATACAACCGGCCAAAACTGCTGAATTCATCGTACTAGACTTTACGATTGAGCCAACAGGAGCAAGTTTCGCAGTATAATTTCTAACAACTATATTTATATAAAAAGAACACCAATATGGCAGTATTAGACGCAAACGAAATCATGTTTAGAGCATTTGAACCTAAAGTTCAAAATCGCTTTGTAATGTACTTCGATGATATTCCCTCTTTCATGGTAAAAACTGCAAGCACGCCTTCTTTTACCGATGAATCAATTAAGCTAGATCATATTAACAGTTACAGAAAGATCCGAGGTAAGAGAGAGTGGAATGATATTGACATCACTCTTTACGATCCTATCACTCCTTCTGGTGCTCAAGCTGTAATGGAATGGGCTAGATCAGCTTATGAATCAGTAACCGGTCGAGCAGGATATTCTGATAATTACAAAAAAGATGTAACTCTAAACCAACTAGGACCTGCTGGTGATATCGTAGGTGAATGGATTATCAAAGGAGCTTTTATTACTGATGCAAGCTTCGGCGACTATGATTGGAGTTCTTCTGAAGTAGCAGAGATATCAGTAACTATGGCAATGGATTACTGTATCCTCAATTACTAAGAAAATAAAAGTATATTGATATACATAGAAAAGCTTGGTAGGAATATCAGGCTTTTCTTATATTTATAGATATGAAATTACTTGATATACTAAATTTAGATACAACAATCTGTTTAACTACTGAAAAGTATTTAAACGAAGAAATATCTACTAATGAATATAATAGTTATTTAACTTCTTTAGAACTTTTAGTAGAGCAAGAAAACGAAGGTATGCTACAGAAATTTCTATCTCCGTTATCTACTGCTGCTAAAAAACTTGCAAGTTCCATAGGAAGTTTAGCTAAAGGTCTTATTACTAGGATAGTTAATTTAATTAATAGTATTTTAAAAGCTATTATCAGATTTAAGGAAAAACATCCATTTGCTTTCAAAGTCATAGTAGCTTTTATAGTTATAATGGTTGTTATGCTATTTTTTGGAGCCGTAAATGCTTTCGCTCAAGAACCTGATACTTTTTTATCTCAATCATATAGTCCTAATATACTTGATACTATGGTTGGGTTAATAGATAACCTAAAAGCCCAAGGTGCTTTCGACGGCCAGCTAGCCTCTAGTATTAGTGAAGCTAAGTTTCTACTTCAAGATCTAAAAGATGGAGTTATAGACTCAGGTAATCCTTCTCAATCAGCTGTAGAGGTAGCTAAACACGCAGAAGCATATTTAAAGTTTTTAGTTGACACAGCTAAAGCAGAAGAATCAACTATAGGTATGAAAGCTATGGAGACATTATATCAAGCTTTTGAAGTAGGTAGTAATACCGTTATAAAAAGTATTCGCGGATTCATTGTGGATGCATCCGGTAAGCTGGTTCTACCTGGCTAAAAAAAGTTTATAAATATATATTTATACTAAACAAGTTCTAACTAATCAAAAAAAATGGACAATCAGTTTCAATTCCCAACAGAAGTTGTAGACCTGCCTTCCAAAGGCTTACTATACCCAAAAGACTCTCCTTTATCTTCGGGTACTATCGAAATGAAGTACATGACAGCTAAAGAAGAAGACATCTTAACCAACCAAAATTACATTCAAAAAGGTACCGTAGTTGACAACCTCCTACGTTCTCTTATTGTTGATAAAACTATTAAATACGGAGACATACTTGTAGGAGATAAGAATGCACTTCTTGTAGCAGCTCGTATTCTCGGATACGGTAAAGACTACGAGTTTGATTACCTCGGAGAAAAGCAGACAATTGATCTCTCACAGGTCGGTAATGTAGATATAGACTATACACCACTGGAAAAGGGAGAAAATAAATTCCAATATACGCTACCTAGTTCCGGTGTACAAATAGAATTTAAACTTCTTACTCACTCTGATACTATAAAAATAGATCAAGAAATTGAAGGTTTAAAAAAAGTCTCAAAAGACGCTTCTCCAGAACTGTCTACAAGATTAAAACATATGCTTGTTAGTGTAAATGGTTCTACAGAACAAAAAGACATCAGAAACTTTGTAGATAACTTCTTTTTAGCTAGAGATTCGAGAGCATTTAGAGAGTATATTAAAACAGTACAGCCAGACGTTGATCTTACTTTCTATCCGGAGGGAGGTCCGGAAGGAGGTGTGCCTATTCCTATAGGTGTTAGCTTTCTTTGGCCTGACGCCGGAGTATAGAGTTCAAGTATTTTCGTTAATACACGATATAGTCTTTCACGGTAATGGAGGCTTTGATTACCATACGGTATATAATATGCCAATATGGATGAGAAGGTTTACAGCCCAGAAAATATCAGAATTTAATGATAAACAGAATGAAGAAATGAAGAAAGCCTCTAAGGGTAAATCTTCAACAAGTTCGGTGCCAAAAGGTCCGGCAATTAAAAGACCCTCTTATAGTACTAAGGCTCGTAAATAATGCGGGCCTTTGCTATTTATAGGTATATATTACTATAAATTATGGCAGATAGAGAAAAAGAAATACGAAAAGCGGCGGAAGCAGAATCTGAATATGCTAAAAACTCTGAAATAGCACGACAGATAACCGCTCAAATTACTCTTGAGGCACGAGATCTTAATGCCGAATTAAGAGAACAGCTTGGCTTAACCAGACGAAGATCAGAAGAAGATAAAGTTTTAATTAAACTTTCTCAGGATCTTACTAGATCTGCGTCTCTTAATAACGTTGAGTTAAGAAGATCTGACGAACTTAACAGACAGCTAATCAAAGATAGACGAAATTTAGTTCAACTAGTCAACGAGCAGACAATATTTGAAAAAACTTTATCTGAAGGTCAAAAGAAACGAGCAGCTTTTATACAGAAAAATAATACACAAAGAGTAAAAGCAGAGAGAGAACTACAATCATTAAGAGCTCAGTTAGTAAAAGCTTCAGAAGAAGAATCAGATGTAATTTTAGAGAAGATTAAAGAACAAGAAGGATTAGTTGCTAGTGCAGAAGCTGGTCTAAGAATAGGTCTAAAAGGTGCTGATGCTGAAACACAACGTTATGCGTTATTACTACAAACTACAGCAGCAACAAAAGAGTTAATTAAGAGTCGAAAAGAAGAAGCAAAAAAAGCAATAAAAATAAATGAAAATCTCGGTTTAACTGGTGCTATTCTTGATAATCTTAATAAAGCCGGTCTAAGAGCATTCGGTGGACTAGGTTTAAACTTAGGTACTTTCCAAGATTCAATTAAAAAAACTACTGAGAAAGCAGAAAAACTTGCAGAGAATTTAGAAGGTCCGGATGGTAAAAATCTAACAGATTTCCAGAAAAAATTAAAAGTTTTTAAAGTTACAGCCATAGGCGCCGGTAAAGCTTTAGGTAAAGCATTACTTGATCCATTGACTGTAGCAAAAATGCTTGTAGATCAATTTTTCGCAATCGACAAAGCTGCAGTAGAACTCTCAAGAACTACAGGTCAGTCTTTCGGAGCATTAGACGGTTTTACAGGTAGATTTGCAACTGCAGTAGATCTAGCTGAAGTAATCACAGCCGAAACAAAACAATCGGGACTTAATGCTAATAATATATTTAGCAAGGATGTATTAGCAGGCGCAGCTGAATTTAAGAACTTAGTTGGAGGATCAGCTGAAGAAATAGCAGGACTACTATCGTTAACTGCCGCAACAGGTATAAATACTGACGCCATTCAAGAAAGCATAGTTGATACAACCAGTGCATTTAATGGTGCCAATCGAGCTGCCGTTAGTCAAAGAACTGTTTTAAACGATGTACTTACTTCTTCTACGTCTATTCAAGCAAGTTTAGCTGGAAATCCAAAAGCATTAGCCGAAGCTGCTTCTGCAGCAAGAAGACTAGGCCTATCATTAAGCGAAGTAGATCAAATAGCAAGTAGTTTACTAGATTTTGAAAGCTCTATTAATAGTGAACTAGAAGCTCAACTACTTACAGGTAGGAGTATAAATCTCTCTAAAGCTAGAGAACTTGCATTAAATAATGATTTAGCTGGGTTAAGTGACGAGATATTTAAAAACCAGGTTAGTGTTGCTGAATTTTCTCAAATGAATAGAATACAGCAAGAAGGCTTAGCCAAAGCTTTAGGCATGAGCCGAGATCAACTAGCTAATATGGCCTTTCAGCAAGCTAAGATGAATGGAATGACAGATGAGGCTGCAGCTGCGGCTGCTGGAGTTTCTTTAGCAGATATGCAAAGAGTTGAAGCTATAGAGGCTCTTAATAAGTCATTAACTTCTCTATTGCAAATTTTTGCTCCTATTTTTGACGGAATTAGTAAAATATTTAACCTTGCTGCCCAATTTCCCCGTATTACTAAGACTGTTTTGGCATTAGGTATAGCGTTCAAAATGTTTGGTAATCCTTTAACTGCTGCTGCAAAAGGTATTGGAGGTGTAGTAAATTCTTTTAATTCGCTAAGAAGCAACAAAAATAACTCAGGAGGTATTCTTAAATACCTTAAAGATGGATATCAAACAGCTAAAGATTTTGGAAAAAGACTAACTACTTTAGCCAAGGGCGGTGATATATTAAAAGATGATAGATTAACATCCGGATATAGAGATAGGTTAACAGGTAGAGCGGTTTCGCGAGAGAAAGGGGATAAATTTTTTGGGATAACACGAGATACTACTAAAGAAGCCGGAAAAAAGGCAAGTGAAACTCTAGAATCTACACAAGATCTAGCTCCGCAAAAAGACTTAGGAGAAAAAATAGAAGAATTTCTCACCGGATTAAGTAACGGATTAAAACAAATGGGACGTAAAGGGGTACTAAAAGGGGCTTTAAATCTTATCCCCGCTTCTTTAGGACTTGTGGCAATGATACCGGGTTCGGTTGGAGCATTTTTAGTTTCTCGTCTTAATGGACCGGCATTAGCGGCCGGATTAACCGGACTTGGTACAGGATTAGCTGTAATGGGAACGGGGATCGCAGCTAAAGGGGCTGCCGTATTAGGGTTAGCAGCCTTATCCTTTATAGCCTTACTTCCGGCATTACCTGTTATGGCTCTACTTGCCGTAGTAGGGCCTCTGGCTTCTGCCGGTTTAGGGGCTCTGGCAACGGGAATAGGTGTTCTTCAAGCCGTAGGAGCAGTACCGTTTTTACTTTCATTAGCCGCAGTAGGAGTTAGTATAGCAGCAATTTTTCTAGGTGTAGGGTTTGCTATAAAATCAGCTGCTGAAGGAATAAGCCTTTTAGCAAGTAGTTTAACTTTAGATAAAGTGCGAGTATTAGGAGCCGCTGCAGTAGCAATAACTAGTCTGGCCGGTGCGTTGACTCTATTTGGTACTGCCGGATTACTAGCATTACCGGCATTACTTGCAGTAGCCCCTCTAGTAACTGCTCTATCTAGATCAGAAGAAGCTGGAGCTACTAAAGGACAAAATACAATGGCTAAAGTAGAGGAGAAATTAGATCTTTTAATCTCAGCCGTTAAAGAAGATAAAAAGATCTTCATTGACGGTAGGCAGTTAGAGGAAGTAATTACTTTTAGGTAAAAGTACATTTTAACGTTTAACTATTTATAATAAAAAAACCATGGCAATAATAGATAATTTTAAAACATCAACTCTTGGACTAAAAGGTGAAACTCCTAAAGTAAAAGTAAGTGCAACTGCTGCCTCTCCTAACATAGTATTTGATCCTACTCCTGGATCTCAAGGAGATGAAGTATACAATGTTAATTCTGAACTAGATCTAGACGGTAAAAAACCAGCTGCTTATAGAGATAACGCCCCAGAAGGAGCAAGCTTCTAATAAACCTTAATGGCATTAATAGATCAGAAATCGGACTTAAAAAAACTTAAGTATGCAAATTTTGCTACTTACGGTACTCCTCCTATAGTTAAGGATATAAACAATCCTCCTACTTATAATAGGTTTAGTAAGCCTATAACTGCAAGAGCAGACGATTTAGTTCGTATGACCAGGCTTGTAACTGTCAATAGAGGAAAGTTGAGTCCGGCAGCATCTAATTTTTTAGCCAACCAAGCAATCATAGCTACCGTTAAAGCAATAAACGAAGTACAAGATGCTAAAAGAGAAGGAAAAGAACAGTCTT
>Ga0208019_1001014_pt1 | contig 15260 bp, 16 predicted proteins | sample CB_VirMetaG_5_FD_184540 | JGI IMG/M metagenome (GOLD analysis project Ga0208019, IMG submission 184540) | Freshwater to marine saline gradient viral communities from Chesapeake Bay - CB_1508_1D Viral MetaG (SPAdes) (version 4) | ecosystem: Environmental > Aquatic > Marine > Coastal | place: USA...
GGGAGCAAAATTTGTCCTGAAGGCAAGGCGTGGGCCGAACGCACTTTTGACACGTATCCTAGTGCATATGCGAATTTAGCGGCCTCGAAGTATTGCAAAGACCCCAACTACGCCAAGAAGTCCAAAGGCGGGAAAAGGAAAGGCCGCTGATGGGAAAACTTCAGGAGTGGGTAGATGAAGATTGGGTCCGAATTGATAGCAGCGGCAATATCGCGGGTAAGTGTGGTACTTCAAAAGACAAGAAGAACCCTGATCGGTGCTTACCGCGGTCTAAAGCTAAAAGTCTTAGTAAGTCGGAGAGAGCTTCGACGGCACGTAAGAAGAAACGTGAAGGCGCTAAGGGAAAGCAGGTTGTTTCTAACACTGACGCGGCAAAGGTAAAGAAAATGGAGTCTGGCGGTGCGGTGCCAGACCCCAAGTCCAAGCGTAAGTTTTATGGTAAGAGTAGCCCCGGTACAGCGATAGCTAGGGGTTGCGGTGCGGTCATGTCTTCTCGTAGAAAGAGAACAAAAGGATCGGTGACGCAATCATGAACTATGCTTTTTACAGCGAACCCCTAGAGCGAGCCATCGTAACTGAAATTACGCAATGGTCTGCCGATGCGCTGGAAAAGCCGAGTCCTTTCTTTAACGGGTTACCTCCGTGTCCGTATGCCCGTCAGGCGTGGATGGATAGCCGCGTAGCTATCCTTTTCAAGTATGAAAAGAACTATCAGGTTCTTTACTCCTGCATCTCTCAGTTCGACGACAACTTTGACCTAGCCATTATCGTTGACATGAATAACGATAAGGAGCCGGATGCGTTTCATGCGTACTGGGAAGGTCTTAATAGGTTTATTGCAGAAGGCGTCTTTATTGATAAAGACATCTGGATTATGGGGTTTCATCCCGATGACGACGCCAGCGAGTTTGTTGACGAAATAGAGTTTGAACCGGAAACTGATGCTCGGTACGCAATGATTTTTGTTCAGCGCTTGTCTAAGCTACAAGAAGCAGCAGACAAGTTGGACAAAAAGGGCTATTATGATTCGTATGATAGCCAGTATAACGCCCGTGAGATATATGCGTTGCGGGAACAATTGTATAGGAGACTGAAAAATGGCAATGAAACCTAAGAAAATGCGCGGTGGCGGCATGGTTAAGAAAATGCGCGGTGGCGGCATGGTTAAGAAAATGCGCGGTGGCGGCATGGCAAAGAAGCCTGAAATGATGAAAAAAGGCGGCGTTTCCGTTGCTGATCTTCGTAAAATGGCCAAAGACAAAGGCTATAAACTGGTTAAAGACTAATGGCTGTTTCAGGAAGCAAAAACTTTGAGCTAGACGTCGCTGAGTATGTAGAAGAGGCGTTTGAGCGTTGTGGACTGGAGGTTCGTACTGGTTACGACCTCAAGACTGCACGTCGTTCGCTCAATCTTTTGCTTGCTGACTGGGCCAACCGGGGCCTAAACCAGTGGACGATCAAGCAGCGCTCACTGACGATGGTCGTGGGTGACGGTGAATACGACCTTGGCGCAGACGTAATTGATGTTTTGTCTGTTGTCGTTCGGCGTAACAACACCGATTATTCGCTCGAACGATTAAGTCGTGATTCGTTTTTGACCATCCCGAACAAAACGACACAAGGCCGCCCAAATCAGTTCTTTTTGGACCGCCAATTAACGCCAAATTTAAAACTTTGGCCGGTGCCGGACAATAGCACCGATGTGGTGTTGTATGACGCATTGACCCGCATGGACGATGCCGATGACTACACCAACACCATGGATTTACCGTTTCGGTTCTATCCATGCTTGGCAGCAGGGCTTGCCTACTATATCGCATTGAAGCGGGCTCCTAACCGGGTTCAGATGCTGAAAGCGGTGTACGAAGAAGAATTTGATAGGGCCGCCACTGAGGACAGAGATCGTTCATCTTTCAACGTGGTGCCGAAGTATGAATATTACAGGGCGGGCTAATGGCAAAGTTTGCATCTGGAAAAAACTCGTGGGCTATATCTGACCGCTCCGGTTTCGCTTACCCGTATAAGGTAATGAAACGCGAGTGGAACGGCTTGCTTGTGGGTCCGGATGAGTACGAGCCGAAACATCCGCAGTTGGGGCCGTTCCGCAAGGTTGTTGACCCCGAAGCGCTGCAAAATGCGCGTCCTGACCGTGTTGAGCCACTAGATGTATTTGTCGGTGTGCCTCTCGTTGAAGCCCCTAACCTCCGACCAGTGCCTTGTTTTGGTCAGGTTGGCACAGTTACGGTGAGTACGTCATGAGTTTCACATACGATCAGCTAAAACAGGCCATTCAGGACTACACGGAGAACGACGAGACGTCGTTCGTCAACAATTTGCCGGTTTTTATCCGTCAGGCTGAGGAGCGCATCCTCAAAAACGTCCAATTAAGCTTGTTCCGCAAGAACGTCAGCGGTGCAATGAGTGCTTCTAACAAGTATTTAGCGTGTCCGAGCGATTTTTTAGCGCCTTTTTCTCTTTCTTTCGTGGATGGAAACAACGATCACCAGTTTTTGGAGTTTAAAGACGCCGATTTTGTACAAACGTTCAATCCAGACGCTACAACCACCGGAAACCCGCGCTTTTATGCGGTTTTTGACGTTGATAACTTTATTTTGGGGCCCACCCCAGACAGCGCTTATGCGGTAGAGTTGCATTACTTCTATAGACCGGCCAGTTTGACGGCGGGATCGGGTTCCGGGACTACTTGGCTTAGTGAAAACGCAGAAATTGCAATGCTGTACGGTAGTTTGATGGAGGCTTACATCTATATGAAGGGTGAGCCCGACATGATGCAACAGTATGAAAAACGATTTATGGAAGCGATCCAAGGCATGAAGATGCTTGGAGAGGCGAAAGAAGTAACGGATGAATACCGTACTGGTATGGTGATAAGGCCCAAGCAATGAGTATTCCAGCACTAGATTTGAACATAAATCCAGATTTTAAGGTGGAAGTACACACCACCAACAATCGTGGGTTTACTCCAGAGGAGGTTGCAGAGCGTTGCGCACAGAAAGTTATCTCTATAAGCGACACGGCACCCCCTGCAATAAAGGCTCAAGCACGTGCCTTTCGTAAGCAGCTAGTTAAAGTTTTAGAATTTTACATGCGCGAAGCGATTAAAAGTGATAGAACCACTGTGTACAATGCGTTAACCGATGCAGGCCACAAGGAGCTTGCTGACTTAATAAGGAGACTGTGACATGGCCTTTACTGGTAACTTCATGTGTACATCCTTTAAGAAAGAGCTTCTTTTTGGTGTACATGACTTTGACCTCGCCAGCGGCGATACTTTTAATATCGCGCTTTATACAAACAGTGCGTCTTTTGATGCTTCGACTACAGCATATACTGCTACTAACGAAGTTTCGGGGACGGGCTACTCTGCGGGCGGGCAGGCACTAACGAATGTAGACCCCACCACGTCGGGCACGACGGCTCTTACCGATTTTGCCGACGAAACGTGGACTACAGCCACCATTACGGCACGTGGGGCGCTTATTTACAATACCACACCTAACACTACGTCCATTTCGGTGACGAACCCGACTGTTGTGGTATTGGATTTTGGTGGCGATAAAACGTCCACCGCAGGCGACTTTACCGTTGTGTTTCCGACCGCTGATGCAAGTAATGCGATTATTCGGATAGCGTAATGACTGATGTTGTCGTTCCAATCGGCGGCTGGGGCCGCTCTGGTTGGGGCGAAGGCCCATGGTCCCAGAGCGGATTTCCGTTTGCCACGGGCTCGGTAGGCTCTGTAACAGTAACAGCGGATGCAAATGCGCCGGTTACGGGGTTACAAGCCACGGGTAATGTTGGTAGCGTAACGGTAGTTGCAGAGGCCAACGTATCGGTCACGGGAGTTGCTGGCACGGGTCAAGTTGGCTCTGTCAGCGTCATCGGCGAGGCCAACGTAGACGTCACCGGGGTTGCCGGGACAGGCCAAGTCGGCTCCGCCAGCGTTACTGCTGACGCAAACGTCTACCCAACCGGATTGGAAGCTACCGGAGCAGTTGGCACGGTAACGACCACCGCAGATGCAAACGTTAACGTTACGGGTGTAGCCGGTACAGGCGCTGTAGGCACAGTCACAGTTGTAGCCGAAGCAAATGTTCCAGTTACGGGCTTAGAAGCGACCGGATCGGTAGGTTCAGTTACTGTTGTTGCCAAAGCAAATGTATTCCCAGATGGGATTGCGGCAACAGGTCAGGTTGGTCAAGCCTCAGTAGATGGTGAAGCAAACGTACCTGTTACAGGTATCGCTGCGGCAGGTGCAGTTGGGTCTGTTTCAACCACTACTGACCAAAATGTTGATGTAGGTGGCGTAGCCGGTACAGGACAAGTTGGTAGCGTAAGAGTTGAATCAGACGCTATCGTAAATGTAACAGGCGTAGCTGCGACAGGAGGTGTTGGGCAGGTACTGGTGTACTCAAATATTGTCCCCGATCAAAATCCGGGGTATATTGAAGTTACACCAAGTCAGTCGCCTACGTGGTCGGAGGATACACCAAGTCAGTCGCCTACGTGGTCGGAGGATACACCAAGTCAGTCGCCTACGTGGTCGGAGGATACGCCAACACAAGATGCTAACTGGACGCGAATAGCAGCGTAAGGATTTAAAAAGATGCCAAGTACCTATACAGTAAACCTCGGAATCGAAAAACCCGCCACGGGGGAACAATCGGGCACTTGGGGCGATACCACAAATGTCAACTTTGACATTATCGACCAAGCTATTAACGGCGCGATCAGCATCACGCTGGCCTCGGCTGGAACGTCTGGTTCTCCGAATACGTTGGCGATCAGCGACGGCGCGGTATCCGATGGCCGCAATAAGTGGATTGAGTTTAACGACGGGGGCGACCTTGGCGCAACGGCTTATGTCCAGCTTACCCCGAACGACGCGGAAAAGATTGTTTTTATCCGCAACAGCCTGTCTGGCAGCCGTTCGGTAATCCTATTCCAAGGCACCTATGACGCAGCTCGCGATCTGGAAGTTCCAGCGGGCGTGGACATGGTTGTCAAATTCAGCGGTGGCGGCGCGACTGCTACTGTTACGGACGTTTTCACGCGTCTTCGTGTAACTGCAATTGAAACCCCCTCGCTGACTGCAACGACTGCCGACATCAACGGCGGTACGATTGATGGTGCGACGGTGGGTGCTTCTAGCGCCTCGACTGGCGCATTTACGACGCTGACGGCAAGCACCAGCTTGAACATCGCGTCGTCTACGACGGTTGATGGCGTTCTTGACGAAGACAACATGGCGTCAGACAGCGCCACAAAACTTGCGACGCAGCAGTCGATCAAGGCTTATGTAGACAGCCAAGTTGGTACGGTAGATACGCTGGCCGAGATTTTGGCCAACGGCAATACGTCTGGCGCAAATAACCTGATTATCGACAACGGTCAGGCGATTACGACCAATACGGTCAACGAAACCACTGCGGGCAGCGGTGTGACGATTGACAGTGTTTTGCTCAAGGACGACGGCGTTAACGCGACGAACCTTGAGATTACCAACCTCAAGGCCAATGATGGCACCGCTGCAGGTTCGATTGCGAACAGCACGGGTGCTGTGACGATTACGTCGTTTATCTCGAACTCCGTTGATATTGGCGGCGGCGCGATTGACGACGTCGTGATCGGCGGCTCTACGCCTGCTGCTGGTAGCTTTACGACTGGTCAGTTCGGCACAAGTCTGAATGTGGATGGCACTGTGACGGCTGATGGGCTGACTGTTGATGGGGATGTGGTTATTGATGATAATGATTCAAACCCACTTGTTTTAAGGCGTAACGGTGGTAGTGATGCAGACATAAGCATTGAGTTTGACCAATCTTCATACAACACATTCGTTGGCGCAGATTCTACAGGTAACTTTACCGTTGGACGCAATGCTGATTTAAGCGTACAAAAATCTTTGAAGGTTTTTCAAAACGGCGACATCAGCTTCTACGACAGCACAAGCGTGTCGCAAGGTCTGTTCTGGGATGCTTCCACCCAGCGATTAGGGCTGGGGACGACTTCGCCTAGTAATGCTCTTACCCTAAACAGTGCGGCAGGTGGCACATCTGGTTTAAGAATAACAAGCACAGAAGGTTCTGGATTTCGTATTCGCGCTGAATCGGCAACTACCACAATGTTGAATGTTGATTCTGGTGAAAGTATGCTGTTTGGTACAGGTGGCACAGAACGTATGCGCATCGACGCATCAGGCACGCTGACCCACAAGCTCGCCGCCACGTTTAACGAAGACGGCGCAGACGCCGACTTCCGCGTCGAGAGTGACGCGAACACGCATATGCTGTTTGTGGATGCAGGGAATGAGGTTGTTTCAATAGGGGCGGGGAACACCTCAGATTTTGTTAACTCTTCAATGAGTATTAACGGTCGTCTTGCAATTTACGGTTCGACTGTTTCTTCTACGGCGGGTTCTAACCTAATAACCGACAACTACACCCCCGCCTCTGACGACCATATCTTAAACATCGGTACGCAGCGTACTAGTGGCGGTCCGTTCTTCGCTTATGGTTTGGGTCAAGATGGGTCAAACTCTTACTGGGCGTCTACATACGACAATTTTAGTGGGTCGCACAGTGTTCTTGTCTTAAACGGAAACGCTCTAGAGTTTAGCCACGATAGGAGTAATTCTCAAACTACGGTGGGAAGTGAAGTAACAACTTCTACCATGTTCCGTATTAACCGCCAAGAAGCCATCTTTAATGATAACAGTGTTGACCAAGACTTCCGCGTTGAGAGTGACAGCAACACGCATGCGCTGTTTGTGCAGGGTAGTGATGGGAATGTGGGTATTGGTGCGAGTTCGCCTTCAGAACAACTGTCGCTGTACAAGTCTGGCGCAAATAACGCAATACAAATCCAAAGCCACAATTCATCGGCGGGTAGCTACAACGAGGCTTCGATAAAGTTTGCATTGTCATCCACCGCATCAAGCACGTTAAACTGGGACATCAACGCTGAACAGACTGCCCTAACAGTTGATTACGAAGGCAGTGAAAAATTCCGCATCAACTCCAGCGGCCTCCTGACCAACCAGATTGGCGCGGTGTTCAACGAATCAAGCGCAGATTCCGACTTCCGCGTCGAGAGTGACACCAACACCCATGCGTTGTTTGTGGATGCTGGGAATAGTCGGGTTGGGATTAACAATAGCTCTCCTACCGAAGCGCTTGATGTAACCGGCAATGTCACAATTAGCGGCTCATTATCCAAGGGTTCTGGTTCATTTAAGATTGACCACCCTGTTAAGCCCGACACCCACCACCTTGTCCATTCCTTCGTGGAAGCTCCGCAAGCCGACAACATCTATCGCGGCAAGGTCGAGCTTTTGGACGGCGTTGCAACCGTGAACATCGACACCGTGGCGGGTATGACCGAGGGCACCTTTGCTCTTCTCAACCGTGAGGTTCAGTGCTTTACCAGTAACGAGAGCGGCTGGACCGCTGTGCGCGGCAAGGTGGACGGGAATATCCTGACCATAGAGGCGCAAGACAATACCTGCACGGACACAATTTCATGGCTTGTTATTGGTGAGCGCCAAGACTCGCACATGTATGAAACAAGCTGGACCGACGAAAACGGCAAAGTGATCGTCGAACCCGTAAAAGCTAACCCCCAGCCATAAAAGGAGAAATGACCATGGCAATTACTACAACTTGGAGCGTCAACAACATGACGCATAATGATGCGGACGGGGGTGTAATCCTCGTCTATTGGTCTTGCGTAGCGGCAAGCGACGGTGATCCCGTCTACACGGCTACGGAGGGAGGCAAGCTACGTTGCGAGCCTGACCCGGCAAGCCCGGACTTTATCCCATACGCGGACCTGACTGAGAACGACGTTCTTGGTTGGGTGTATAACAGCTTGATTGAAGGCGACGAAACGGCTGACCAAGCAAAAGCTCGCGTCGAAGCAGACCGTACAGCAAAAGTGCAAGGTCAGATTGACCGTGCAAACACGCAATCAGGCGGACTTCCTTGGGAAGCTACCCCTTAACTTTTAACCGACAAGGAGACTTATGATGGCTAAAGATGAAAAAAAAACCATCACTGTCAACGGCGTAGAACACAATGTTGACGACTTGAATGAACAGCAAATTGCTATGGTGAACCATATTGCAGACTTAGACCGAAAGCTTTCTAGCGCACGTTTTAACGTGGACCAGCTTGCTTTTGGCCGTGAAGCGTTTGTAAATGCTCTTGCTGGTTCATTGGAGTTAAAAGAAGCCGCTGAGTGAGGAATGAATGCCGCTACAAAAGTTACAGTTCAGGCCGGGTGTAAATAGAGAAACCACCTCATATACCAATGAGGGGGGTTGGTTTGACTGTGACAAAGTGCGGTTTAGGTTTGGAACGCCCGAGAAAATTGGGGGCTGGGAACGGCTTTCTGGTAAAAGTTTTCTTGGCACCTGTCGGGCGCTGCACCCGTTTGTTGCCTTAGATGGAACGAACTACATCGGCGTAGGTACGCATCTCAAGTACTACATCAATGAGGGTGGCGCTTACGCCGACATTACGCCGATTCGTCAAACAACGGCTGCGGGTGACGTGACGTTTGCCGCGACCAACGGCTCTTCTACGATTACTGTCACTGACACCGACCACGGTGCGAACGAAAACGATTTTGTGACGTTTTCTGGTGCAGTGAGCCTTGGTGGTCAGATTACGGCAGATGTTCTTAACCAAGAATACCAAATTGCTCGCGTAGAAAACGCCAACACGTATGAGATTGTAGCTCGTGAGGTAAATACCCTATCTAACATTACGGTTGATGGGCAGTATACGCCTGTTCCTGTCGTGGCCGACGGGTCGGATACCGGTAACGGTGGCGCTTCTGTTGTAGGTACTTATCAAGTGCAGACCGGTTTGGACACCACGGTTGCGGGTACAGGCTGGGGTGCAGGCACTTGGTCCCGCGGAGCGTGGGGTTCGGGTTCTACTCTGACTGCGATTGGCGACACGCTGCGTATTTGGAGCCATGACAACTTCGGTGAAGACCTGATTATCAACATCCGCAATGGTGGTATCTACTATTGGGATAAATCGACCAGCTCGGCACCCTTTACACGGGCCGTGGCGCTTTCAGACCTTGCCGGGGCGGACGCTACGACGCCTACGATAGCTAAACAGGTCATGATTTCGGACCGCGACAGGCACGTAATCGTGTTTGGTTGCGATCCAGAGAACAATATTGGTACGCAAGACCCGCTGTTGATTCGTTTTTCAGACCAAGAAAACCCACTGGTTTGGGCGGCGGCTGCGACCAACACGGCAGGTGATCTGCGGATCGGTACAGGTTCTGAGATCATCACGGCCCTCGAAACACGGCAGCAAATCTTGGTCTTTACTGACGTTTCGCTTCACGCCATGCAGTATTTGGGACCACCCTTTACCTTTGGAATTAACGAAATTGCGACAAACGTGACGATTGCAGGCCCCTTGGCCGCGGTTGCCGTAGACGATCTTGTTTTTTGGATGGGTGAAGAAGACTTTTATATGTATACCGGGCAGGTGCAAAAGCTACCTTGTTCGGTGCGGTCTTATGTCTTTAACGACTTTAACGTCAGCCAGCAGGAAAAAGTAACCAGTGGCGTAAACTCCGCATATTCTGAAATTTGGTGGTTTTATCCGTCTGCGAACTCCGAGAATATCGACAGGTATGTGGTTTACAACTATCAAGAGCAGGTTTGGTACTACGGAGCTTTGCCGCGGTCTGTTTGGTTGGATCGAGGCATCAATCAGTACCCCATTGCGGCTTCTTTAGATGGCTATTTGTACTTCCATGAGTTTGGATTTGATGATGGCAGCGTCAATCCGCCAGCTTCTATAGACTCTTACATTGAAAGCAGCCAGATGTCGATTGGTGCTGGGGACAACTTTGTTTTCCTCAGCCGATTGATTCCGGACGTGACTTTCAACGGTTCTACCGCCGAATCACCAAGCGTAGATTTTACTTTGCAGACCAGAAATTGGCCCGGTGCGGCGTATTCATCGACGACAGATAGTCCGGTGACGCGAAGTGCAACAGTACCGGTCGAGCAATTTACGAACGAAGTAAACATACGTCTTCGTGGTCGGTCTTTTGCATTCAAGATAGCGTCGGATGAAACCGGTGTGGGGTGGCGTTTAGGCACACCGAGAGTAGACATGAGGCAGGATGGTCGCCGATGAGTAGAGGACTGGTACAACCGCTATTTCCAAATGCGCCTGCCGAATACGATCAGATGTATCAGGCGGAAATTGTCCGTGCCTTCTCTGTATTTTTGAACCAAGTTAACAACCCGGGTCCGTGGCGGGCCTCAAGTCTTACCTTAACCGATTTGCAGACAGACGATTTTGGCTTGGAAAACGGCGGCGTTTTTCAGGTAGACGGTTTCTTAAAAATTGCGCTTGCAAACAAACCACACCCCCGTGGGGTGTCAGCAACGGGGGCCGTGGGCAGTGTCACGGTAACAACATCATGAGTGAAACAATTATTATTATGCCTAACGGCAGCAAGTGGAGACCTTCCACAAGCCGGGATGTGGTTCATTGCGTTAGTTGTGAAAACGAAGTTGATACCCCTGAAGAAATCGCTTCTTACCCTGATGGGAACTGCCCACAGTGCGGTTCTTCATGGACTGGTGGGGAAAAGAGAAGTACAATGATACAGGTAACTATGCCTGAAAGTATTACTGGTGGAGCGGGATAATGGCAGAAGTAGCTGAAAAAATGGAAGAGTTAACTGTTCCCGAGGGTGGTATCGCTGATTTCATCATGGAGGACGAAGAAGCGGATGCCGTTTACGGTCCGGATTCTGATGGCACTAAAGAGTTTGGCGATGATGGTATCGCGCAATTTCCTGCCTTAACCAAAAAGATGGCGGCCATGGGTCGTGAGGGCGATGATAGCATTGCTCACGTCGAAACCGGTGAACTAATTATACCCGCAGCGCTAATTGCTGACAACGAGGAGCTTAAAGAACTGCTCTTCGAGCGTATGCGTGAGTACGGCATTGAAGACCCAGAGCGTTACGTTGTGGGTTCTGACTCAAATAGCATTAACCCCGAAACGGGCGCTTACGAGTTTTTCCTTAAAAAGATTTTTAAAGGTATCAAGAAAGTAGTTAAGTCGGTTGTTAAAATAATTAAGAAGATCGCTCCGATTGTCTTGCCTATTGCGATGCCTTTCTTGTTTCCTGTTTTGGGGCCAATGTACGGAGCTGCGTTAGGTTCTGGTATTGGAACGTTGATTAATGGTGGCAGTATTAAGGACGCTCTCAAATCAGCGTTGATTTCGGGAGCCGTGGGCGCAGTGGCAGGTGGGTTCACAGGAAAAACGGGTGAAGGCTTCCTTGCAAATGTTGCTGATGCTGCAAACCCACAACGCTTGTCTCAATTTGGCCAGAACTTATCAGAAGGCATTTCTAGCGGTTCATTCTCAGGGTTTACTGAGGCCGTTGGTCGAGACTTCAAAGCCGTAACCGATCCTTTAGCTGGTGGTGGCGCTGGTGGGGCGGGCAATGCCGCGGCCACTCAACAAATTCAATCTGGTGACACGTTAAGTCAAATTGCAGCCGACAATAACACCACCGTCCAAGCGTTGATGGACGCAAACCCCAATATCACTGATCCAAATGTGATTCAAGCGGGCGATACCCTCAACTTACCGCAGGCCGGTGGCGGCGGTGGCGGTGGCGGTGGTGGCGGTGGCGGTGCGGAGCGCAGCTTCCTTGAAAAAACTGGCGATTACATGTTCGGTGGTGGTAAATCCCCCGCAGAAATTGCTGCGGCACAGAGTGTGGCAGAAACTTCGGCTATTAATCAAACACTGGCTAAGTATGGGCATACCGGAACCGTGGCTACGGCTCCGCAAGCTGTAGCGGCAGAAGCGATTGCAGCCGGTAAAGCCGCAGCAGCCGCAGCAGCCCCCAGCATGTTGGCCCGGTTTGGGCCAACTCTTGCCGCCGGTACGCTGGCCATGGGCGCAACCGGCATGTTTGACGTGCCCGAGGCGGAGCAAGCCAGCTTTATTGACTACAACCTAGATGGAACCCCTGTTACCGGCCAAGATTTGATCGAAGCCGATCCTAGCAGGTATTTAATCTCTGATCTTGGTCGTAAGCGTTTGAACCCAGAAACCGGTGAGTATGAAGACGTAGAAGTTGATTTGACCGTACCGGCACCTGACACGTCTCCGTACACCGTTCCGACTCAATATCCTGCAACTCCCCCTCCGGGCGGTTACGGCGTAAACAACAGTGCAGGTTATTTGCTTGCTTCTAACCCCGGCGGACCGTTTGCACGTCCTTACGTGACCGCAGCACAGGGTGGAGCAATTCCTGAAATCTTCCCGCGCCGCAATGGCGGCATCATGCCTAACGAAGGTACCCCGGGCGAAGATAGTGTAAGAGCTATGCTCATGCCGGGCGAGTTTGTCATGACGACAGACGCCGTTCGCGGTTTGGGCAACGGAAACCTTAACAACGGCATCAAGAACATGTATTCGGTCATGCGAAACCTTGAGAGTCGTGGGAGGGCGATGGCGTAATGGCTGAAGAAACAACCCAAATTGTCCGCGAAGCCCCCGAGATAGAGGCGTATAAGCTCTCCCTACTCCAATCCGCAAAAGCCCTCGCTGACCGAGGCATCCAAATTCCGCGCCAGATGGTGGCGGAGATGTCTGGCCTACAAGTTACGGCGGGACAGCTTGCTGAAGCCGGTATTGGTGGTTATCAGCCTTACCTAACGGAAGCCGGTTACACCCTTGGGGATGCGCAGCAAGCTATTGGCGCGACCATGGCTGGCGCTTTGCCGTTTCAGACAGAAGCTGCCGCAGCTTACCGTGGGGCATTAGAGGGCATTCCCGGTCAGGTAAGTGCTGCACAACAAGGTATTGCCAGTGGTATTGGAACCGGGGCTACCGCTACTGAATTAGCCACGGGCGCAATGGGCGATGCAGCTACTAGCGCCGCACAACAAGCTGCCGCGGGCCAAACGGGTATGGGGACGGCGGCAAGTCGTATCCCGGGTATTCTTGAAGGCACTCAGGCTGGTATGGGCACCGCCCTTACGGCTGCCGAAGCTGCCGCACAACGGGCGGGCCAAACAGGCGTTGTCAATACGCTGGGTACAGGCTTAGATGCCGCTACTTTGGCTGCACAACAACAAGCGGCTGCAACGCAAGCTGGTTTAGGTACGACTGCGCAACAAGCCGCAGCAGAAGCTTTAGCTGGACAGCAAGGGTTAGCCGGTGCCGCAGAAGGCGCTTTGGCAGCACGTCAGCTTACTGCAACTACTGGCCAAGGAATTACCGGCGCAATTGACGCCGCTCGATTACAAGCCGCTGGCGGACAACAAGCACTTGCTGCCGCTGGTTTAGCAGGCGCAGATGCGGCTGCTCAAGCGGGTCTTGGCGCACGTTTAGGTGCCGCAGGCACGGCAGCGGGTCTGGGTGGCGTCAGTGACGCAGCACGGCTCGCGGCTCAACAGGCTGGTGCTGGTGGTATCAGCGCATTTGAACAAGCAATGGGTGGTGTTGGCGATGTGGCACAAGCTGCACGTAACGTCGCTGCACGAGCAGGTACTGGTGGCAGAACGGCAGCCGAACAAGCTGCCATGGATACTCAAGCCGCTATTACTGGCGCACGTGGTATTACTGGTCAGGCCGCGCAGGCCCTACAACAGGCCGGGGCCCTCGGAACACAGACTGCTCAACAAGGTATTGCTGGTTTAGCCGGTACGACAGGGGCGTTTGATCCGGCTTCTTCTGGCGCATTTATGAACCAGTTTGAAGATGCCGCAGTGCAGCAAGCGCTGGCGGACATTCAACGTGCGGGTCAGATTCAACAGCAGCAAATCGGCGCTCAAGCTGTCGGTGCTGGCGCATTTGGCGGATCGCGACAAGCTGTCGCAGAGGCCGAACAGGCTCGAAATGTTCTCGAACAACAGGCTCGTACCGCAGCAGGTATGCGCCAAGCAGGCTTTGAAAGTGCGGCTCAACGCGCACAACAAGCCTTTGAAGCTCAACAAGCAAGGGGTCAGCAGGCGGCACAGCTTACTGGCGCTCTCGGTGCGCAAGGCGCACAAACCGGTCTTCAAGCAGCTCAGGCGGCGGGTCAACTTGGCCTGTCGGCTGAGGAATTAGCTGCACGGACCGCGCAACAGCAAGGACAGCTCGGCATGTCTGCGGAGCAGTTGGCTGCTCAGACAGGATTGTCCGCAGAACAGCTTGCACAGGCAGGAATGCTACAAGGTGGACAGCTTGGTTTGTCTGCTTATGGCCAGATGGGTCAGCAAGCGATGGCCGCAGAACAGCTTGCCGCGCAGAATTTGGCGCAAGCAGGTCAGTTGGGACAGTCAGCAGAACAGCTTGCGGGTCAGTTGGGCATCTCGGCATCACAGTTACAGGGTCAGCTTGCCGGACAGGCCGCGCAGCTTGGTATCTCTACCGAAGAAATGGCTGCACGGATGCTGCAACAGCAGGCACAGACAGGCTTGTCCGCCGAGCAGCTTATTACGCAAAGCGGCCTACAGGCAGCCCAACAAGGTGCGCAGCTTGGTCTCAGCGCACAACAACTCGCGCAACAAGGCCAGCTACAAGGCGGTCAAATGGGCATGAGTGCAGCTCAAATGGCCTCCGCCAATGCGCAGGCGCTTGCAACGACGGGCATGAACCTACAGCAGCTTGCTTCTCAGACAGGCATGAGCGCAGCGCAGCTCGCTGGGCAGCTTAATACGAATCTTGGTCAGCTTGGCTTGCAGGGTGCAGGACAAGAGGCCGATATTGCTCGACAAGCCGCAATGCTTGGCATTTCTGCCAATCAGCTTGCGGGACAGCTCGCTGGACAAGCCGGTCAGTTGGGTCAAGACCAAGGTCGGTTGGCGATCCAAGGCTCACAAGCCGGGGGCGCACTGGGTATGCAGGGTCAGGAACTCACCGGACGTATCGGAGAAGGACTCGGGGCCCTCGGAGCACAGTACGGCCAGCTCAACCTACAGCAGGGCGAAGCTCTCAGTCAGCTTGGTCTACGCCAAGCCGCTCTTGGAGAACTCCAGCAGCAGGTTGGTCAGCGCGAGCAAAGCTTCCTGTTCGACTTGGGCAAACAGCAACAAGCTCAACAGCAAGCCGAACTCGAAGCGACGCGTCAGAATCTGTACGCGCAAGAGATGGAGCCATACCAACGTATTGGCTTCCTATCCGACATTTACAAAGGTGCGCCAACTAGCCAAATGGCCATGACTTCGCAGTCTGGCG
>Ga0208019_1001015_pt1 | contig 15259 bp, 35 predicted proteins | sample CB_VirMetaG_5_FD_184540 | JGI IMG/M metagenome (GOLD analysis project Ga0208019, IMG submission 184540) | Freshwater to marine saline gradient viral communities from Chesapeake Bay - CB_1508_1D Viral MetaG (SPAdes) (version 4) | ecosystem: Environmental > Aquatic > Marine > Coastal | place: USA...
CTGCCCGGCCCAGGAAAACGAGTGGGTCACCCTCGCCCTGCCCGACGAGCTGAGCCTCTTCCAGCTCGAGAAGTGTGCCGAGGACTGCAAGTTCCTGGCCCCCGCCGACTGGCGGCGCATCGGGACGGAGCTCGAGGTCGAGTGTCCTGGCGGCTGGGAGCTGCGCCTGCTGACGCTGTCCCCTTCTGACTGAGCTCCTCGGTAGCACGGGGCAGCCGTTGGAGGCCCTCTGTGAGCGTCAAGACCGACTTCGATTTCCTCGTCCAGGCCAAGGAGGAGCTCGCTGGTGACCTGGGCACGTCCAAGGCGACCTGGTCGCTGGCTCTGTCTCAGTTCCTGGCCTCGGGCACCAGCGCCAACCAGTTCGACGTGGTCTACAGCGACAGCCACAGCGCTGCTGCGGCCGTGAAGACCTACGACCTGCTGGGCAGCCTGGCGTCGGTGCTGACCGGCGCGGCCATCAGCTTCGTGACGCTGAACGCGGTCATCATCAAGAACAAGAGCACGACCAGCACCGAGATCCTCAGCATCGGCGGGGGATCCAACCCGGTCGCCGGCCTGTGGGGCGCCTCGGGCGACATCATCAAGCTCGGCCCCGGCGGCCTCTTCGTCTGGTTCGACCCGGTCGACGGCATCGCCCCCGTGGCGGGCACGGGCGACATCCTGCAGATCGACCCCGGCGCCGACACCATCGAGTTCGACCTGCTGCTGCTGGGTCGCAGCGCCTGACCTGCCGGGTAGGGGTGCGTCGGTAGAACCGAGCGCATCACCTGCTGCCCGAGGGTTCGCCCATGTCCTACTCGACCGTCGTCAAGACCAAGCGCGACGGCCTGCTGAGCCTCGCGGACAACGCGGGCTTCGGCGGCGCCAACACCCTCGACCTGGCCTACGAGCCCGGCGACTGGCAGATGAACGCCCCCCAGGAGACGCGCGTCGACTTCCTCGACCGCGGCCGCCTCGTCAGCTCGACCCGCTACGGCGACGACCAGGCCCTGAACGGCAGCTTCAGCAACTACTTCCGGGACGCTACGGACGCCTCCGAGGCGACCATGTTCGACATCCTGAACCAGTCCGGGTACGTCGGCGCCAACTGGACCAGCACCCTCGGCGCCAACGCCGAGGTCTTCACCGTGGACCTGCGCCTGACCATCGAGGGCAGCGACCACGGCGACGGCGCGGACCACACCATCACGGTGACGGACGTCAGCCTCGACTACGGCCTTGCCGAGGGCGTGCCGAACACGACCAGCACCAACTGGAAGAGCCACACCGACGTCCGCCCGACCCTGGCCTGAGCATGGGCCGGGGCGTCAAGGGGCTGATCTTCCCCTCGAAGCATCTACAGGACGCCTTGCCGCCTGTCCGCTTCGCGGAGCAGATCCTCGAGATCGAGGGCGAGCTCGACCAGCTGCACCCTGCCTGGCGCCAGCCAGGCCGGTCCCGCCTCGGCCCCCGCGGCATCGTGGGCAGCCGCGGCATCGAGGACATGAACGTCAAGGTGCGGGTGAAGTACCTGCTGCAGCGGCGCAAGCACCTCTACAACGGCAAGGACTACGAGGTCGTCGTCAAGAGCATCAAGCAGGCCGACGGGACCTGGAAGATGTTCGCCATGCCCATCATTCCGCGCGACGAGCACACCGCGGAGTCGCTGGCCGCGGCCTCGCGCCTGCGCATGGCGGGCCGGTCCGAGCAGGCCAGCCTGCCCCAGATCGCTCACCGCCTCGAGCTCCCCCTGAAGGTGGTCGAGAAGCTGGTGCTGGACGCCGAGCCGGGCGCGAACCTCTTCCACCACTGCCGGCGGAAGCTCGCGATCGAGCTCACCACCCCCAGCTCGGAGACCTCGGCCGAGGCCTGAGCCAACCCCAGGACGTGACCCATGACCCCGCGCGCTGAAGCCCGCGTTGTTCCCGACTCCGACCGCTACTGGTGCGTCGAGGTCGACGGCGACGACTACCACTTCCGCTTCCCCACCTACGGCAAGGCCGCCGGCCTCGTCGAGCTGCTCAGCGAGCTGAAGGAAGGCGACGGGCTGGACAAGCTCGTGACCCTGGTCGACGTCGCCGGCTACGCCATGGGCGTGTGCTGGTTCAACCGGGGCTACGACCTCGAGGCCGGCCGGCCCCCGCGTCTGGACGTCCAGGCCAACAACTGGCGCGACTACGGGGACGCGGTCATCGACGAGCTGCAGGAGCGCGGCATCAAGCTGGCCGGCATCATGAAGCTCACCAACTCGCTGATCGAGCAGCTCGGGGAGCGCCTGGGCGAGGTGGACGAGGCGGACACCGAGGGAAACGACTGAAGGCCCCCGGGGGCCGCCTGGACTTCATGGCGGTGGACCTCGGCCTGGCCTTCGGCTCCGACCCGGACTGGTTCGTCGACCTGCCCCGTGAGAAGCGCGTGCAGGTGATGGCGTGGGCCAGGGCTCGCAAGGAGCCCGAGCTCGCGATGTGGAGCGTCCACAGCCTGCAGGGCTCCGACCTGGTGCACCTGCTCAGCACCGTGCTGGGCGCGAAGAAGGGGGAACAGCAGGACCTGGTCGCCGGACTGCTTGCTCAGCTGGATGCGTAAGCTATAGTCCAAATAGTCGTAATTCCCCAAGGTGAACGCCCATGGTCGAGGAGCAGGCCCCCGCAGCCGTCCGAGGCCCCGGCGTCGACCTGGCGGATGACGCCCAGCGCGGGCTCATCGAGCGGATCTTCTGGGCCCGCTACAGCAAGCGCGTCGAGGCCGCGGGCCTGGACCCGAACGACGTCCTTCAGCGCGTGTTCCTCAGCATCCTGGTGCGGAACGCTGGCCGCCGGCCCTTCGACCCCGCGCTGAGCACCCTCAGCAACTATGCCTGGATGGTCCTGGACTCGGTCACGAAGAACGAGGCCGACAAGGCCCGCCGAGCTCGAGCTCGGGGCTGGAACGTCGGCCTGACCGAGGACGTAGCGCGACGGGCGGAGAGCCACAGCCACCCGCTGCAGTCCGTCGAGTCGTAGGCCGCCCGGTAGCACGGGGCGATGCTGTCCCTGCTCGCCATGATCGCCTGCACGCCCTCGCCCGAGGCCTGCTTCCTGGTGTGCGAGACCCAGGCGGAAGAGGACTGCCGAGACGGCGTGCCCAGCGACCAGCTGCCCCCGGCCGAGGACCAGGCCTGCCTGTGCGAGGAGTGGCGCTGTCGGCGCGAGTGTGACCCCGGCCAGCTCGAGCCCGACGTCTGCAAGGCCCAGCCGTGATCCCCCGCCGCTACTACAACGCCGCCCACCACGGGCGGGTGCAGGTGCACGGCCAGCGCAACCTGGCCCAGGGCGTGGTCTTGCACTTCACCTCGGGCACGGACGGGACCGTCGGCTCGAGCGTGGGCGCGCTCATCGAGTACGGCCTGGGCTACGAGTCCATCATTGCCAAGGGCGTGATCTACACCCTCGCGGACCCGGCCGACATCGTCTACCACTGCAAGGGCCGGAACCTGAGCCACATCGGTGTGGCCATCAAGCACGAGGGCCTGCGCGCCAGCCCCTGCGAGGGCTCGGTCCCGGCCTTCCATCGGAAGCGCCGCCAGGACATGCACCAGCGGCCCTACACCGCCCTGGACCTCGAGCAAGCGGCCCTGCACGTGGCCGACCTGCTACGCAGCTCCTGCGTGCCGGCCGCCGTCGTGCTCTTCCACGACGAGCTGGACCCCGAGAAGAACGACCCGGGGCCAGCCTTCCCTCGGCGCGCGTGGCTCGAAGCTGTGCACGCCATCGTCCGCGGCGAGGAGCTGCCGGACTTCACCCAGATGGAGCCCGAGGGCTTCGACTACTGAGAGGACGACATGGATCTGTTGAAGATGAGCAAGGGCGCGAAGGAGCTCATGGAGCGCTTGGGTCTGACCCCCCTCGAGCTGGGCAAGGTGCTGGTCGCTGGCATCGAGGCCGGCGCCCAGGAGCTGTTCAACGCCAAGAGCCCCGAGAGCCGTGGCGGAAGCCGTGTCACCAAGGGCGAGCGCCAGGACATCGCGAAGGCGATGGCCGTCGGCATCAAGGCCAAGCTCTTCGAGGTCGCCCGCGACGAGGAGGTGCACGCCAAGGTCACCGCCAAGTTCGACAAGCGCCTCGAGAAGGCCGCCAAGGCCTGATGAAGCAGATCCTGCTCGGCGAGGCCAGCGGCCGGAAGCTGCGGGGCCTTTACGCCTCGCTGCTCGCCGTGCTGTGCCTCGTCGTGCTGGGCTGTCTCACGCTGAGCGAGGCCCTGCTGCAGTCTGCCATCCTGGCGGGCTTGGCTGCGGCCTCCACCCTCTTCGCCGCCTTCGTCGGGGCCAACGTGGGAGAGCACGTAGCCAAGCGCCCCCAGGCGCCTACGTCCAGCCCGAAGGAGGGCTGAGCCCATGACCCTGGACCTGAAGACCGTGCTGAGCATCGGGCTGCCCCTGCTCGCCGCGGCCGCCGGCTACGGGGCGCTGCAGTACCAGGTCAGCGCCCAGGCCGACGACATCACCGAACTGAAGGCGGAGCTGGACGCTCACCGTGACCTGGTCGGTCACCCCATCATGACCGAGCGGGTCCGCAACATGCACGACGACGTCCGCGAGATCGCGGCCGGCGTCCACGTCCACCCGGAGTAGCCCACCATGCTCATCTTCTTCGCCGTCCTGTCCGCCGAGGCCGCACCGCCCCCCCTGAACGCCTGCGCACCCCCCGAGCGCGAGCAGCTCACGCCTGTGGAGCTGGAGCCGCTTCCCGAGGCCGAGCTTCCCCGGGAGGACTCGGGCCTGCTCGAGGAGCTCGACGAGCTGGAAGCCGAACTCGACCGCATCCGGGCCACGCTCGAGGCGGACCGGGCTGTCCGGGTCGAGGCGCCTTCAGGCTGAGTCAGGCCCAGGTCCGGCGCAGCGAGCCGTCGGCGGCCACGAAGTACACCCACCGAGACACGCTACTTCCGCAGTAGACCACCGCGGAAGTAGGGGGATCGCCGTGCCAGACGGTCCCATCCGCCTGAAGCAGGGGCCGGATGCCCAGCTGCTCGATGGCCCAGGCCACTGCGCAGGCGTCCAGGTCGACCGTCCCGCTGGCAGGGAGGACTCGCTCAGCTCGGGGCAAGCGGTATTGGAGCTCTGCGCGGCTCATCGCTCGGTGCGACAGGGCCCGCCTCACCATCTGTGCCATCCCGAGTCGTACATAGTCGCGAATCGGTGGCACAAATTGGGGCTAAGCACCCGTGATCTGGACGCATTACCACTACCAGTAGTAGTAATAGTGTGCGGTTGGCCGATGGCTCTACGATCACCATCAGCAGGGCGAGATCGGCGCATCACTCCGAGGGCCCGTTTTCGGGCTGTGCCACGAGTGTGCCAGCGTCGGCAAGTGCGCGCTGGAGCTCCGCCTTGAGCAGGCGAAGCTGCGGGTGGGCGGCGGCCACCTGCTCGGGGCCCTCGTGCCGAAGCGCCTCAAGAAGGATCTCGGCCGAGCCCTGGAGCGTGAAGGCCTCGTGAAGGATCTCCTCCGTGATGGCGTGCGCCGCCCTGGCTGAGGCCAGGTCCGCCTCCAGCTTGCACGCGGCCGAGATCGCCGGCTCCAGTCGCTCCTCGACGATGCGCTCCAGTTCGTGGGCAACGTCGCTGAGTGCGAAGCGCGCGTTCAGGGCCATCAGTCCACCCTCACGCCAGCGCGACGACAGTCTGCCTCGAGGACATCGAGCGCTCGGCGGAGCCGATGCCAGTCCGAGCGGGCGTGCTGGGTACAGAGCTCCTCCTTCGCTCGGCCGAAGCGCCCCACGGCATCACGTCTGCATCGGCGCTCGCAGATGAGCTTGTGGTCTTTCACCCATGCCTCGCACCGGCCCAGCTTCTTCGACATCAGTCCTCCCTCGAGCCAGGGAACGCGACCACCTTCTCCCCGCGGCTGGGCTGAAGCGCCCGAGCAGCTCGGCGGAGGTCGGTGTCGGTGACCTGGCGGTACTTCGACAACATCACGGCCGGGCTGTGGCCCAGCAGGGCGGCCGCGCTGGCCACGTCGACGCCGCTTCGGAGCAGCTGGTCGACAGCGAGCCGGCGCAGGCCGTGGGGCTTCCACCGCTGCACCCCGGCCTTCTCGCAGGCCTGGCGCAGCAGCTCGTAGACCTGCTTGCTGGCGGAGTGAGGCTGAGCGCCCCACAGGCCGCGCTTGGTCCTGGGCTGGCCGAGGACCTGGTCGAGCAGCTCGGGGCTGAGGGGGACCAGGCGGGCCCCGGTCTTCCCTCGGCTGACCTTCCAGGCCTCGAGCTCCGCGTCGAAGTCCCCTCGGTCCGCGCGCAGGACCTCGCCCAGGCGGGCCCCGGTCTCGAGCTGCAGGCGGAGGATCAGCGCGGTGCGAGGCCCCCAGGTGGGGTGCAGCGCGGGCAATTCCTTAAACGTGGCCCTCACCTCGAGCAGGGTGGGCGTCCGCTTGTGGACCTTCGGCACCTTCACCACGACGAGGGGGAAGTCCCTGGAGACCAGCCCCAGGCCGTGGGCCCAGGTCCAGGCGCAGGACCAGACCTTCAGGTGCTGCTCGACGGTCGACGGCGCGTACTCGCCCAGGGCCACGTCCACGTAGTGCTGGACGGCCGAGCGCCGGACCCTGGAGAGCCGGACCTCGCCCGCGAGCCGGGCCACCGCCCTCAGCGAGCTGTTCCGGTTGCGGATGCTGGCCGCAGCCAGGCGCCGGCCGCCAGCCTCGTCCAGGTAGGCCAGGTAGGCCTCGCACAGGTCCAGCACGGTCCGGACCGTCGCATCAGCCGTGTCGGCCTCGAACTCGGGATCCGGGTCCAGGTGCTGCCGGAGCTGGCGCGCGAGCTCCAGGCTGGCTTCGCTCTCCGACGCCCAGCCTGTCCACAGGGGCTGTTGACCGTTCCGGATCCGCCAATACCACTGGCGGACCCCGGCGCGCTCCCTCGGCCCGCGAACCACCGAAGCGGAAAGAGGAGGGAGACGGAGGGGGGCGGGGCGGCGGGGCTTGGACATGGGTGAGCCTACGACCTACCAGCCGCCGAACTCGTCGAGGCTGCCGACCTCGACCAGGGACAGCGAGAGCACGGTGGCCGCCAGCTCGCCTTCGTAGTCCGGTGCAGTCGGTCGGTCGGATAGCCAGTCGAACTTGACCACGCTCTCCGTGGTCAGGATGGCGCCTCCGGTGTTCTCCAGCGTCTTCGCGATTCGCGATACCGCGGTGTCGAAGCACGGGCCCCGGCCAGTGTCCGGCCGCTGGTCGTAGTCGGAAGATCCGCATCCGTAGGTGGTGCGCGGTGTGTCGGCGGGGACTTCAGCGGCGCCGCATCCTGGGCAGGTGTCCATGGTTTCTCCTCTCATCGTAGGGATTTGCGGGGCAGCCGCTGCTTCGGCTTCGGCTTCACGCCGCGCTCGAAGTCGGAGGCGTAGCGGGGTGAGGTCTCGAGGATGTCCCCCCAGCGCCAGCGCAGCAGGGGCTCGCCCCCGGGGACCGGGATCGGGTGAGGCTCGACGTTCGCCAGGACGGCCCTGGCCGCCTTCGCGCTGCAGCGCAGGGCCTCGCGCACACCGTCGCGGGTGAGCAGGGTGTCCGAGGTCAGCGGGGGGAGGGACGATGGCATCAGGCCTGGACCTCGAGGAACCAGCCGCCCATGTCCACGCGCAGGACGCCGCCGGCCTCCCTGGCCAGGTCGGTGAGGGCTTCCTGGGCCAGGAGCACCTGGCGCTGAGGGCCAAGCTCGAGCAGGGGCAGGAGGTCCTGGCCCGTCCTGAACGCCTCTTCGCGGAGGTCGCTCAGCTGCTTGCGCGCGGCGAAAAGCTCTTCGGCGAGAGTCCGGGCGTCCGGTGGCGCAGCTGTTTCGGATTCGGAAACAACTGAACGGCGGATGCGCTGGCCCAGCGCCTTGCGCTCGACGGCGGTCACTTCGCCGCCATCGGCCGAGGCCGGCTCAGCTTGCAGTTCCACAGCCGCTCGACCCTGCGCAGGGCGTTCCGGACGGCCTCGGTGGTCACGCCCTCATCCGCGGCGATGCTGGCGGTGCCTTCCCCGCCCACGCGCCGGCGGACCCAGCTGGCGTGGCGCTCGTTCACCTTGCCCACGTTCCGCATCCGCTCAGCGCGGGCGACCAGGTCGATCCCCAGGCGCCTGGAGCTCTTCCGGATGACGCGCTGATCCCAGCCCAGCTTGTCCGCGATCTCCTGGGCCGTCAGCTCCTCGAGCTCGAGTAGGGGCTTCACCCTGGCATCCAGGCCCTGGTTGCGCAGCTCCAGGTAGCAGGGGCCGTTGTAGCGGAGGGCCTCACGGACACAGGTCCCCGTCGACCTGCCGAGCTTGGCGGCGATGGCATCGGGGGACAGGCCCTCGCGGGCCAAGTCCTGGGCGCGCTTCACCTCGGCGCCGGTCCAGTCGCGGGCCATCAGGCGGCCGCCTTGACGACCCGCCGGACACCGGGGACGCAGCTGTCGTTGGTGGCCACCATCGAGCCGGCCAGGATGGCCTCGACCGCCTCGATGCCCTTCCTGGCGCCGAGGAAGCCCCGGCCGTTGTGCGACATGGTCAGGGACTCGGAGTAGTTCGGGTCCACCAAGTAGAAGGGCCAGTTCGCCGTCTGGTGGCCGCAGTGCTTCACCAGCCACCCGGAGGCGTCGTGGCGCCACGTCGTGGAGAGCTTGCAGCCCGCGGCGCTGAGCCGGGTCCAGCCGGGGCGCTTCATGCCGACACCGCCTGCAGCTCAGACCGCTGAGCCTGGGGCTGCACGTCCACGTTGAGCGCGACGACACGGAGCGAGCCCGCCGACCAGGTCGCCCTGGGCAGGCCCAGGCGTTCGTCCAGGTCGAGCTTCACCCCGAAGGTCTGGCACAGGAGGTCGTAGGCCACCTGGCCGCGCAGGTGCACACCACGGCGAGAGACGAAGGCCGCCCGGCCGGTGGCCGTGATGAGCCTGGCCGTCGCCCGGTAGACAGCTCGGCACACGTCGAGGGGAACCTGGGCTCCGCGCTCGCTGAGCTCCTGGTCGGCCAACCAGGCCGCCTTCGTCCGCTGGGCCGCGATGGCTTCCTGACAGTAGGCCAGCAGGACCTGGCCGGTGATGTGGGCTGTGGACATCGGACTCCCTGACACGTTCTGTTGACAGCATCGGTCAGGTAGCCGAAAGACACAACCTGTGTCGTTAGCCTTGACATCCTCTTGACATAGGGCGGGGGTCCTGGGCCGAATTGAGGCACGACCAGGCGAGGTGTGAAGTCGTGGAGGGGGAGTTCATTCGACTGCAGGTGCCGCGCTACCTGCTCGTGGCCAGGCTGCTCAAGTGCGTAGAACTGCTGTCTGATGGCGCCTTGCTGGAGCTCGTCTGGCGAGCCGACGAGCTATCCGACCTGGGTGTCCTGCGACTCCGCGAGGGTCATGTCCGCAAACGTCGCGATCCCCTGGCGCATCGGGCTGGACATGAGAGGGAGAGCGGCCCGGATGCGAGCGAGTAGGGCCTCGTCCTCGCTGGACGCGACCGTGCCGACCTCCGTCCTCGAGAGCAGCAACTCGTAGCCCAGCAAGTCCGCCCAGGCGGCCATTGACTCCCAGCGCATGCGTCTCGCGCCTTGCCACCAATTCCCAACGGCGGCGCGAGTGACCCCTAACGACTGCGCCAGGTCGGACTGGCTCAGGCCGCGCTCTGTGGAGAGCTGCTTCAGTCGCGTGAGGACGTCGTCGTACTCCATGGGGAAAAGCATGCACACTCCAAAGTAGACACGTTCTGTTGACAGGGTACGTGCATCGTTGTAGACACATTGCGTGTCACCCTGTCGGGAGAGCATGTGGAAACGACGACGACCCTGGGCCAGCGACTGCGCACGGCCCGCGAGCAGGCCGGATGGAGCCAGCACGAACTGGCGGAGCGCGCGGTAGCGGCACGGCCTGACGTTCCGGGTCTGTTCAAGACCTCGATCAGCCGCTGGGAGCGGGACGAACTTGTCCCCAGCGCCCTGCAGCTTGGCGCCCTCGCCGTGGCATTGGGCTGGTCCTCCGAGGAGGTGCAGGCCGCCACCGGGGCGGCCGCATGACCCTCGCTCAGCACCTCAACGAGTGGGCCGCCGGCGCCTGCGTGGTCTTCGCCTTCGTCGCCGCCCTGGCGGTGTTCGGATGAACGTCCGCTTCACGGTCTGCGACTTCTGCCTGAAGCAGCTCAACCCCGACGACGGCTACGGCATCCGTGGCCGCGCGGATGTGCTGGGCCGGGAGATCATCTCCTGCAAGGCGGAGGCCTGCAAGGCCGCCTACCGGGACTTCATCGAGGCCAGCGAAGAGCACCGGGACGAGTGCGCTCGGCTCGAAGAGCCCATTCGGGCGTGGGCCGACGAGCAGCACGGCCGTGTCCGCAAGCACGCGAACCAGCAACTCGCGAAGCTCAAGTTCCCCGAGCGCCCCCGGTTGCCCAGCGAGCTCGCCAAGCCCTTCCGGCTGGCCCGATGACCCCCAAGGGCCCCGGCCGCGACCGAGCAGGGAAGTGGGCGCCGAAGCGCCCCAAGGCACCGAGCCTGCCCCTGCCCTCGAGCACCGAGCCCCCTCCGTACCCGGGCACCCGCCCGACGACACCGACACCGACGCCGACCCCGGCCTCCGAGGAGTAGCGATGAAGGTCTCCGCGATTCAGCAGCTGGCCCTGGCCATCGCCCAGCGCGACAGCCTGACCGACCCCGATCCCCACGCCATCGCCGTCGCCGCCATCGCGCTGCAGCGGCTGTACGCCCAGCGCATCCGCAAGGCCGCGGACGTGGGTCACATCAAGCACGACGCGCTGCTGCAGTTCCTCGACCAGGGCCCCGAGGTCCGGGACGAGGGCGACCGGCGCCAGGTGAACGAGCGCTCGGACTGGGAGGCGCTGGACCCGAAGCTCCGCGCCCTGGTCCGCGACCAGGTCGACGCCCACGCGCTGCTCACCCAGCTGCTCGAGGACTGCGAGGAGTTCCGGGACGTGCGCGACGAGGAGGACCACCCCCGTGCGACCGCGCTCGAGCCCCACGTGGGTCGCATCGGCATCGTCTGGCACGTTGCCCCCTGGTCCCGTGGTGGGGCGACCGTCTTCGGGACCGCCAAGGCCCGTTCGACGAAGCAGCGGGAGCTGGATCCCGACGGCCCCTGGTGGATCATCGAGCTCAACCTGGCCTACTGGCTGCTGTGCGACGAGTACCACCGCATGCGGCTGCTGCACCACGAGTGCGGCCACCTGCTGGCCGTCCCCATCGAGAAGCGCCCCAACGGCACCTGGGAGGTGTCGCCCAGGACGCGCATGCACGACCTCGAGGAGTTCGCCTCGACCGTCGCGCGCTTCGGGCTGCTCTACCAGGGCCAGGCCTCGGTCATCGCCCACGCGATGAGCCGTCCGGAGATCAGGGTCGAGCTGGGCCGCTTCGGCTTCGACCTCATCAGCGGCCAGGGCCTGCTGTTCGAGGCCAAGGCCCCGCGCTCCAACGTCGTCCAGCTGGCGGGCAAGTGAGCTCCAGGGCCTGGAACCCGCACCGCACCCCCACGGACCCCGAGTTGCTCCGGTGGCTCGAGGTCCGCGAGGGTCGCCGGGACGTCCTGCGGGAGATGCGCGAGCTGCGAGGCATCGCGCCCACGCTGTACCTGGGCCAGGTGACGGCCGAGGCCAACCGGCGCCGTCGGGACACCACCCGCGGAGCCGCTCAGGTGCTCAGCGGGATGGCCCTCACGCCCACCTGGGCCAAGCAGTCCCTGACGGGGCTGGTCGAGGCCCTGCAGCCCTCCCGGCACGACCTGGGGCAGGTGCGGAACGGCACCATCACCCCCGAGGTCTACTTCCGCCGCTACGCCCGCAACCGGGACAAGCTGCGCCAGGCCGGCAAGCTCCGCCTGGGCCCCGGAGACCTGGACTACCGCCACGTGCGAGCCTGGTCGAAGCAGCGCCCCCGCGATGAGCGCCTGCTCTACACCCGCCCCGTGGACCACGGCGACGCCATCACGTGCGTGTGCGCCGCCTGGGGCAGCAAGGCCCGCAAGCACAGCTGTCACCTCGAGGAAGCCGCTTGGTGGCTGGTCCGGGCTGGCTGGGACGTCGTGCTCTACGGAGTGCGTATCTACCCCTCGGACCTCGGACCGATCCGGGACGACACCGGTGGCCCCTTCATGGGCCTGTGCACCCCCGACGAGCGGGTCTACGAGCCCGGCATGTTCGGGCTGGTGCACTGATGGGCCGGTCTCACGCCCACCGCGGGATGGTCTGGGAAGAGCTCCTCGGCATCTGGCACTACCGCTACCAGGCCGCCGGGGACGCGAACATCGCCAAGCGCGACCCGCCGCACACCCGCTGCCGGCTCACCCCCCGTCAGCAGCGCGTTCTCGCGCCGGGCCAGTTCGTGGGCAGGGCCAAGGAGAAGGGAGAGCCCGACTACAGCGGCGGGGTCGTCGTGCCCGAGCTCTACCCCTTCGCCATCGCCGTGAAGTTCGACGCCAAGCAGGCCAGCAAGGGCGCGGGCCGCTTCCCCTTCGACAAGCTGGACCGAGCCCAGGCCAAGGCCCTGGACGCCGCCACGAAGGCCCAGACCTTCACCTTCATCGCCCTGGACCTGGACGGGACCCACCTGGTGGTCCCCTGGACGCTCCCGGATCACCGCATCTCGCTGAGCCAGCTGTGGTGGAAGTGGAGGAAGCGCAGGGACCAGCGTCAGAAGGCCTTGCCGGGCACGGCCTCCATCACCCTCGAGCAGGCGCTGGCCGCCGGAGCTCGGCGCATGAACGGCGAGGGCTGGCTGGCCGTCGTCCGGGACATGCTCAGGGAGCAGCTGACGCCGTGAGCGGTCTCCTCTACATGCCGGTCGACCACCAGGCCGTCTACGACGCCATGCTTCAGTGGTCCCCGCCGAAGGGCTCGCCGGCCTACGTCTACCAGGCCGAGCTGGCCGCCCTGGTCTACACCGGGAAGACGGGGGACTGGACCTCGAGGAAGCTGGCCAAGCGCTGGGGCATGGGCTGGGACCGCGCTCGGAAGCTGATCCGCGCGTGGTTCGACTGGCACCGGGAGACCTGCAAGGGCCTGAAGAAGGGCGCCGAACTGCTCGCGGAGGCCGAGGCCAACCTGCTCGCGAAGCGGGGACCGAAGCCGAAGAGGGCCCCCGCGCCCCCGGCCGAAGAGCCCCAGGACGGAATCAGGACGGAATCAGGACTGGCACAGGACGGGCCTTCTGAGGAAGAACAGGCACTTAGAGGCGAGGTCAGGACGGGCACAGGACGGGAGCAGGACGGCTCACACGCGGGCGATCCCTACGGAGGTGGAGAGGTTCCGGAGGAACCCTCCCCCCAACCCCCGCCCCCGAAGGGCGGGGGAGCACCGCTGTCCGTGCTCGGGCTTCGTCCTCGGCAGCACCGGCCGCTGGCGGACTACGGCTGCGAGACCCTGGACGACGTCGCCCAGCTCCGGGCCCAGGTCCTGGCTGGGACCGCTCAGGCCGACCTGCTCACCGAGAAGGCCTGGAGCTGGGTCGAGCTCGCCCTCCGAGGCCAGGGCGTGCCCATCCCGTCCAACGTCGTCCAGCTGCCCTCGGCCCGGGACTGGATGGCCGAGGCCGAGGCCGCCATCCAGGCCGAGCCCTGGGGCGCCCAGGCCCTGCACGACGCCAGGGGCTACCTGCCCGAGGCTCAGCGCTGGGTCCTGGACGGGTGCCACCTGGACCAGGCCGACGCATCGGGCTCGGTCCGCCTGGTCGTGCCCAGCGACTACCACCTCGAGGCCGCGGACGGCGAGCTCGAGCAGCGACTGCTCAGCCTGCTGGCCCGCTTCGGGGTGCGAGAGCTCCGCTACGCCAGCCTCACGGCCCTGGCCGCGAAGCTCGAAGAGCAGGCCTCAGCGCCTGCCTACACGCCCACCACCAAGGCCGGGAGGGCCGAGGCATGACGACATCCAGGAAGATCCGCTTCGCTGGCCTGCTGGCCATGGGCCTCACCCGCCGCCTGCTGGACGAGCTGTCTGGCCGCGCCGGGCTGCGCCGAGACATCGAGGTGCTGAGGCGGGAGCGTGACCGTGCCCGGTCGAGGGCGGACTACCTCGAGGGCCGGCGGGACGCCGTGCTCGAGCAGCTCAACAACCTGCGCCTCGAGCGTCTGTATGTGACCACGCCATGAGGCTGCTCTACGGACAGACCGTGATCGGCGGCCTGAAGATGAGGCTGACCGTCCAGTGCCAGATCTGCGAGGCCGAGGACGCCCAGGACGTGGACGTCAGCCTCGACGGCGCCCCCTTCAGCGCCCGTCTGCCCCAGGGCTGGACGGTGCTCAACATGGGGGCCATCTGCCCCCGCCACCTGGTCTCCATCGTCGAGGCCGAACCCCAGGACGTGAACCCATGAACGTGAACGAGGCCTTCCAGATGCTCGTCGCCCGCCTCGAGCAGGCCGAGCAGCTCATCAACAACAACCGCGTGCTGCACGCCAGGAACATCACCCGCGTGGTGCTGCTCGAGGCTCGCCTGCAGGCCACCCAGCACGCCCTGCTGAGCCACACCGGCTGGCACGCCCTGCAGCAGGGCAAGACGAAGGAAGAGGCCGAGGCCATCACCGCCGAGCTGCTCGCCACCATCGACGCCAAGGTGAAGGCGAAGGAGAAGGAGCTCGAGGAAGAGCGCGCCAAGGCCATCAAGGAGGCCCAGCGCCAGGCCCTGCTCAACAAGCTGAGCGGTGGCATGGGAGGGCCTCACTGATGGCCCACCGGATGAGCATCACCCCGACCGAACTGCGGGGGATGAACTCCGGACGCATCCGCTACCGCGTCGAGTGCTGGACATGCGGTGTCGTCGTGCACGAGGCGACAACAGGCCCTCAGCACATGGTCGCCGGCCACCTGGCCGCTGAGGACGGAACGCCGGCCTATGGCCGACCGATGACCGCAGAGGAGCAGGAGCAGGACCCTATGGAGCATGCCCGATGAAGCGCGCCATGCCAGGTGCTCCCCTGATGCGGCGCTGCACCTGCTCGACCTCCGACGGCCGGCGCTGCTGGCTGCTGCCTGGTCACGACGGCAAGCACCTGGTGCTTCCCAAGGCCTCGGCGGCCAACCCCGCCAGCATCAAGCGGATCTTCCAGGCTCGGCCGGACATGACGGCGCGGGAGCTGGGACCGCTGCTGCTCGACGAAGCCCTGCAGCTGCGCGGCGGTAGCACAGGGTCGAGGACGTGACCCATGAACTGCATCACCTGCGGAGCTGACCTGTCCCAGGGCGAAGGACCGATCTGCAGCCGCTGCCTGGCTCGAATTCGGGCCATCCAGGCGGCGAGCTGGCCCGGATCGAGTGTGGAAAATCGCACACCCACCCCCGGGTTCATCTCA
>Ga0208019_1001016_pt1 | contig 15257 bp, 13 predicted proteins | sample CB_VirMetaG_5_FD_184540 | JGI IMG/M metagenome (GOLD analysis project Ga0208019, IMG submission 184540) | Freshwater to marine saline gradient viral communities from Chesapeake Bay - CB_1508_1D Viral MetaG (SPAdes) (version 4) | ecosystem: Environmental > Aquatic > Marine > Coastal | place: USA...
GCGCAACACCTGATAGGTTTCAATTTCAATTAGATGTAATTGCGGCAGGAATAGGAGGAAATTGGGCAGTACCAACAGGAAGTCCGTTTACGTCAGAACATATAATATCCGCAGACTATACGAACTCCCATGAATTGATGGAAATAGCTGATATACCTTCCGTAAATACAACTGTTAGTACTATCTATAAATGTAAACTAACTCGTATAGCAGCGACTCAGGATGAATACGGCGGTGAAGTGTATGTTGAGTTTACAGATAGTCACTACCAAAAAAATACAATGGGGTCAAGACAAGAAGGAACAAAATAATGACAATACACTCACAATTCAACAAAGGACTTGCTCTCGGCCCGCCCGCTGACCTCATCGGTGAAGGATACCTCCGCCGAAATCGTGGAATGCATTACTTATCCTATGGCTCATATCGATCTCGTTTCGGATCTCTTAAACTATCTTCCCTTAACGCCCACTCTATCGAATACTTCTCTAACCTCTATCACTATGGAGTCGGAACATCCTTATATCGATCCACCGCTTTAATCAAATCATCCCTTTCCGGAGATACTATATCCTTTGCTAAAATGCCTCCTGTTGCCGGCATTGCTGATTACCTCTTCGGTTGTGAAGGTTCTGACCCATTTAAGGTCGATTCAGCAGGTAACGTTACCTCATGGGGATTTGCCATACCCGCATCCAATCCATCCGCCGCTGCCGCAGCAGGAGGTTCCCTTGCCGATGCAACATGGGGATATCAAATCACCTACTATAACTCAACAACCGGACATAGATCTAATTCTAACGGCACAACCGTATCTGCAACCACATCCGGTGCTAATAATTCTGTTGCTCTTACAGCTATCCCAGATCCAACCTCCATCGATACTCAAATCTCCCATGTCGAAATTTGGCGCACAGTAGCAGACGGTACGGCATTATTCCTCTTGACTCGTATTACAGCAGGTACAACTGCTTACACCGATGACGGGTCAGACACCTTATCATCCACTGAACTCCCAGCTGACAACTTCACCCCTTTATCTGCATTTTTCAATTGCCTCGGTCCTCACAACGCCTCAATGTTCTGGTTATCATCCACCTCCACTCAACGAGGCCGTGTATATTATTCCCCTATCGGGCGCGCTGAATCATACGAAGGCTGGGTTAATGTATGTTCAAACGACACCCCTCTTAATAAACTATTCCTCTTCCAATCTCAACTCGGTGTAATTGGAGAAGGTGGAATATATATAATCGGCGGAGGTAATCCATACCAATCCCGTCAAGTATCTGGATGCCCTGGAACTACTTCCCCGTCTACTGTATCTGTTATTCCTAACATCGGCGTAATATACGAAGCTTCCGATGGTGTGCGTCTTTTCGACGGAACAACCAGCGTAATAGTTACCCCAGGTGCTGTAGATCGACTTTTCCGTGGTGAGTCTGTCGGTGATTTATCATCATTTTCAGGTTCCGTTTCTGCCTATTGCCGAGATGAATATATCATATCCGACAGCTCCCAGACTCTTGCTTTTGACTTCAAAAAAGCTCGCTGGCGTGATCTCGGAGTCGGTATGAGTGCAATCTACTACAATACTGAAACAGACGAAATAGCAGCAACCATATCCGGTGCTGTGCTTGATTTTGAAAATGAAACAAAATACAAAGATAATACTACTTCAATATCAATCTCTCTCGAATTACCTCATCTTACCTTTCCGGATGATCGAAAACGTACTCTCCAGCACATAACTTTCGACATATCCACAGAAGGAGAACAAGTAACCGCCACCCTCATCCACGATAACTCTGAAACCACCCTCGGCGTTCTCCAGCACTCAAACCGCACAAATGAAACCATTCCCATAGGAATAGATGCAAATGAATTCGGGCTTCGACTTACCGGCTCTCTATCAACCGGGCGTGTCGAATTATTCAAAATAACCTATAATATGAATGAGTTATAATATGGATTATCCAAACGCAGAACAAATACTATTAAAATATAAAGATCAATTTAATAATCTTAACGCCTTCATCTACCACCACGATCAAAAAGAAGAAATGCTTCTCTTAAAATGGTGGATGCATTTAAACGAATCAAATGATATTGAACGTTTAATAAAACCGGATGCACGTTCAATTCATGCATTTTATAATCTATTTAAATATCCGACTACTTTAATTTATACTCTCGATGAGCATGGTGAAATCAGCAATGCCGGATGGGTCGAATCAGCAGACGAAAAATCCACCACTCGAACAGCTCAAAACGGCATATGGACCCGATCAGATATCCGAGGTAGTCGTAAGCAATTTAATTTCATAACCCTATATTATAACTTAACATTTGAATTCTTCGATGCCATTCTCGGCCTTACATGGCAACCTGATTTACTTGATCTTCATACTAAACTCGGTTATAACATAGTAGGGGTTATACCAGATTTTTACAATCAACCAAATTGTTACATAGTACATTTAACTCGTGAAAATTACCAAAACTCACGGTTTAATCAAATAAGGAGTAAATAAAATGTCATTCGGCGGAGGAAAAGGAACAACATCGGTAGAGAGTCCGGCAGCAACTACGCTTGCCAATTTAGCTGAATCATTTGCAGGAGAGACTACAGGTATTCGAACCGGCTTAATCGATGCCATGCAAGAAGTACTCCAAACAGGCGGATCATCCATACCAATTATCTCTCGTGCTGTTGAAAGCACCCGACAGGCTGGAAGTGATGCTTTAAAGGGAATCAACGAGCAACTTGCACTCAGCGGTCTTGCCGGAACACCTGAAGGTGAATCTATCCGGTCAAAAACAATGCAGCAGGGTGAAATTGCCGCAGGTCAAACTGAACAATCACTTGCTAATGCCATATTCCAGATGATTCCTAATTTAGTTCTTGGTCAAGCTCAGGCAGCCACACAAGGATTAGCCGGAGCAATTCCAGGTATGCAAAAGGGTCGTGAAACTGCTTTTGCTCTTGGTAAATAAGGAGTCACACTATGAGTATGCTTAGTCAGATATTAGGTCAGGTGATGAGTAGAGCTGCTGCTGGTCGTCAGAAAACAAAAAAGAAAACTATAGATCCTTACGAGAAAATTCAAATAGATCAATTAATCAAAGCATCTAAAGAGACTGATGATCCGAGAGAGCAGGAAATTATTTTTAAACAATTAGATACACTTGGTGTTAATTCTGATTGGCGGCGTGAATTATCAGGTATTGAAACTGAAGCAGAAAAAACCCAAAAACAAAATAAAATTTTATATAATCAAATACTATCTACTTTAATTCCTGGTTTAGCTGGAACAATTACAGCACCTAAACCTACCCCGCAACCAGCTCAAGCAGATATAGAACAAACAGCAGCACCAGTGACTACGCCGCAGATTTCTCAACCAGCGGGTATTCCTGATACTACTTCTACCCCTGCCCCAACTCAACCAGCTCCTACATCTCTAACAGGATTTCCAACTATCTTTACCAGCCAATTAGCAGAACGTGCTACTGTAAATCTCCACGCAGATGGTAAATTCTCTATAAGTCTTGGTCCCATGAAAAAGAAAACAGCAGAAGAAATAGCTGAACAAGAACTTTTAACCGGGCCGGAAAGAAATAAATTTATCGCCTGGCAGAAAAAGAAATTATTAGGCGGTGAGACTGAGGTACATTTTATTCAAGATCAAATAAACGGCTTAACTGAAATGATACTTTTAAACGATCGTGGAGAAGTAGTTGATACTTTTAAATATAAAACTGATCTTTCAGCAGAGCAAAAAAGACAACAGGCATTGACTGATGAGTTGACAAAGAAATTCACAACTGTAGATACAGGAATTAGTGAACTTACTGGAAAACCATATAAAACAGTAACAACCCCAAGAGGTGATATAGCCACAATAGAAGGAACCTCTCAACTCAAAGAAACACCAGAAGAAAAACGTGCTGCCGAAGCTGCAATATCACGAGAACAAAAACTCACTGAAAATATAGTAAAAACAGATGCTTCAGGTAATTTAGTTTTAATACCTGTTATAGCAGGTAAAATGGGTGAAAAACAAACCGGTCCTCAAGTAGCAGAACCTAAAGATAAACCAAAACCACCGACAGCAGAAGTAGCTGGACGTATGACAGCACTTAAAAATGTAGCTGATTCTTCTACAGAAATAAATGATATCATTAATACCCAACTCGCAGCAGAAGGACTTACTCTTGATGATATGACCGGACCCGTTAAAGGTCGTTATCGTCAATTCATGTCAAAATGGTTTGATGATCCGGAATTTGAAAAATTTAAAACTTCTTTAAGTAAGTTAATTCCTGTCGTATACGGTCTCACTGGAAAACAACTCAACCAGTGGGAGCTTACTTGGCTCCAAACTGAAATACTCCCTGAGATCACACAACCTACAGCTAATTTTCTTGAACGATTTAAAGATTTTAATGATTGGGTAAAAACAAGACGTGTAAATGAAGCTGTTACTGCTCTTGAATCAAACCAAATTGCAGTAGCTTCAAGTGATTTAGCAAAAGAAGTTCAGGAAGCTTTAAATCAAGCTAAACCACTAACACGGGAAAATTTACCTACAGCTGAACCTACCCAACCTACCCAACCCAAAAATCCCATGCAAGATGATTTTGAAGCTTTATTGAATTCAATTAAAAGTGAGGAATAGCTATGACGGATGAAATAACAGGTAGCACACTAAAAGATAATATACGTAAATTATATAAAGCTGGCGTATCAGAAGATAAGATACGTGATTACTATAATAAATATAAAACAAGTTCCGGTATTACTGAACAACCTAAAACCACTCCTATCACTCCTCCACCTCAACCACAAATACCTGATCCTACTCAACCTAAACTCGAACAAGGCGGACCAAATATAGAAGGTCGTCAGCAAGCGAATCAAGCTATGATGGAAGCTGAACGTGCTGCTAAAATTCGTACAGGTATTGCTAATTATGTACGTCCTCTCGCTGAAGGATTAGCAAGTACCGGAGCTGCCGCAGGCGGAGCAGCAGTATCATCAAACCCTTTACTTGCTGCTATACTCTTTGGCGCTTTAGGTTACAGTGCGGCAAAAACAGGAATTGATATAGCAGATGATCAACTGGCTTCAATCGAACGTGGAGAACCTGAATCATCTCCTAATATAGTCCCACGTAATATAAGTGAAGCTCAAGAAGGATTTGTTAATGGTTTATTAAATATAAAAGAAGGACTTGAATTTGAACTTCTCGGTCAAAATGTAGGTGGAGCTGCCGGCAGGTTCGCTAATTTATTCAAGCGTAAAGTTAAAACTCCAACACAGGAAATTGCTGAAGAATTAAACCAACAGCTTACTAAATCTGAGATATCTGAGAGAAAAGCTACTCAATTAATTGAAAATATTCTATCTAAAGCTCCATTCTCTGCTAACATAATGGCAGACTTTCGATTCCAGAAACAACTTAAACCATTACTTGACCAAAGAAAAAAATTACTTAACTCACCTAATTATGATGAAAATCAAGCTCGTGAATTAGGTACGAAAATAAAAACACAGGTTATTGATTATCTCCAGAGATTTGAAAATATCCAAGGAAGAGAACTTGAAAGAATACAAAATGAAATTTTAGCGGATATGGGCGGTATTCATAAACCTGAAACTATCGGTATAGCTGCTAAAGACGCAGTTAAAACAGCAGAAATAACAATGCGTAAACGTGCTACTAATAAATTTTTAGCTGTTGGGGAACATTTTGAGCCTGATGTACATATACCTACACCTAATTTAAAAGCAGCAGCAGAAAGGCATCTAGCAGAAAAACTTAAACTTCCTGCACAGGACGGTCAATTACTCAGACGACTCCGCTGGGCGGTATCTAATCCGGATTCCACTATAGACGATGCTTTAAATATTGTAGATCGTAATTACCCTGGACTACCTGAAGATCTTAAAAAACAACTTGCTGAAAAACTTAACGCAGAAGCACCTACAGATCCATCAAAATTAAAAGATTGGATAACTTTAGTCACCTTCGAAAGAGAACTTGGTGATATAATTAAACAAAGTGACGCACTTAAAGCTTCAGGTCAGGGTATAGCACAGCTTGATAATGTTGGACGTATTTATATCGATCTTAAAAAAGCACTCCAGCAAGACATGGAAGAAGCTGCTTTAGCTCGTGGCGGAGATGCCTGGACTAAATATCAAATTGCTAAGAATTTCTATCGTACCGAAATAGGAGAAGTTTTTAGAACTAAAACAATTCAGAATATGTATAAAACTAATCCCGAAAAAGTAACTGAAATGCTTTTTTCTCCTAACGCAATTACAGAATATCGAATACTTAAAAAAGCTCTCAAAGAATCTCCACAAGATCTCGAACAGATAAAAGAATCTTTTACCCAGAATCTTCTCGGCTTAAATAAAATAGATAAAACATTTGATCCTAAATCTTTTAAGAAAAGTATGGAAAGATACGGAGAAGAGTATTTAAAGGAAATATATGGAGTGCGTGATTATGCATCACTTAAACTAGCTGCTGATAAAGGAACATATACTTTATTAATGCAACCAGTAGGTAAAACTTATCTTAACAGTCTTATTAATTCAGGTCAATTTGATCCTGTGTTTATTGTAGATGATTTAATTAAAGCAGCTCAAAAACCAACATCAGGAAAGCAATTTGCATCTCATGTAAAATTTTTAAAAACTGTATTAGATGAAGATACTTTTACTGAACTTGGTGATACTTTCCTTCAAAAAGCTTTTGAGGTAGATAAAAAAACAGGATATCTTGATCCTGTGAGATTAAGTAAATCACTCATCGAAAATCAACGTATTTTAAAAATCTGGTTTCCCGGCAGGAAATATAATGATTTAATGAAAATAGCTGATATCGGTATAAAGCAGCAAGAAGCAAGTCGTTTAGTGCGTGATATATCTGAACGTGAAACTCTTGCTGCCTGGACTACCGGTCAATTACTACTTCGTGCTGTTACTTCTCCCAGTGTAAGAAGTATAGCTTCAGCCTCAACAATTGCATTAGCTCCTAATCTTTTAGCTCGATTATATCTCAGCGAGAATGGATTACGTTTACTTAAAGAAGCAAGTACTATCCCTTTAACTAGCGCTAAAGCTGCTGAAATCACAACAAAAATGCTAAATATAATGTATGGTACACCTACCAGACCTGGAAGCATACCGAAGCTTGAGAGAGAAAGAAGAAAACGTAAATACGAAGAAGAGAAGAAGAAAAATAACTAAATAAAGTGGATGATTTCATATACCAGTATCAATATTGCTATTAATTTAATCATCCACTATCCTCTCCATTTATAAACTTTTCCGCCCTTTGGCCCCACGCCAATTTCCAAACACCCATCCTTACTTAATTCCAGCACCACCTCATTAAACTGCTTACCATTTAATCCCTTTACTGATCTGAAATACCTACTCGCCGTAGTATGATCAATCACCTTTCTTTTCTTCATATACTTCGCTAAATCATTTATTGGTCTTGTTGCCTGGGTTTCACTTGCAGCTTCAATTAACCTGTTATTAAAACTCTGTACCATATCGATCATCGCCTGGGCATGTACAATATGCTTATGCTGCAATACCAACGGCCCACCATCTGCCAGACATAATATCATAGCAAATTTCAATAACAATTCTAAATCCCTATTCCAACTTGAATATAATAACTCCTCTTCCGGATTATCTCTTGTATCATACCAAAGATCCAACTCCATCTTTGCAGTACTTGTAATCATGAAAGAACCTTCAGCTCTCTGCATCATCCATAATCTCGTACAGATATGATGATACACCTCCTCATAATCTTCCGGGTATTTAATATCAAGTATACGTTTATCAAATTCATTTTCCGCCCATATAAAGCACGTCCTCGCCGTAAACCCACTCCGCATTAAATGGGCAGTCATTATCTCCCTGAGATCATCATTTGTCGTACCGGATAGCCAATTTATCAGAGGATTATGTAATTTTATCTCACCATGTCCTCTGGTTCCGGTATCCATTGTTGAATTAGCTGATGTATAAATCTTTGTCATGAAGAAGATAAAATCCTCAATCATCTTTACATTAGGACTTATATCATTCCGTAATTCATCCATAACCAACCAAAGTTTAGGATTAGCAAGGCATTTCTGCCCCCATTCATCAGTATGAGGTTTTCCAAGCCGGTCAATTAAATGTGCTGCTGTTGATCGACCTTCAAAAATATTTATCGATGTGCTTTTTCTCGCAATATTAACTGCATGGCTGATCGCAACACTCTTACCAAGACCGGAAGGACCGATGAGAATAATAAATAAATTAGGAAATAATTTCGTATGTTTGAATCTTTGATACCATACCCGGTCTTCCACTACGGCAGATATAAGGCTGACAAATGACCAGAAGTGGAAGATTTCAGGTATTTCAGATTTACCGCATATGTATTTATATAGTTTAAATAAATTCGTTGTTTGGGTTAGAATTTTAGATGGCATGGTTTACCTATTTAGTTAATTTTTCATCAATTCCGCAAATAACACACTTCTCGTCACATATCTTATGTCCAATTATTTTACACAATGTACCATCTTTAGCGAAAATTTCAATCTGCTTTCCCATATGTACAGGACGGATAATAATCTTACCCTCATCAATATAAAGCATTTGATTATTATATGAGCTATCCGCAATACCGATCATAATAAATTCATTCTCCCCCGCATCCACAACTGGTACTTTTTCTTCAGCATTACCACATTTAAGAATTATCGAAATCAATAGCACCAACACCACCATATAATAAATTAATACCTTAGTTATATTCATTTTAAATTTCCTCCGCTAAAGCTTTTAATTTCATTACAAATTCCTCTGTTTTAGGATCAGTATAGGTATCTATCCTATATTCATCTTTAAACCGTAAAAAGTGGCTTTTATGCATTCTCAGCTCATGATCTTTATCAGCATGCAGGAGTACAATCATCACTTTATATAAGTTATCATAGGCTGATTTCAAATCAGTAAGCTGCTTTTCATATATTTTATTCTGGATTTTCAACTCAGAATAATGCTCAAGCATTCCACGTTGTTCTGGTGTGAATTTAGATAATAGTTTTTTAATTTCGGCTTTATTGGTTGCGTTCATACCTCAAATCCCCCTTTCTTTAACTCCTTATAAAACTCTTCCCTATCCGGCAACCGGGTAAACTCCACCGCATCCTTATCACCATAATTCCTCGCCACTGTCACATCCGCCGGAACACATAAATAATTCCCACTTCCTTTTGGCACCTCCCTTGTCTGCTGCGCACTCATTACCATCACACTCGCTGCTTCATACGCATCCTCCAACGGAACACTCACAATTACCTCATCATGAATTTGACCATTAACAGGCTTCCCATACTTCCCCATCATATAATGAAACATCGGAATAAACAAATACTGATTTGTCCAATCTGCCGCTTCTGCCTGAAGATAGAAAGAATATGCTTCCCTGTATAGGTTATTATCTATCCTGAGATGACGCAAATCTAATCTCCGTCCCCAAGAAGTTTCCAGCACTCCAACACTTTGAACCTGCTTTTCCACCCAGGGAAAATACACTTCTTCAATTTCCGGAATTGAATCAAGGTATGTTTGAATTAATCTATCGCATTGCTTTGGATGGATAAATAAATCCCCTTTAGTATCCTTACTCACACTCTCACTCATCCTTACACCCTGCATTTTTCTCTGACTGGCATGAACGCATTTTTTACCTAAATACCTTTCCTGCTTGGTGATAATATACTTCTTAAATATAGCCTTAGCATTTTCAGTATGCGCATCATAATCCCAGGGTTTTCGATTGGCAAGTTCAATTGTCTTCGGACTGCCGCAGTACATTTTACACATGCGATCTTCAATTTGACTTAAATCACACCGAACCATAACGCAGCCATCATCGGGAAGGAAGGTTGAGCGGATGTTTATTTTATTTGTCATCTATATCCTTACTACAATTCATATTAATCCAACTAAATAACATCTTCGCATCCCCGTAGTGAGTTTTCGAACTTCCCTTAAAAGCCCATTTATTCGTACTGGGCCAAAAATCAATATCCCCGGCAAAGGTATGAAGTCTTAGGTGATATTGAGTTAATTCCGTTCGATTAATTCCACACTCATTAAGGAAATTCATATTACGTTGGAAATTATCCTGCTTGGTATTTTTCCCTCGCTCAGTCATTAGTTTATATGTTTCTTTTGAATCGCCCATTTCACTCCTCCCATATGTTTTGGTTATTGCTAGTATCATTTTTATGCTCCTAATAACTTCAACGCTTTAGGTTTTGGAGATTATACCCCGTCCTCATCGGATTCTTACTACTCGCTAATCTCCCTGCCTTTGTATTCATTTTGTAGCTACATCTCATCCGTCCATCTCCATCCCACGCACCCTTCAAATACCCTATTTCTCTCTCCTTCTCCCTATATTGTAATAATAAATTCCCCGGTTCTTCCGCTTTTTTATACTTATACATCAACTTCCTAATTGAGTCCTCATCCAGACTTTCCGTCCTTTCTCTACCCTTTTTTGTTTTACGCATCTTATATTGCTTCGGCAAACCTATCGTTTCATGAAAAAATTTAAACAACTTATCCTTACTGAAACTTTTCTTAATTTTAACTACCTTAACCCGCATCATCCCCGCATTCTTCCCACCGATCATATACGTCTTACCGTCCGTAATCAGCGCATCCCTCGCATCCCGATCAATATACTTTCCCTTCGGTGGGTTATCCTCATCCAGCTCCAAACCCTCATCTGCCCATTTATCATTCAGAAGTAAAAACCACTCTTCTTTTGTTGTCTTTCTAAGTTTTGTTTTCTCTTCTGTGGCGAATAATTCCTCTCCTGCCAACTCATTTAACTTCTCATGTAATTCCTTCAATTCCCCTGCCAGCCTCTTCCTCGCCGCCTTTTGCGCATCCACATCCACCCTAAATCCATGCCTCATTGTTTTCAATAAGGGCTCAAACATCGCCTGATAGTGCCTGAAATAAAAATCCAGCATTCCAAGATCTATCAGCTCTTTCTCCAGATAATCCACCAGTTCTCTCGTATAGCAACAATCCAATCCATTATAAGTCCATAGACTATTTGCATCCTTCGCATATTTAATAATCTCCTCCGCTTCTTTAGCTTCATCTTTCCAGAAAACATAATGAGGACAATACATGCTCGCTACAAAATCAAGACTATGACTTTCTGCCGGATCCATACAATGATGCATGGCTTGTGTATCCCAGAGATAATTCCTTAACCCTATCCCTCTTTCCCAGAGCCACCGATCCTTACTTACCCCCTCCGCATCCAGCCAATACCAATCATAACTTCCATTTGCCAGAATCTTCTGTGCCTCACATTCACATAACCACTTAACATAAGGAATAGTCCATTTATTTTCCCTCATCGTCGGGATAGTAATACTTTCAAACGGCTTATAAGCAAATCCCACACAATTCAATTGATGACCCCAGGTTTCAATATCAAGAGCCATTTTTAACCCACTTCCACCTTTATAAACTTCCTGACAGTATTCCTCAATCTGTTGCTGAGTGGGATCAATTATATGTCTTCGACCCGGATCTTGAATTTCTTTATACCCAACCTCCCTTTTTACCTTCTTCCAATCAGATATACTCCTTTTAACCCATTTCGGCATCATGAGAACTAAATCAGCCGGTATCATTGGAATTACTTTAATCATCCTGCCATTTAAATCTCGATACGGATATACACTACCTCTCAATTGAGTAATTCCTGCTTTCTTTTCCGCCTCAGAAGCATTTTGATCATATCCAAGAGCTGTAAATGCATTCCTGACCCTGGCATTCACCTTACCCTTACCCGTCAAAGCAAAAGTAGCGTAATTTCCCATTGTGACTATAACATACGGATCTTTTAATTCTGCAATTTGGCGATGAAGTGCTTCAATTGCCTGAATGATCTTTTCAGCACCAACACTTTCAATTGCTTTTGCCGGAGGTTTAAATGGTATGAGATTTGTTAGATATATATTCGGTCTTACAAGTTCTGTTGGGTCAATTGGTTTAAAAGATGAATAATTATCTTCCATACCGTTAATGACAAAATTCCCGATCTTACCCTCAGCCGAAGCCCACCAGTATTTAAGAGCATTACCAGGTGAGCCGGAAAATGGTCTACCAGCAGCTACATCACTGATCCAGGGAAAATCACCTATAAGAATAACACGAGCATCTAATGGACCTTCGGGAGATATATAAGTTGATTTTTTCATTTGGGTTCTTTTTCGTTTTTGGGTTAATATTGGTATCAGCCGCGTTAGTCGGCTGCATTAACATAATTACACGGCCTTTTTGCAAACCCAATAAACAAAGCACAAAGGAAACAGTAAATAGTTCAAGGAGATAGCAAAAAACATATCCTTTTGTTTATAGCCTGGAATTGTGGCTTGTTTATATGTTGCAAATAAAGCCCAAATAATATTTGCTATCGTGTACATTTAAACCTCCTGTCCGTGTAATGTAAACATAACCGTCGAGCGTAGCGATGTACGTGTTCATGTTTTTATTCTTCGCTTCCACTCAACGGCATATAAATCAATGGGCTTGAAAATCTCTCGATTAAAAAAATATTCATTTCGAGAATCTTTTCGTTTTGTGCGAGAATAGTTTTTGTCATTTCAACAATGTCTTTATTTGGTTCTATTTTTTTAATTTCTTCCATGTTGCCTCCTAAGCGAAGAATGTTCACGATGAGCGACAAGGCTTGCCGCAGATCGCTCTATTGTGTTATTGGCGGGTGCGTGACCCACTCGGTGGTTAAAACGGGGGCTTACCCAAGTTATAAACATAAGTATATTTCCCGGCTGTTTTCTTGTAAAAAGCTTCCCCTGATTCAAGTGCATCTTTTATCCTTTCAGCAAAAGGTTTCAGTTTACCTTTGTATTTTGTTCGAATCGTTTTATCATGGTATTGCTTCCCATTGTGTATTATAACTCTTGCACCAGGTATTTCTCCTATCATTATGAAATTAGAAGCTTTATATATCACGCCTGAGTGTCCATATTCTTTGTCAGCATAACTTACAACAATACCTTCACCCCATAAGTTTTTTAATTGTCTTAATGAACGACCTATAAAGAATGATTCAGCATTTTTCGGTGTATTATCAACACAACACAACCTTCTTAATTCTATGACATTATCCGGTTTATGAGAGAACCTTTTCCACTGGTTGCACATAGCCATACGGCCATAAAACATAGCACCTTTAATCTCATGATTAGGATCATAAAGAGCAAAACAGTAGTCTGCTATACATCCGTTTATACTTCCTGAGTAGTGCCACTTCTCTATAAAATCACGAACATCTTTTCTTTCAACTTGTTCGACTGTCCAGTTTTGCAAAGCCATTTTTATTGCCCTTTTTGGTTCGCTCTGCGGCTCAAGACCGCAGAAGCGTTGTTATTGGCCTGATCCGGTACGGACTTAGAGCCAATAAGCAGATATCCGGTTCAGGCGCACACCCGCGCGTATATAAGAAACTATAATTCCTGAACCGCTATATCCACCTCACACATCCCTAAACCGTCTTCGTAATATCCTTAAATTTAACCCCAGGAATTTTCTTCTGCCGATTATCTTTAACCAACTGCTTCAAAACACCCAATTTCACATCAATCAAATCATCCGCTTTCTCCGTAAACCACTCATACCTCTTATTTTTACTTGAAAGCGTTTTAAGGAATAGCTTCAGATCCACCACTTCCACCAGAATATCCTTCCTTGTATGAACCTTTGCTCCCCTAGCACTTTCAACTACATTACTCGGAGGAGGAGTCTGCCCACTCTCTCCCATCTGCACCGTTCCCACACCATCCTCTTCAACAACTTCCGGTTCGCCTTCTTTTATCTTCTCCGACGCTTCCTTCGCTGCCAATTCTGCCGCTTGCAAATCCATCTGCTTTTTAGCATCAATAATATCACCAAGATGTTCTTTACTTTTTTCAATTCCGCCACGAATCTGCCTGAATAAATTATTCACCATCTGTACAAATTTTGTAGGGACAGCAACGACACTCTTTCTCAAATCCTCCAGATCTTTGATTTTTTCTTTCGCGGCCGTAAAAGCATCAATTGCCTGATCATACTGAGCCTGAGTTTCAATTTTTTTAAACTGCTGAAATAACTGCAATTGCGCACTTGCCTGCATAAGAGACAACAATCTCTGATCTGCTGCCACCTGAGCAAATTGAGCATTCGCCTGAATCATGGGATCGGCCGGAGCTACTTGATTATTAACCGTCATAACCTGACTACCCGGTACAAAATCATTCATATCTTTATCCTTATTATAAGTAAACGGGCGAACAGGATTTTCACCTGCGATAAGGGACTTGCCGTTTCTTAATCTGTTCCCTTGTTTATCACGACAATAGATGCTCGTTGCATCTCGCCCGTTTTGGTTAATATTACTCTACGCCCTACTGCTGATTGGCATGTGCCGCAGCATGTGCGCCATATTGACTTGCAGGTACTTTAGCGCCACAGATGGTACAATCCAGCATAAGTTCTGCTGCTGCCGCTGGAGCCGGAGCCCCTACCGTCTGACCTGCTGTTGGAGCTGCTGGCTGAGGAACTGCCGCTGCCGCCGGAGCTGCTTGAGGTGCAGGAGCCGCCATCGGAGCCGGAGCTGGAACAGTCTGTGCAGTCGGAGCTGCCGGAGGAGCCTGTGGAGGAAGTTTAACCTGCCCACCGCCTTTAACCGGAGCAATCATTGCTTCTTTAGTTCCCAGTACATCATAACTGGTAATCCGATTTTTCTTATCTCCGGCATATGGTCCATCTTTTTCCACATACTGATTCATAGAAATCATCAGATTTGCACCTTTCGCACTAAGAATAAGCTGTTCCATATCAGTTCCCTGCGGAACCTGTGCAGCAAGCAACATCTTTTTCAGTGATCTCGTACCCATTGTACCAGCATTAATCCCGGTTGGATTTTCTTCCGTCCCGGTCACATAATTTTCAAAATGACTCATTCCGGAATATTCCGCAGGTGCTTTACAGTTAAACTGCGCTTTAAACATCCGATTACCTGAAGCTTGTGAATACCCATCTTCAAGTGTTGCAATTTCAAATTGAAAACATCCGGTTGGAAATACATTATCTTCCTGAATATCATCCCACGGAAAAAAGTTAT